>Ga0068860_100001302_pt1 | contig 27105 bp, 30 predicted proteins | sample KBSSwiS32_FD_66597 | JGI IMG/M metagenome (GOLD analysis project Ga0068860, IMG submission 66597) | Switchgrass rhizosphere microbial communities from Kellogg Biological Station, Michigan, USA - KBS Switchgrass S3-2 | ecosystem: Host-associated > Plants > Roots > Rhizosphere > Soil ...
CATCGGTGATCATCTTGAGCGCGTTTTTCATCTCACTTTGGGGCGGCTCCATTCGCTTCAATGTGCCAATGCTTTTCACCATCGCGTTTTTGCCAATGTTTGGAATTGGCGGGCTTACTGGTATTCCACTGGCGTTTAATTCGGCCGACCTTTATTTGCACGATACTTATTACGTAATCGCGCACTTCCATTATATCGTCGCGCCGGGCACGATTTTCGCGATTTTCGCGGGTGTCTATTACTGGTATCCAAAGGCAACCGGACGTATGATGAATGACACCTTGGGCCGCATCCATTTCTTCTTCTCCATCATCTTCATCAACGGCATTTTTATGCCGATGTTTATCCAGGGAATGATGGGTATGCATCGCCGCTGGTATGATGGTGGGCTCAGCTATCCCGTTACTTCAGGCCGTGTGGTATTAGGTTACTCCGGCACGGAATGGAATCATGTGATTTCCTGGTCCGCATGGTTGCTCGGCGTCGCGCAACTTCCATTTATCTTCAATTTCTTCTGGAGCATCCGTCACGGCAAAAAAGCATCCATCAATCCTTGGGATTCCACAACGCTCGAATGGACGGCCCCATCACCGCCTCCACACGGAAACTTTGACCATCCGCCGACGGTTTATCGCGGGCCTTACGAATACAGCGTGCCGGGTGCAAGCTCAGACTTCACGCCACAGGCGCAATCCGATGCCGGGATTCCGGAAAAGGAGCATCCGCCGCTGGAACCCGCCACAGCATAGTTTTTCAAACATGGAAATTCCCTATACAATCTCAGCACGCCCTGACACGGGCCTTTGGAACGCGAAGCTCGGCATCTGGCTGTTCCTTGCCTCGGAGGTAATGCTTTTCGGTGGGCTCTTCTCGGGATACGTCTTTCTCCGGCTCGGCTCCGCTCCCGGCTACTGGCCTCACGGTCTGCTGAATGTGCCGGTGGGCTCGATGAACACGGCGATCCTCATTTTATCGTCGGTTACTGTGGTAATGGCATGGGCGTCCCTGAAGATGCGGCAATTCACGCGTTACCAGATATACATGGCGATCACAATCATTTGCGGCATCATCTTTTTGGCCGTAAAGCTCGCTTACGAGTGGCCGCAGAAGTTCGTGCACTTCGGCGCTTACATCAAGCCGGCTGTCGCGGAAAAATACGAGGACTATCTCGGAAACAAGCACCTCATTGAAAAGGGCCTTGAGCCACGCTACGAAATCACGGGGCATTTGCACGAGATTGAAATCAACCGGGCAGACGCTGATCCGGCGGAACTTGATACACTAATCAAGGCCCGTGGTCTTGAAGTTGTGAAGACGGAAGATGAGGGAAAGGTGCTGACTTTGAAAGTCCATTCGCCCAGTGATGCGGTCGCTTTGCGGGATGTACTGGGGGTGATTTCGAATCCCGATGAACCCAATCCGGCCAAAAGAACCCGCAAGGCTCATGGTGTCAAAATAGAGGCATTTGAACTTGCCCTGGATGAAATCAATGCAAATCCCACGAGCCCGGAAAATGAACGCCCAAGGTTCATCCCGCGCTCTTTGAGTGAGAAAACGGCGACCATACACATGGAAGATATTGATGGTGATGGGCAGGCGTGGAGTTCATTTGAACCCCGCCACAGTTCCTATTTCGCCGTCTACTTCACGATCACTGGCCTGCATGGCTTGCACGTGCTGGCTGGCGTGCTGGTATTCTGCTATTACATGCTTCCCGTGAGCACACGGCTTTACCGGCAGAATCCGGAACATCTCGCGAACCGCGTGGAGGTTGCCGGACTTTTCTGGCACTTCGTCGATCTGGTCTGGATCTTTGTTTTTCCAATTTTCTACCTATTGTAACCCTATGGACTCATCTCACGATCCGCATCCTGCAACCCAAGATGGCGCTCACGACCACCATGACGTGAGCAAGCATGTCAAAGGCTACCTGCTCGTAGGCGCGCTACTGCTGGTGTTCACGGGACTCACTGTGTTCCTGTCCTACGTGAATTTCGGAAGTTCGAAAGCCAACATCATCGTTGCGATGATTGTTGCGACGATCAAGGCAAGCATGGTTGCCGCCATCTTCATGCATTTGAACTCGGAGAAATGGACGATTTACCGGTTCCTTCTGCTGACTGTTTTCTTTGTGATCGGGCTTTTTGTCCTCTCCCTATTGGCCTTCCACGATCCCATCCGCTACTAATGTCACTCCGCGCCTTCCATATCATTTTCATTATATTCGCGATGCTGCTCTCCTTCGGGTTTGCAGTGTGGGCGTATGAAAATTACCAGGCGCAAAAGGAGACATCGGAATTGCTTCTTGCCATCGCAGGCGGTGTGACCGGTTTTGGCTTGATCGTTTACGAGATCTGGTTTTTTAGAAAATCAAGGAGGATCATCCTGTGATAGCGGGACTCGATTTCAAATCCTTGATTTTTGCAGCAACGGCTGGTTTTTTGATGACAGTTCCGCATCAAGCGTCGGCCTGCGCGGTTTGCACGGGCGGGGCCGACTCGGCGGTTGCCCCGGCCATGAACGCCGCGATTTTATTGATGCTGGGCTTCATCGGTTCGATGCTGGCTGGCGTGGGCGGTTTTGCGTTTTATCTTCACCGCCGCTCGAAAATGCCGGCTCCCCCGCATGAGCAATTGTCAGAGATGATTTACAAGGAAGGATTTAATCACCATGCTTAACGAATTGGGAGGGATGTATCCAAATGCATCCGAACACGGATATCTGATCGACAACATGCTGGAGGTCTGCCACTGGTTCATGCTCCTGCTGTTCGTCGGTTGGTCCTCGTTTTTCACCTACACGCTGATCCGTTTTCACAAGTCGCGCAACCCGAAGGCGAATTACCATGGGGTCAAATCCCACTTCTCCTCGCATATCGAGTTTACTGTCGTTCTTATCGAAGCAGTTCTTTTGCTGGGTTTCGCGCTTCCTCTTTGGGGCACCCGCGTGAATGAATTTCCCAAGGAAAATGCAATCCGGGTCAAGGTTGTGGCTGAACAGTTTCTGTGGAATTTCCATTATCCCGGCCCAGACGGTGTATTTGGAAAGACCGATGCGTCCCTCATGAACTCCGGCAATCCCCTTGGATTGGACCGCAAGGATCCCAATGCAAAGGATGATATCACCACCAAGGGTGAATTGCACCTGCCGGTCGATCGAAACGTCATTCTCGAGGTCACTTCCAAAGATGTGATCCACAGCTTCTCGTTCCAAGCCATGCGTATCGGCCAGGACGCGGTTCCCGGCCTGAAAATTCCGATCTGGTTCAAGCCAAAGAAGGTGGGCGAATACGAGTTGATCTGCGGCCAGCTTTGTGGCAACGGCCACTACAGTATGAAGGCCACAGTAAAGGTCGAATCGCAAGCGGATTACGACGCATGGCTCAAGGAAATGGCGCAACTGAATGGCGGGAACTGACCGCCCGCCTGTGAACATTTCCAGCGCAAACGCGCCTGTTTACCCGGAATTATCCGGAATAAAGTTGAGACGGTTGATTACAGAAATATCAAATTGCGTTTTTAACAATTGATCGGATTGTAACAACCTTACCAATGCAAAAAACAAACACCTGGCTCCATCGCTTCTCGATGCTGACGGTTCTCGCGGCGCTCTCGCTGATCCTGATCGGCAGCCTCGTGACGACCAACGGGGCTGGGATGGCGTTTGCCGACTGGCCGTTGAGCGCCGGTTCGGTGAATCCGGATGGCTGGTGGTCTCATTTTTTTCAACGACTTGAGCATGGACACCGGCTTTTTGCGGAGTTCACAGGCTGCCTTGTGGGCATTTTATGCGCGTGGGTGTGGGGCAATAAATGGGCGTTTCCAGCTGCGATCGCCGGCTCCGGCGTGCTGTCTGCGATTGCAAAAGTCGCCGGTGCGCCGTCCCCGGTGATTGCGCACGTCGGCATCTGGTCATCGGCGCTTATTTTCGCGGGTATACTCCTCCTGCAGTCCCGTCAGGTTGAACAGGCATGCCAGCCCCTTGTGCGCTGGCTGGCGTTTGCGGCCTTCTGTGGCGTCGTGGTGCAGGCGGTGCTCGGTGGATTCCGGGTTACGCTGGAAAGCGGTGGAAATCCGCATGCCGCGATGATCTTTCGCGTGATCCACGGTTGCTTTGCCCAGGTAGAATTCGGTCTTTTGGTCGTGATTGCATCCATGCTCTCCTCTTCTTCTCTTAATTCTGCGGGACAGGTTTCCGGCGCCTCCCGCGTTCGGAACCTTGCATGGGTGACTTTCGGTTTTATTTTTCTTCAACTCGTGGTTGGTGCGACCATGCGTCACATGGGGGCCGGGCTTGCAATTCCTACATTTCCAAAGGCAACCGCAGATGGTGCCTGGATGCCCTCCGTACATAATGCGTTCGTCGATACGAATTTCACTCACACGCGTTTGCTTGCCCTACTGGTTACCATTCATGTGATTCTGCTGGCCCGCCGCGTATTTGCCTCAACGGGAAGGGTGCCGGCATTGACGCGTCCGGCGTTGCTGGTGCTTTTGTTGCTGGTTGCACAGGTGGCGCTTGGCATATCCGTGATCTGGACCTACCGGCGCGTTTTCCCAACCACGCTCCATGTTATTAATGGAACGGTCATTTTTGCCACGAGTCTTTTGCTGGCGGTGCGGGCTACCCGACTTTCTTCGGGAGCAGCGGAGGATGGGGAGCCTGAATCTTCTCAAAACCTGAGGAGGATTACGGCATGAACCAATCCACACAGGAAGTGCTAGCTCCCGGCATTCAGGGCGTCCGTGATGAATCGCAGGCTCAGGGTATCGTGGGTGATCTAATGATGCTGACGAAGGCGCGGCTAACCATGCTCGTCTTGATCACGACGTTCGTCGGTTTTTGCATGGGCTCCGGCGACCGGTTGAACTGGCTGCTATTGATGAATACGCTGCTTGGGACGGCGTTGGTCGCAGGTAGCGCGGCAGTTCTCAATCAATTTATCGAAATCAAGGTGGACCGCCTCATGGAGCGCACCAAGGTGCGCCCATTGCCCTCCGGTCGCATGCAGCCTGCCACGGCCTTCAAGATCGGCACGATCATGGGACTGGGTGGCATGGCCTATCTGTCATTTGCTGTGAATCTTTTCGCAGCTGGCCTGGCGCTTGCGACATGGGTGACCTACCTGTTTCTCTACACTCCGCTGAAACGGCGCACTTCCTTTTGCATCACAGTGGGGGCGATCTCCGGTGCCATTCCTCCCATGATCGGCTGGGTGGCTGCCAAACCTTCCCTGGAAGTGGGGACATGGATTTTATTCGGGGTTTTGTTTCTCTGGCAGATGCCACACTTCATGGCGATCGCGTGGATGTATCGCGATGAATATGCGCAGGCAGGTTTTGTAATGCTGCGCCGCAACGACATTGGCGGGTTCAGCACCTCGTTGGAGAGCCTGATCTATACCGTAGCCCTCGTGATAGTCACGCTGCTCCCGGCAATGTTGAAAATGACCAACTCGGTCTATCTGGCAGGTGCGATCGTGTTCAATATCCTGATCGCTCTTTGCGCAGTCCAGTTTCTCATTCACCGGGACCGTTCCAGTGCCCGCCGCCTTTTCTTCGCTTCCATCCTTTATCTGCCCTGTATTCTAGGGCTGCTGGTTTTCACCAAGTTGTAATCGCGGACGCAAATATGTTGCTCCGGCGTATCATCTCAAAGTCAAAGCTCTCAGTGAGTGACTGCATGGCACAATGACTGTTCACGATCTTCCCGCAATCAATGCCATGCTTAACGGCCTCAGCACGGTCTTCATCAGCGCGGGTTGGCTGTTCATCCGGGCTGACCGCAAGGCACAGCATATTTTCTCCATGGTCTGTGCGCTGGTGACATCGACTCTTTTCCTTGCCTGCTATCTCACGTACCATTTTTCAGTGCGGGTCGTAACCATTTTCCCGCCGCTTGGCTGGATCAGAACCGCCTACCTGGTGTTGTTGATTTCCCACGTGCTGCTCGCCTTCACCACGTTGCCGCTGGTGATCCTTACGGTCATTCCCGCACTGCGCGCCCGCTACGATAAACACCGTCGCATCGCACGCTGGACGATGCCGATCTGGTTGTACGTCTCCGTCACCGGTGTTTTCGTTTACATGATGCTTTACCAGTGGTTCCCGCCATCTTCCTACGTCGCGTTGCCCGTGAAATGAAAAAGGCGCGAAGTATTACGATCCTTCTCTCTCTATTTCTTGCTGCATGTGGTGAGGAAAAGGTGTCGGTATATACCGTTCCAAAGGAAGATTCGCAGGCGACTGCACAGGTGGAGACATCAAAACCAGCCCGTGAAGTCACGTGGACCGCGCCGAAAGATTGGGAGGAACAGCCAGCGACGGAAATGCGGCAGGGAAGCTTCCTCGTGCATGGCGGGAATGGCGCCAAGGCTGATGTTTCCGTGGTTGCTTTTCCCGGAGATGCGGGCGGGGATGTTGCCAACGTGAACCGCTGGCGTGGCCAGATCAACCTGCCTGAGATCGAAGATTCCGCCCTTCAAAAGACTGCGCAAAAAATCGATATCAACGGTACGCCCGCCCTGCTGGTTGCGATGGATGAAAAATCCGACGGCACAGGGCGTAAAATCCTCGCCGCAATCCTGCATCGTGATGATCGCACATGGTTTTTCAAAATGATGGGAAATACCCCCCTGGTCACCGCCCAAAAGGATGAGTTCATCACATTCCTTCAATCCGTTCGCTTTGCCGGCGAAAGCACCACTGCTGCCGCGTCGGCGATTCCGCTTCCGATGGTGCAGTCATCCAGTCCCATCCCGCCCGCAATCTCGGCAAAACCCAAATGGAAAGTGCCACAGGGTTGGCAGGAGCAGACGGCAAGCGGGATGAGACAGGGTAGTTTCGCAATTACGGAAGGCCCATCCAAAGCCGATGTCTCCGTGGTCGCCCTCTCCGGGGATGCCGGCGGCGTGCTGGCAAACGTGAATCGCTGGCGCGGACAGCTTTCGCTTCCCGATATCACCGAAGACGATCTTACCAAATCCGCCACGACCGTGGAGACGACTGGAGGCCCAGCCGTGCTGGTCGATATTGCCGGTGAGACATCTGCAGCCGGTTCCAAATCTCCCGCGCGAATCCTGGCGGCGATCATCGTCCGCAAGGATGGCACATGGTTCATCAAGATCACCGGCAACGATGCTCTTGTCGCAAAGAACAAATCTGCGCTGCTCGATTTCCTGAAATCGCTCGAGTTCCCGAACCATGGCTAGGCCACGCATTATCCAGGCACTCACGTCGCTGCGTTTAACCATCGTCCTCCTCTCGCTGGCGATGGTGCTCGTGTTCATTGGCACGCTGGCACAGAAAAACCTGGATGCCTTTTACGCGCAGCAGAAATATTTCAACACGTGGTTCGTTTATTGGACGCCGCAGGGCTCGCACTGGTCCATACCTGTATTTCCCGGGGGTTTTTTGCTTGGCTCGGTATTCCTTCTGAATCTCATCGCCGCGCATGCGGTCCGTTTCAAAATGACATGGAAAAAATCCGGCATCATCCTCGCGCACGCCGGCCTGATCCTTCTGCTGGTGGGTGGGTTATTCACCGCGCTCTGGAGCAGGGAAAGCCGGATGACGATCGCGCCCGGCGCTTCCAAGAGTTACACGGAAAGTTTCAAGGAATTCGAACTGGTAATTATCGACAAATCAAACCCCGAAAATGATCGTGTGGTCTCCATTCCGCCATCGCTGCTTGCCACACACAAAGTGATCCAGCTGCCGGAACTGCCATTCACGGTAAAATCGCCGCGGTATCTGGAAAATGCCCGGCTTGATATGTGGAAGCCCGGTGCGCCGCCACAGCTTGCGGACAAGGGGATGGGCATCCGCTTGGATGCAGTTCCGGTCGCACCGACGACTCGGCCGGAGGAAGAGAATTACCCTGCGGCATTCGTTACGCTGGAAATGCCTTCCGGACCACTCGGCACCTGGCTTGTCTGGTCATCCCCGTTTGGCGAATCAGTCCCGCCGCAAACATTCACGGTTGATGGGACGAATTACGAAATCCAGCTCCGACTCAAACGCTTCTACAAGCCCTACAGGATTCATTTGGACCACCTTACGCATGAAGAGTATGCGGGCACCGGTATCCCGAAAAACTTTGCGAGCCAGATTCAACTGAATGATCCGAAACGCCACGAAGACCGCAAAACGCTTATTTATATGAATCATCCCCTGCGTTACGCCGGCGAGACATTCTACCAGTACCAGACGCTGGCTGACGACAAATTCACGGTGCTGGAGGTCGTGCGGAATCCAAGCTGGATGCTGCCTTACATCTCGTGCTCATTGGTGGGGCTGGGACTTGTTGTCCAGTTCGGCATGCATCTTTTCGGATTTATAAAAAGGAGGGCGGCATGATGATGCTTCTGCCTTGGATGATAAAAAGGCTGCTCCTTGCAAAAAAGTTCCTACCTTCGATTATCACCGGAATATTTCTCGCATGGCTCCTTCTCTCACTGCGCGAGCCGACGCAGGATTTCGGATTCGACAGCATCGCTTTCGGCAAACTCCCCGTGCTCGCAAACGGCCGCCTCAAGCCACTCGATACGGTTGCGCGCACGGCATTGCTCATGATTCATGGGAAAATGGCGATCTCGGATACCGAGGGCCATGCCATGACTCCCGCGGAATGGGTGATGGATGTATTAATGCGTCCCTCCACGGCCGACACCTTCAAGGTATTTGTCATCATCCATCCCGATGTGCTCGATCTGTTTCACAAAGATATCGCACAGGGCAAATACTATTCGTTTTCGGACCTGAAGCCGTTTCTGGATGAAGTGGACCGCCAGTCGAAGCTCTCTGAGGATGTGCCCTCCGGCTCGCGCAACATTTTCCAACGGGAGATATTGAAACTGCGCGACCGCATCCTGCTCTACAATCAACTCAAAAGCAGCCTGCACAGCGATGAAAGCGTGGACTTCACTGACGAGATCGCAACATTCCGCAAAGCTCTGGATAATGGCCTGAAGGCCTTCCGTGAGCGCTCGGAAGGGAAGAATTTCAGCAAGGATGACCTCAGTGTGCTGGGCGAATTTTTCAACCGCTACCAGCTTTTTGCGCGCCTGGCTTCCATCCGTCCCGTGCCCCGAGGTGACGCGCAGGAATGGAAGACCGTGGGTGACAGCCTGCTCGAAACGATACAGACAGGCAGAATCGATCGCGCCATCGACGCCTACGCCACCATGACCACCGCGTATAGAAGCAAGAATGTGGACGTATTCAACCAGGCGGTCGCAGACTATCGTGGCTATATCGGCGAGAGTTTTGCGGCGGTCGTGAAAAAAACCGACTACGAATTTCTCTTCAACCGGTTCGAGCCGTTTTATAAATGCATGATTTTGTATGTGTGCGTGTTTCTGCTGGCATTGATTTCATGGCTCGTATGGCCTGAGGAGTTGGGCAAATCGGCGTTCTGGTTGCTGATGCTCACATTCGTGGTCCATACGGCGGGCTTGCTTGCACGCATGTGGCTGCAGGGGAGGCCTCCGGTAACAAACCTCTATTCCTCCGCAATCTTTGTAGGCTGGGGTGCCTGCGGGCTCTGCATCATCCTGGAAAAGATTCATCGCAATGGCATCGGCAGCCTTACCGCGGCGGCCATGGGTTTCATCACGCTGCTTATCGCGCATCATCTCTCATTCGAGGGCGATACCATGGAAATGTTGCGCGCGGTGCTGGATACGAATTTCTGGCTCGCGACCCATGTCGTTGCGGTCACGCTCGGCTACGCCTCCACATTCCTGGCGGGTTTCCTGGCAATCCTTTACGTTGTGCGCGGATTTTTCACAACCTCACTGGACAAGGCCACCGCGAAATCATTGAACAACATGGTTTATGGCATTGTCTGTTTTGCCACGCTTTTCAGCTTCGTTGGCACGATTCTCGGGGGTATCTGGGCGGACCAATCGTGGGGACGTTTCTGGGGGTTCGATCCGAAGGAAAACGGCGCTCTGCTCATAGTGATCTGGAATGCGATCATCCTGCACGCCCGCTGGGGTGGATTCATTCGTGAACGGGGATTAATGAACATGGCCATGTTTGGAAATATCGTCACGAGTTTCTCGTGGTTTGGGGTCAATATGCTTGGCGCAGGCCTGCATTCCTACGGGTTCATGGACCGTGCGTATCTGTGGCTTGTGACCTTCGATCTTCTCCAGCTTATCCTGATCAGTGTCGGGTTGTTTCCCCTCAAATACTGGTGGAGTTTTATGTCACCTGATGAGAAGGCTGCCTCGACAAAAAATTAGCTACCAATCCGACGGAATTGTCGGACTATTTCTTCAACTGCTGAAGCTCTTGCATTGCCTCGGCACCGTAAAAGCTGTCAGGAAACTGTGACTTCACGTTTTCGTATGTACGCCTGGCGTCGTCAGTCTTGCCCTTGATCTTGAGAATCTCCGCTTGGGCAAGCATCGCCTGCGGCGCGCTTGAGCGACTGGGAAATGTAGTGACAATCTGCTGGTAGGTGCTCAACGCCTCATCAGGTTTGCCCTGCGCTTCCAACGTGGCGGCAAGGCTGAGCCATGCCGCATCGACCATGGGGTAGTCTGCGTAATTGTCGATTAATCCGTGAAGCACGGCAGTCGCCTCGTCATATTTTTTGGCATCACGCAATTTTTCAGCGAGCAGCAGGGTGGCATTGCCAGCCACCACGGTATGCGGATACTTCTGGGCGACCTGGCGGTAATCATCCTCAGTACTGGCCTGTGCGAACAACTGTTCAGCCTCCGCGATTTTCCGCTGCGCCGTGACTTGATAGAAAGCGAATGCCCCCGCGGCGACGATCAGTATCGCGGCATAGATGATGATCTGCTTTTTATGCTCCAGCCAGAACACGATAGGGTCGAAGCCGGTGTCCGGTATTACGTCAGGATTGGAAGGGGTGGTCATGGGAAGGGTTAAATTTTCAGACGAAGGGTCAAAACACAAGCAATTTGAAGCGCCGGGGGACTAAATATCCCGCCGCGCTATAACATCGAAGGATTGGCGGTATTTAAGAATGCTGTTTTCCGGCGCCACACCGCGCCACTGGGAACCGGGGTAAATGATCGTATTACGCCCGATGATCGAGCCGGGGCTGAGCACCGAGTTGCACCCGACCTCCGCATGATCCCCGATGATCGCGCCGAACTTCTTCAGGCCGGTGGGAATGAATCCCGTTTTCGCCGCGATGGTAATCTCGCTATGGTCGAGCTTCACATTCGACAGGATAACGCCCGCTCCGAGATGCCCCTTGTAGCCGATGATGGAATCGCCCACGTAATTGAAATGCGGGATTTGGGCCTCGTCGAATATGATGCAGTTCTTGAATTCACACGAATTACCGAGCACAGCCCCATTGCCGACAATCACATTTTCCCGGATGTAGCAGCCGTTCCGGATCTCGCAATTCTCACCAATCCACGCCGGGCCCTTGATCATCGCACCCTGCTCAATCACTGTCCCCTGGCCGATGAATACTGCGTTGCTGATGAACGGCTTGCCAACAAGCCTGCCATGCACAGCGGGTTGCAGACGGAATTTCAGGTAGCTGGAAATCTGCTTCAGGGCGTCCCACGCATTCGCAGCATTTTCAAAGAGCATGCGATGCTCGGTATGACTGAGGTCGAGATATTTCTCAGGCGAAAACATGTGTTCTGGAATCCTGCCTTTTGGGTTGCTGATTTGCGAGCCGAAAACCCCGGGTTATGGCTTTTTGGTGACCTTCTGCCCGTCCTTCATGTCCTTTACGATCCAGCCTTTTTCCTCGATTATCTTGCGGAGCTCATCGCTTTTCGCCCAATCCTTCGCCTCACGCGCCTTTTTTCGTTCCTCAAGGAATGCATGGATTTCGGGAGGAATGGTTTCTCCGTCCGGCTCAAGCGTCAGCACCGTATTGATCCGCGACCACCACTGGAAGAGGGCAAAGGCATCTTCGGGTGTGATTGTAGAGGCGTCGATTGCCTTGTTTGTTTCGCGGATGACGTCAAACAGATGGCCAAGCGCTCCTGAGATATTGAGATCTTCATCGAGCGTCTCTTCAAACCTTGCCTGCGAGGGCAGGGAATAAGCGGAGGCATTTTTTGCGACATTGGACATTTTCTTGAGCCGATCCTGCCATTCATCGATACGCATGAGGGCGCTGCGGGCTGCTGCCAGCCCTTCAAATGTGAAGTTCAGGGGCAGCCGATAGTGCACATTTACCAATGCATAGCGGATCTCCCGTCCAGTCCAACCTTTTGAGAGCAGATCGCGTAACGTGTAAAAATTGCCGAGCGATTTCGCCATTTTCTGGCCATCGACCATCAGATGCGCGCAGTGAAGCCAGTATTTTACGAACTTCTTGCCGGTGCAGCATTCCGATTGAGCGATCTCCGCCTCGTGGTGCGGGAAAATATTGTCCACACCGCCGCAATGGATATCCATCTGGGGGCCGAGCAGGGACGATGCCATGGCGCTGCACTCGATGTGCCAGCCGGGACGTCCGCGCCCCCAAGGGCTCTCCCATGCCACATCGCCATCGGCGGCATTCCATGCTTTCCACAGCGCAAAGTCGCCGATGCTCTCCTTTTCGTATTCGTCATTATGAATGCGACCGGTAGGGCGGAGTTCATCAAGATTAAGGTGCGCCAGTTTTCCGTAGTCGGGGAATTTACTGAGCCGGAAGTACACCGACTTGTCATCCGCCTGGTATGCGTATCCTCCCTTTACCAGCACATCGATCATCTCAATCATCTTTGCGATGTATTGCGGGTCGGTTGCCGACGGGAAATGGTTTGCCGGTTTGATGCGCAGTGTCGTGAGATCCTCGAAGAAGGCCGTCTTGAATTGCTGCGTAAACTGGGCGAGGGGCAGCCCGGCAGCCTGGCAGCCTTTGATCGTTTTGTCGTCCACGTCGGTGAGGTTCATCACGCGCTCGACCTTGTAGCCGCGGAATTCCAGGTGCCTCTGGAGCAGATCCTCAAAGATATAAGCGCGGAAGTTTCCGATATGCGCGTGGTTGTACACCGTGGGGCCGCAGGTGTACATCTTCACCTGCGGGGGATTCATCGCTGCGAAATCCTCCAGTTCGCGCGAATAGGTGTTTAAAAATCGGATAGCCATTTTATTTTATATCCACACTGGCGACAGCCATCGCGGCCATGCCTTCGCCGCGGCCGATTGAGCCTAGCAATTCATTGGTGGTGGCCTTCACACCTACCTGGTCGGTGCCCAAACCCAGTGCGGTCGCCAGATTAGACCGGATTGCCGCAAGATGTGGTCCAATTTTAGGAGCTTCTGCAATGAGCGTGGCATCGATATTGGCTATCACAGCGCCTTTTTCCCGGAGAATTGCGACCACACGCTTCAAAATATCGAGGCTGCTGATTCCGCGGATCGATTCGTCGGTATTTGGAAAATGATGGCCGATGTCGCGCTCGCCCACAGCGCCCAACAAGGCATCAGCAATGGCGTGGCTGAGTACATCGGCATCCGAATGGCCGTCGAGCCCCTTCGAATATGCGATCTCGACGCCGCCGAGGATGAGTTTGCGGCCCTCAACGAGCCGGTGAATGTCGTAACCTATGCCGGAGCGATTCATGGGAAATTAAACGCTGAGGTCGATTTTACCGCTGGAGGCGACCACGGAGATTTTATTTTTCATCTCAACATGCTCTTTTATTTCAACCTTGCCGCCCGCCTTCTCAACAATGATTTTTCCCGCCGCGATGTCCCAAAGGCTCACGGCCTGCTCGATATAGGCATCGAGCCTTCCGCAAGAGACGTATGCCATATCGAGCGCGGCACTGCCCATGAGGCGGCACTTGCGGGCGCGATAGACCATCTTCTCGAGCAGAGGCAGCCCGGAATCGATGGTCGTCTTTGTCTTGGAAAAACCGACCGAAAGAATCGCATCGGAAAGTTGCGTGCGATCCGAGACGGAGCAGGGGATGTTGTTCAACGTGGCAGCCCCATCTTCCTCCGCCGCCCAAAGTTCGTCACGCATCGGATCATAAATGACGCCGACTATGATTTGGTCGCCACGCCGCAACGCAATGGAGATGCAGAAATGGGGAATGCTGTAGAAATAGTTCACCGTGCCGTCGATCGGGTCGACGATCCACTGGTATTCACTTTCCTGGTTGCCTGCGATGCCTTCCTCGCCGTAAATAGCGTGGTCGGGATACCGGTCGAGGATCATGTTCGTGATCAACTCCTGGGAAAGAACGTCGAGATCGAGCTTGATGTCGTGCGCTTCAAAGGCCGAAACCTTCAATGTGACGCCGAAGTTTTTGCGGAGGAGTTCGCCGGCTTCGCGCGCGGCCCGGATTGCAGTGTCGTAAAAATCGCTCATGGATGTGTGTAAATGTGCCCGATACGCGGGAAAGGTCTATATCGAAAATAAAAGTGGGAGGAGAATCAAGTTCTCCTCCCACTTTGTTAATTGTTAAAACCGAATGAGGTTATTTTTTCTTTTTCTTGGGAGCAGCCTTCTTTACAGCTTTCTTAGCGGCAGGCTTTTTGGCTGCGAGCTTTTTAGCTGGGGCTTTTTTCTTAGTTGCCATTGACAATCCCCCCTTTCAATCCGCAGTAGCGGTGGATGGAAATTTTTGTGTTCTGCATTTGTGATCACTTGATGATCGAATGCATGTTGAGTATTAAACTTCGCGAAGAGAGTCAACTTTTTTCTTGCAGTTTTTCAAAAATCTTCACGAGTTTTTTCGCGAGCGCAGTCTTTTTTGCGCGCGGAATCGTTTCGATGATTCCCGTGTTGTAAAACAATGTTAATTCATTGTCGTCGCTCTCCATCCCTGTATCCATGCGGCTTACATCGTTTCCGATGATGAGATCGCATTTTTTTTCACGCATTTTTTTCAGCGCGTTTTTTTTGAGATCATTGGTCTCCGCGGCGAATCCCACGACCAGAAACTTTTTTTTGTTTTTTGCAAGTGAAGCGAGGATGTCGCGTGTTGGAACGAGCGTAAGGCTTTCGAGTCCCGCATGTTTTTTTATTTTACGGGGCGTGAAATTCGCCGGTTTGAAATCCGAAACCGCCGCGCACATCACCGCGATGTCGATCCCGTCGAGGTGCGAATGCACGGTGTCATACATCTCGTCGCATGTTGTGACCTTGATTGTTTGTGCCCGGCGCGGAGGCGCAAGGTAGACGGGGCCGCTGACAAGAATCACCTCATGTCCCGCAGCGAGTGCAGCTTGCGCGATCGCATATCCCATTTTTCCCGACGAGCGGTTGCTAATGAACCGCACGGGATCGATCGGTTCGCGCGTGGGGCCGGCGGTGATGAGGAACTTCACGGCTGTTTGCGGGACGCCATGATTTCCCCGGCACGCCCGACGATATCATCCACGTTCCAGAGGCGACCGATCCCTTCGTAGCCGCAAGCGAGCATTCCTGCCTCCGGGCCGATGAATTCCGCACCGCGGGCCCTGAGTGTCTCTACGTTTGCCTTCGTGGCGGCGTGCAGCCACATCTTGCCGTTCATCGCAGGCGCGATGAGGAGCGGCGCGAGTGTGGCGAGGGCAATCTCAGTAAGGGGATTGCCCGCGAGACCGTGCGCGAGTTCAGCGAGGATGTTTGCCGTTGCGGGTGCCACAAGCAACAGGTCGGCGCGGTCCGCTAGATCAATGTGGCTGGGACGCCAGCCATCCTTTTCCCCAAATACACTCGTCATCACGGGATTCCGTGAAAGCGTCTGAAAAGTGAGGGGACCGATAAACTCCTGCGCCCCATGTGTCATCACGACGAAGACTTCATAGTTGCGCTTCACCAGCTTGCTCACGAGATCCGCTGCCTTGTAGGCCGCTATGGAACCGGTGACGCCGACGATGATGGTTTGTTTGCGTTCCGCTGTCATGAATTTCTATTCGGTACTCAATCTGCGGCTCAAAAAGCGTTCCGCAAGCATGATCGCACGGAAATTTTCGAAATCCTCCTCTGGCGTACCACTGAGCAGATTATAACGGTATGCGTGCCGGGCCTTCATTTCCTCGGTGGCGTTGCGAAGGCGGATCTCGAGTTGCTCCGGCGTCTCGGTGCCCCGCTTAAGCAGACGGCGGCGCAACTCTTGCATGCTGCCCGGCATTAGAAACACATCAGCGATCGCATCACGGATTTTTTCATGCTTGGTTGCGCGGATCATCGCGGCACCCTGAATGTCCACGTCAAGGAGTACGTCCACGCCTTTTTCGAGATTATCGAGCACCGTCTCGCGCAGAGTGCCATAGTGGTTTTTATGTACCATTGCGTGTTCGAGGAAATCCCCGTTCTCAACGCGCTTCAGGAAATCCTCCTCCTGCAAAAAGTAGTAATCCTCGCCATGCACTTCACCGGAGCGCGGCTGGCGGGTGGTGCAGGAAACAGAAAAAACAAAATCCGGTGTGCGTTTCAAAAGGTTGCGCAGCGTTGTCTTGCCCGCGCCAGATGGTGCGGAAAGTATAAACAGGACGCCCGAACGACGCGGGATATTTACGGATTCGGCTGCCATGGCTCAACGGTTACCTCGGTCTTGATTGAATTTGCGATGAAACATTGTTCGTGGGCCATGTGATGGAGGTGGTCCATTTCCTCTTTTGTGGGCGTCTTGTCGCCAAACACGATCTCGGGCCGCAAAGTCATGGTCGCGACAAATGGAATGCCTTTCTCGTTCTTTGCCATGTGGCCTGTTGCCTCATCCCGGTAGCTGTCCACCACGAAACCTTTTTTCCCCGCCAGATAAAGGAACGTGAGCATGTGGCAACTCGAAACCGACGCCACAAAGGCCTCCTCAGGATCGATGAATGCGGGATTTGAAAGGGGAACAGGCACGACCGACGGCGAGGATGAAGCCTGGACGACCAGACCTCCATCGAATTCCCACGTATGCTCGCGCGAATATCTTCCCTTGAGGAAATCCGGGCTGCTATTTTTCCAGTTGATGATGGCTTTGTGTGCGGACATGGCTCGATTATTCGATGTTTTGGATTTGTTCGCGGATTTTTTCCATCTCCGCCTTGCAGGTGACGACCAGTTGCGAAATCTCCACGTCGTTGGCTTTGGCACCGAGCGTGTTGAGTTCACGGTAAATTTCCTGGGTCATGAAATCGAGCGTGCGCCCGATCGGCTCAGACTTGCGGAGATTATGCGCGAACTGCGCAAAATGGCTCTCCAGCCTGGTCAATTCCTCCGAGATGTCCGATTTGTCGGCAAAAAATATGACTTCCTTTACGAGCCGATCATCATCCGCCGCGATTTCCAGTCCAGCTTTCTGAACGCGTTCGTGCAACGATTGGCGGTACTTGCGAATGACGGCGGGATGCAACTGTCGGATTTTCCGCAAAGACTGGCGGACGACCTTCAGCCGCTTGATCAAGTCCTTCGCCAGATGCTTGCCTTCGCGCTCGCGCATCTGGATGAGATCCGACAATGCCTCCTTTAGTGCGCTCTCGATGTGCGGCCATACGTCATCGGCGGAAATCTGTTCTTCGGGCAGTCTCAATACCCCGGGAGCGCGCAACACGGTCTCGATGCCGATCTCGCCGGGGGCCTTGAGTTCCTTTTGCAACTCGACCATGGCCTGATAATAGGTGCGGGCCAGGGTAGTGTCGAATGCCTGTTTCTGCATCGAGGCTGCTCCCGTGTGGAAGGCGATCACTACATTCAGGCGGCCGCGGGAGACCTGGGTGTTGATGAGGTCGCGCACGCGCGGCTCAAGCTCCGCGAGTTCACGGGGTAGATTTACGGTCACATCGCTCTGCTTGCGATTCACCGAATTCAGCTCGACGCTGAATTTTGTTCCATTGTGAGCACTGTGGCCCCGACCGTAACCGGTCATGCTTCTCATGACCGCATGATTAAAAAGCGGGAACCAAATTACAAATACAAAGTCCTGCTAATTCAGAACTTCCTACTTCAGCAGATACTCCGCAGCTTGCGCCACGTCCTTGTCGCCGCGCCCGGAAAGGTTCGCGATGATCAATTGGTCGCCACCCATCTTCGGTGCGATTTTCAGTACATGAGCGATCGCATGTGACGATTCCAACGCGGGAATGATGCCCTCGATGCACGCCAGCTTCTGGAAAGCGTCCAGCGCCTCGTCATCCGTAGCGTAATCGTAATCGATCCGTCCCTGGTCGCGCAAAAACGAGTGCTCGGGTCCGATTGCCGCATAATCGAGGCCGGCGCTGATGCTATGTGTAAGCTGGATCTGCCCATCGTCATCCGCGAGTAGAAAAGTCTTCGTGCCTTGCAGGACACCCAACTTGCCGCCTTGGAAGCGTGCCGCGTGGTCGCCGTTGCGAATGCCGCGTCCGCCTGCCTCCACGCCGGTCATTTTTACCGCCTCATCATTAAGGAAAGGCCAGAAGAGCCCGATCGCATTGCTGCCGCCACCCACGCAGGCAACGAGCAAATCAGGCAGGCGTTTCTCCTTCTCCAGAATCTGCCGGCGCGCCTCGTCTCCGATTACGCGATGAAAATCCCTCACCATCATTGGATACGGGTGCGAGCCTAACGCGCTCCCTAGGATGTAGTGCGTTGTCCGCACATTCGTCACCCAATCCCTCATGGCTTCGTTGATCGCTTCCTTAAGCGTCGCCTGTCCGGCAGTCACGGCCACCACCTTCGCGCCGAGGAATTTCATCCGGGCCACGTTCAATGCCTGGCGCTCCATGTCCACTGCGCCCATATAGACTACGCACTCCAGCCCCGCGCGCGCGGCTACAGTTGCAGTAGCCACACCATGCTGACCTGCACCAGTTTCCGCGATGATCCGTTTCTTACCCATGCGTTGGGCGAGGAGAATCTGACCAAGGGCATTGTTGATCTTGTGCGCTCCGGTATGTAGCAAGTCCTCACGCTTGAGGTAGATCTTCGCTCCGCCGAGTTCGCGTGTCAGTCGTTCCGCAAAATAAAGCGGCGTCGGTCGCCCCGCATATTCCCGCAGCAGATAGTCGAGTTCCTTCTGGAAAGAAGCATCCTTTCGTGCCTTTTCGTACTCTGCGGTCAATTCATTCAATGCCGTCATCAGCGTTTCAGGCACGAACATGCCGCCATATGGGCCAAAATGCCCGCGGGCATCTGGAAGTGATTCTAGATCAATCATGTGAAGGGAAAACTATGTGCAGTCCGCTAATGGCGCAATCGGATTTTGCCGGGCTGCCGGCAGTAACGGTTATTTCCGGTGCGCAACCACGTAATCGTGGATGCTATTTACATTCACAAGCGCACTTTTTGCGACGTCTGAACTCGCTATGGCCACTCCGAACTGTTTCTCCAGTGAAACGACCAGTTCGAGTGCGTCAATGGAGTCGAGTCCGAGCCCTTCCGGACCGAACAGGGGGGTATCGTCGAGAATCTCCTCTTTCGGGATTTTCAGCATCAACTTGTCCACCATCATTTCCTTGATGGCTTCTTTCAGGTCTTCGGTTGGCATGGCGCAGAGGTTATTGTTTTGAAAAGGATGCCATATCAAGCAAACTTTTTGAAAATAACATCGAACGCCAGCCCACTCAGGCCGTATATGGGAGGAAGTTTTCCGCTTTTCAAAATAAATGACCGATTTACCCAAACCCGCCAAACAACGCATCGACTGCCTGCTCGCTGAGCGTGGTTTTTTCGAGACCCGTGAAAAGGCGCGGCGTGCCGTGATGGCAGGTGAGGTCAGGGTGGGGGATGCTGTGGTGGACAAACCGGGAACGCGGGTCGCCGAGGACGCGCAGATCACAGTAAAATCCACGGCCCGCTATGTGGGGCGCGGTGGATTGAAACTGGAAGCCGCCCTCAAGCATTTCGCCATCGATCCCACCGGCATGGTCTGCCTGGATATTGGCGCATCGACCGGTGGTTTCACCGATTGCCTGCTGCAGCATGGGGCTGCAAAGGTGCACGCCATTGATGTCGGCCACAGCCAGCTCGACTGGAAGATCCGCAGCGATCCGCGCGTGGTTGTTCAGGAAAAAGTGAATGCCCGGTACCTCACGTGTGCCGAGATTCCCGATCCCATCGACATCTGCGTGATCGATGTCTCATTCATCTCGCTGACTTTAATCTTGCCTCCCGCCTTTGAATTGCTAACTCCAAGGGGAGTGATCCTTTCTTTGATCAAACCGCAATTTGAATCGGACAGGGATGATGTCGGCAAGGGCGGAATCATCCGCGATCCCGCGTTGCATGAGCGCGCTGTACGGAAGATCGAGGATTTTGTGGGCAAGAGCCTTTCAAAACAATGGTGCGGCGTCATCGAGTCGCCGATCACCGGCACGGAGGGCAACAAGGAGTTTCTCGCATGTCTTCGAAATTGATCGGCCTCATAGCCCATGTCGGAAAGCCAGGTGCTGCCGCACTGGTGAAAACGCTCCGCAGGGAACTCAAGAAGCGTGGCGCACGGGTGATGTTGGAGAAAAAAACGGCCGCCCTTATTGGAGTGGAAAAAGGTGTCTCGACGCACCATCTCGGCGCGGAGTGCGACATCCTGCTCGTGCTGGGTGGCGATGGGAGCATTTTGCAGGTGGTTCGCGATCTGCGGGACAACATCAGGCCGGTTTTTGGCATCAATATCGGCTCGCTTGGGTTTCTCACGTGTGTGAACTCCTCCGCATACCAGAGAGCTGTTGATTCGATCCTGGCCGGCGATTACGTATTGAGCCTCCGCACTCTCCTGGAGGTCGAGATCGAAAGAAAGGGCAAGATCGTCAAACACCACACTGGGCTCAATGATGCCGTGATCAGCCGTGGTGAACACTCCAAGCTGATCAAACTCCAGACGCGCATCGATAATTCCGTGCTCACGGAGTACAATGCCGACGGCCTCATCATTGCCACGCCTACAGGTTCGACCGCCTATTCACTCTCCGCAGACGGCCCGATTTCCATGCCGGATTCCGGCGTGTTCATGATCACCCCGATCTGTCCACATGTGCTCACAAACCGGACTGTCATCGTAAGTGACCGTTCGGTGATCGAGGTCAAGCCGTGTCCCGATCAGGACATTGTATTTCTTGCCGTGGACGGCGAGGCGCCAATCCCCGTGAAATCGTTCGATACTATCCGCATCCGGAAATCCGCGCACCATCTGCCGCTGGCAATGCTGCCCGAGATGTCATTCTCCGAGGTGCTCCGCCAGAAGCTGAAGTGGAGCGGAAGCGCAATCTGAGCTTATAAGACCTGTACGGTTTTATCTTTAAATGAGTGACGGTTCCTCCAGATTTCAAGTCGTCACCGTCACACTGAATCCCGCAATTGACCATACCGTGACCGTATCCGGTCTCAACGTCGGCAAGGTGAACCGTGCCGAACAGGCATGGACCAATCCAGGCGGCAAGGGCGTCAACGTGGCTTCCATTCTTGCGGATTACGGTTGCGAGGTGGCTGCGACCGGTTTTCTGGGGTGCGAAAACTGTGCGCCATATGAAGAGTTGTTTACGGAAAAGCAGATCGCGGATCGTTTTGTGCGAATTGACGGTGGCGTACGCATGGGCATTAAGATCGTTGACCCGGCCCGGCAGGAAACCACGGATATTAATCTTCCCGGGCTGTCGCCCACTCCCCCGGATATGGATGCGGTGCACAAACAACTGGGCATGCTCGATGCGGAATGGTTCGTCCTTGGCGGCAGTCTGCCACCCGGTGTTGACCATTCCTTTTACGCAGAAGCCATCACCTCACTCAAAGCAAGAGGCTGCGAGGTCGCGCTCGATACCAGTGGAGAGCCACTCCGTCTGTCAATTGAAGCTGGCCCGCACATCATTAAACCCAACATTCACGAACTCAAAGGACTCACCGGTACATCGCTGGCCACAGATGCCGATGTGCTGAAAGCTGCGCGCAGTCTCAATGCCAGGGGGATTAAGCTGGTGGTGGTATCACTGGGCAGGGAAGGGGCTTGTTTTGTTACGACGGAGTCGATCGTCATAGCCCGCCCGCCGGCTGTAGAAGCAAAGAGCACCGTGGGTGCGGGGGATGCTATGGTTGCGGGAATCGTGGCCGCGCAACTCGCCGGACTTCCGCTTCGCGAATGCGCGCAACTCGCCACGGCATTCTCGCTCGATCTTCTGACCAGGGGCAAATCCGGCACGCCACGCTCGCGAATTCAGGAATGGATTGATCGGGTAGTTGTTTCGCAAACCAGCATTTGACTGGATTTCTCACCCATCATTCGGCGGATGAAATAAAAATCGCGCGTAAATGTAGGCGACGATTTCATCCGTCACACCGCGGAATCCCTGGCTTGTCGTCCACCAGCGGTGAGGATCGATTTCTGCATCATCAATGGCAATCACGCCTATTTTGACATCGTCGCCAAAGGCCTTTTCAAACAGGAGGCGGCTGCGGCGGGAATGAGGGCCCAGTGACATGAGCGTGATGTTTTTCACTTTCAGGCCATGTCCACGGAGCCATTTCTTCAATGCGAGCGCGGAAGTGTAGGTTCGATCCCTCCGCACCTCCCATGCCGGGATTGCGTGCAGATGCTCAGGGGCCAATCCCATCTTCTCCAGGGTGGCAGTTGCGAATTCCGCATAGGTATCGTAGCCTGCAAACATCGCCCCTTTCTCGATCGGCCCTCCGGTTACAAACATCTCCGAGTATTGGTTTTCCCGGAATTCCTTAATCACATCCCGCATGAAAAAATCCGGCCCCCATCCCTCGACGACCAGCGCGCCGCCTTCACCAGGCACCCGGTCGGTAACGGCTAGGAATGTATAGGCACCACGCACCGCCACCGTAGCCATTACTGCCGTGCAGGCAAGCAGTGCCAGCCATCCGCGCCACGTAGGCACAACACACTGGCGGCGGCGGAAGAAGCCCAGCAGAAATGAATCAGTTCTATTCACAGCTCATTAGTCCTATTTTTCTGCCACAATTGCAAAACCCGTCTGCCAAAGAACTTCTTGATCTTCAGGGTTTTTGTTTGCCACCACAGGCGTGAGTGTAGTTTTATTCACCGCAATGAAAGTAGTCATCTTGTGCGGCGGACTTGGCACCCGTTTGCGCGAAGAAACCGAGTTCCGCCCCAAGCCCATGGTTCCGGTCGGAGGACGCCCCATCCTCTGGCATATCATGAAAACCTACGCCAGCCACGGCCACAAGGAGTTCATTCTGTGCCTCGGCTACAAGGGAGAGGTCATCAAGGAATATTTCCGCAACTACCATTGGAATACGAGCGACGTCACACTGACGCTGGGTTCTGTGCCGGAAATCAAATACCACAGTCGCCACGACGAGGAGGATTGGACAGTGACACTTGTCGACACCGGCCAGGATACGCTCACCGGTGGCCGCCTCCAGCGCGTGCTGCCGTATGTGGGGGAAGGGAATTTTCTACTCTCTTACGGTGATGGCCTCAGCGATACCAACATCACGGCGTCAATTGATTTCCATAAAAAACATGGCGCCCTTGCAACTGTCACCGCGGTAATGCCAGAGAGCCGCTTCGGCGAACTGACGATCGAAAACGATACTGTTACGAATTTCCGTGAAAAACCGACTGACGAGGTCTCCCTTATCAACGGGGGATACTTTGTGATGAATTCCCGCATCGGGGAATTCCTCACCGGCGACAAATGCATTTTCGAGCAGGAACCGATGCGTCGCCTGGCGGAGGGCGGCCAGCTAAAGGCGTGGGTGCACCGCGGCTTCTGGCAGTGCATGGATACTTTCCGTGAGCAGCAGATGCTGGAAACGCTCTGGCAATCGGGGCGCGCACCCTGGAAGATCTGGTGATGTTTGCCAGCGCCTACAAGAACAAGGTCGTCTGGCTTTCCGGTCATACAGGTTTCAAGGGAGCATGGCTGGCGAGCTGGCTTTTAAAGCTGGGCGCGAAGGTCCATGGCTTTTCCCTCGCCCCGGCGAATCCTTCGCTTTTTAACCAGCTCGGTCTTGAACCAAAAATCCATCACGAGAAGGGTGATGTACGTGATACCGATGCGGTGAAGCGGTCGATTGACCAGGTGCAGCCGGACTTCGTTTTCCATCTCGCAGCGCAAGCGCTGGTGCGTTATTCATATGATCATCCGGTGGAGACTTATTCCACAAACATCATGGGCACGGCGAACGTGCTGGAAGCATTGCGTACGCTGGACAAACCGTGCGCGGCGGTGTTTGTCACTACCGACAAATGTTATGAAAACCGCGAGTCGGAAAGCGTGGTGTACTCCGAGGAGGATCACCTCGGAGGCCACGATCCATACAGTTCCAGCAAGGCAGCGGCGGAAATCGTGATTAGCGCGTACCGGCGCTCCTTTTTTGGGAAGCTGCCAGTGCATATCGCCAGCGCGCGCGCCGGGAATGTGATCGGTGGCGGAGACTGGGCATTGGACCGTATTGTACCCGATTGCATCCGCTCGTTGCAGCGCGGGGAGGCGATTCCCGTGCGCAACCCTGCCGCGACACGCCCATGGCAACATGTGCTGGAGCCGCTCAGCGGCTATCTCTGGCTGGGAGCCTCACTCACGCAGCCTGGTGTCATGAATGCCTCGCCCAAGGATGTTGCGACGGCATTTAATTTCGGTCCTGAGAAAGAGTCCAACCGGCCAGTTGTTGATGTGGTGAATGAACTGCTGAAAACCTGGCCGGGAAAATGGGAGGACAAAAGCGATCCGCAAGCGGTTCACGAGGCCCGGCTACTGATGCTTTCCACTGCAAAAGCAAAACGCGTTTTGTACTGGAACCCGGTATGGAATCTGGAGACCGCTGTAGAAAACACCGCCGGGTGGTACCGCAAATTCAATGAAAATTCCTCATCCGCTGCAAACATCACACTCGCGCAAATCGAGGAATACGAACAAGCTGCCCGCAGCCGCAAAATCCTGTGGGCCACCCATGAATGAGCATGTCCAGAACCCCCGCTGAACTCAAAGCCGAGATCCTGCGCCTCACGCGCGAGTATTCCGCGTTGAGCCACGTCGCAAATCGTCCCGCACCGGCAGGGGAGAATGATGCCCGAAAGTTTGTTCCCGGCGAAAGCACGATCCCGTACGCTGGCCGTGTATTCGATGCCGATGAAGTGGAAGCCGCCGTCTCGTCGACGCTTGATTTCTGGCTTACCCTGGGAAAGGAAGGCGATGCGTTTGAGCAGGAACTGGCAAAATTTCTCGGGATCAAACGTTCGATTCTCGTGAATTCCGGTTCCTCCGCAAATTTGCTCGCATTCTCCGCGCTCACCAGCGCCAAACTTCCAGATGAACGGCGCGTCAAACCCGGCGACGAAGTCGTTACCGTGGCGGCGGGTTTTCCTACAACGGTTGCACCGATCGTCCAGAACGGCGCGGTGCCGGTGTTCATCGACGCTGATCCCCTGACGCTCAATGGCCGCCCCGAAAAGCTCGAGGAAGCTTTCACTGAGGGAAAAACAAAAGCGGTGATGATGGCCCACACGCTTGGCAATCCTTTTGATCTCACTACAGTGCTGGAATTTTGCAAGCGGCACAATCTCTGGTTAATCGAGGATAATTGCGATGCGCTTGGTTCGCTTTATTCGCGGCTCGGCGAGACGAGAAAATTGACCGGCACATTTGGCGACATCTCCACGCAATCATTTTATCCACCGCATCATCTCACGCTGGGCGAGGGAGGGGCGGTGAATATCGTGCGCGACATGAAATTCAAGGTGCTCGTTGAAAGTTTCCGCGACTGGGGCCGCGACTGCTGGTGCGCCAGCGGCGTGGACAATACCTGCGGCAAACGTTTCGGCTGGCAACTCGGCGACCTGCCCGAGGGCTACGATCACAAATACATCTACAGCCACCTGGGCTACAACCTGAAGCCGCTCGATATCCAGGCTGCAATCGGCCGTGCGCAGATCAAAAAGCTACCAAGGTTTGTGGAAGCCCGCAGGAAAAACTGGGAGACTTTACGCAGCCTTTCCTCAGGCCTTGAGGAATTTTTCGATTTCCAGCTTCCGACTCACGCCACTGGATGGACGCCGGATGGCTTTACGTGGGACGAAAGTGGTGCACGCTGCTCGCCAAGCTGGTTCGGTTTCATGCTCCTGGTAAAGCTCGACGCGCCATTCACCCGCACGGAACTTTGCCGCCGCCTGGATGAAAAGAAGATCGGCAACCGCACATTGTTCGGCGGCAATCTCGTGCGCCAGCCGGCATTCACACAATTACGGAAGGATAACGCAAACGCTTTCCGTGTCGTCGGCAGCCTCGATGGCGCCGATGCAATTATGAACCGTGCGTTGTTCGTTGGCGTCTATCCCGGCCTGTCCCAACCGATGCTGGAATACATGATTGCGACCATCCGCGACTTCGCTCAAAGCAAGTAACGCATGGCTGCTCCTTTATTCACGGAAGATTTGCAGCATGTCCTGGATCATACGACGGGCCTGTGGGAGGAATTGCGCGGACAGAAAATCTTCATAACGGGCGGCACGGGTTTTTTTGGAAGCTGGCTGCTCGAGACTTTCGCCTTTGCAAATGATCGGCTCAGCCTGGGAGCGGGCATGACATGCCTTACGCGGGATCCGGAATTGTTTGCACGCAAAGCACCGCATATCGCCAATCACCCGGCGATCAATTTTCTGGCCGGGGACGTGTGCGATTTTAAATTTCCGGCTGGCAAGTTTTCTCACGTGATCCATGCCGCAACGACCTCCAGTACCCAAGTGGAACCGCTTGAAATGGCTGATACAATTACACGGGGAACGCGTCGGGCGCTTGATTTCGCGGCCGTCTGCAACGTGAAGAAATTCCTGTTCATCAGTTCCGGTGCTGTATATGGTAGGCAACCTGCGGAAATTGTGCATGTGCCCGAATCTTATGCGGGTGCTCCCGACGTCAGCGATCCCAACTCCGCCTATGGTGAGGGCAAGCGTATGGCTGAATTGCTTTGTTCAATTTATGGCAAAAGCCATGGCGTTGAAGTCAAGATTGCCCGTTGTTTCGCATTTCTGGGGCCACATTTGCCGTTTGATGCACATTTCGCCGCAGGCAATTTCATCCGCGATGCACTTGCAGGCGGCCCTATACGCGTGAACGGGGATGGCACGCCATTCCGTTCGTACCTCTACGCTGCCGATCTGGCGGTCTGGCTTTGGACAATACTGTTTAAGGGCGAATCCGCCTTCCCCTACAACGTGGGCAGCGCGGACGCATTGACGATTTCTGAACTGGCGAAATTTGTGTCGGAATGTGCCGGCAAAAA
>Ga0068860_100001303_pt1 | contig 27104 bp, 17 predicted proteins | sample KBSSwiS32_FD_66597 | JGI IMG/M metagenome (GOLD analysis project Ga0068860, IMG submission 66597) | Switchgrass rhizosphere microbial communities from Kellogg Biological Station, Michigan, USA - KBS Switchgrass S3-2 | ecosystem: Host-associated > Plants > Roots > Rhizosphere > Soil ...
AAGCCGCACAGACGACTGTGCGGCTTTTTTGTTTTGGTCTGCGTCATACCCGCCTATGCCTCTGCCCAAGCCGCCTGCCTCCAAAGCCACCCTGCTGTCTGCCACCGACTACGAAACCCAGGCCGCTGCGCGCACCGCCAAACGCTCGCTGCAACCGACCCACGACGTCGGCAAAGAACCGCTGGCGCTGACCAACGCGGCCGCTGCCGCGGCGGCCCCACGCCTCGAGGCCAAGCCCCCTGCGGCCAAGGCGCCGATCGCCGCACCGGCGGTCACCGCGGCCACCCAGCCGCGCACCCACCGGCCGTCGGGCCCGAAGCGGTTGTTTGTGCTGGACACCAACGTCCTGATGCACGACCCGCTGAGCCTGTTCCGCTTCGAGGAACACGACATCTTCCTGCCGATGATCACGCTGGAAGAGCTCGACAGCCACAAGCGCGGCATGAGCGAGGTGGCGCGCAACGCGCGCCAGGCCAGCCGCGAGCTCGACGCGCTGGTGTCGGGCAGCGATCTCAACCCGAAGGACGGCATCGCGCTGGCCAAGACCGGCAAGCGCGAGGCGTTGGGGCGGCTGTTCTTCCAGGAAACGCTGCTCGAGGTCAAGCTGCCGGTGGGCCTGCCTCAGGGCAAGTCCGACAACCAGATCCTGGGCGTCGTCAAGTCGCTGCGCGAGCAGCACCCGGGCCGCAACATCGTGCTGGTGTCCAAGGACATCAACATGCGCGTCAAGGCGCGCGCCCTGGGACTGCCGGCCGAGGACTACCAGAACGACAAGACACTTGACGACGGCGACCTGCTCTACACCGGCCTGCTGCCGCTGCCGCCCGACTTCTGGGAGCGCCACGGCAAGACGATGGAGAGCTGGAGCCAGGGCGGCCACACCTTCTATCGCATCGCGGGTCCGCTGGTGCCGGCGCTGATGATCAACCAGTTCGTCTTTCTCGAAACCCCGGGTGCGGCGCCGCTGTATGCCCGCGTCACCGAGATCACTGGCAAGACGGCGGTGCTGAAGACGCTGAAGGACTACACCCACGCCAAGAACGCGGTGTGGGGCGTCACCGCGCGCAACCGCGAGCAGAACTTCGCGCTCAATCTGCTGATGGATCCGGAGGTCGACTTCATCACGCTGACGGGCACCGCAGGCACCGGCAAGACATTGATGGCGCTCGCTTCGGGCTTGAGCCAAGTGCTCGACGACCGTCGCTACAGCGAGATCATCGTCACCCGCGTCACGGTGCCGCTCGGCGAGGACATCGGCTTCCTGCCCGGCACCGAAGAGGAAAAGATGGGCCCTTGGATGGGCGCGCTCGATGACAACCTCGAGGTGCTGGCGCGAGGCGACGGCAGCGCTGGCGAATGGGGCCGCGCCGCCACGCAGGATTTGGTGCGCAGCAAGATCCGTATCAAGAGCCTGAACTTCATGCGCGGCCGCACGTTCCTGAACAAGTTCGTGATCATCGACGAGGCGCAGAATCTGACGCCCAAGCAGATGAAGACGTTGATCACGCGCGCCGGACCGGGCACCAAGATCATCTGCCTGGGCAACCTCGCTCAGATCGACACGCCCTACCTGAGCGAAGGCAGCTCCGGCTTGACCTTCGCGGTCGACCGCTTCAAGGGCTGGCCGCACTCCGGCCACGTGACGCTGGCGCGCGGCGAGCGCTCGCGGCTGGCCGACTACGCATCCGACGTGCTCTGAAAAGAAGCGGCGTCAGCCGCCCGCCGTCACCTTCGCGAGCGCGGCCTTCGGGTTCATCAGCACGCGGCGTCCATCGGTCGTGCGCTCGGCGGTCGACGTGATCGCGTCGATCAATTGCGGCGGCGTGAGGCTCGGCTTGGCGGCGAGCAGCTTGGCCGCCACGTTGGTCACCTGAGGCGCCGCCATCGACGTGCCCGACAACGCGACGCGGGCGCCCCCCGGCAGGTAGCTCTCCACCTGATAGCCGTTGGCATGCACCTTCACGGTGGGGCCATAGCTCGTGAATGGCGCCTCGTCGCCGGCGCGATCGACCGCGCCGACCGTGATCAGGTTGGGCAGCACGATGTCGGCCGGAGCGTTTTCTGTGAAGCTGGCGTCGCTGTTGCTGTTGCCGGCGGCGACGACGAACAGGATGCCGGGTGCACCGGCCATCGCCTGCGTGAGCGCCTTCTTGACGATGTCGAAATATTCACGGCTGATCGTCTTGCGCTCCTCGGGAGTCTTGCCGATGCCGCACTGCTCGAGCTCGTCCTCGATGTCGCGCACGCTGCCGCCCCAGCTCATGTTGACGACGCGCACGCCTTCCCGCTTGAAGAACTCGACCGCACTGCCGTAGCTGGCGGCGTCCCGTTGCGTCAGCTCGAGGCTCGGGCAAGGATCGGGCCGTATCGTGTGCCCGAACTCGATGCGCGCCACGGCCAGCCGCGCAAACGGGTTGCCGGCCATCGCGATGCCGGCCACATGCGTGCCATGCGAATAGTTGCCGGCCAGGCGCAGCTCTTCGATCACCTCCTTGAAGCGGTCCGGCTTCAAGGTCGATAGCAATTGCTTGACTTCGCTCGCCTCGGGGCTCTCGATGTTCGACTGCATGTCCGAGAAGCCCTTGGTGCGCGCCCTCATCTGCGGCAGCTTGGCACGCATCTCCGAGCTCAACGGCAGCAATGCTGCATCGCTCGGCTTGGCGTACTTGTCGAAAGCGATCAGGGCCGGCTTCTTGTCGTCGCCGAGCACGACCCGAGGGCCGAACAGCGTGGTGTCGACGCCGCTGTCCCAGACGGCGAGGGTCACGGGTTGGTACGGGCCGCTTGCCGGCAGCACGACGTCGCGCTGCGCCCAGATGTCCGGCTTGTCGGTCTTGTGTGCATCGAGATAGCGCGTGAACACGCTCACCAGCGTGGTTTTGAGCGGCAGCACGTTGAGCAACGCGAACCGCGCACCGGCCAGTCCCGGAGCGAACTCGTTGCTGAGCTTGCCGCCACCGGCGTCGGCCACTGGCTGCAGCGCTTCGCGCACTCGGCCGAGCACCAGCCCTTCGCCGATCGTCTCGGCGCGCGCCTTGGCGCCGCGGATGTCGTTGGCGATCACGTCGAACGGCAGCGGCGCGAGGTCGCGCACGATCGCTTCGCCAACCGCCGCCTTCCAGGCATCGCTGCCGGGTGCTTGTTGCTTGGCGGCGTTGGCCATGGCGCGCAGCTGCAAACCCGACAGCAGGCGATCGGCGGGCTTCTCTTGCAACTGCCGCACTTCCTCGGCACGCGCCAGCGCTGCGTCGTACCGCCCATCGAGGTAGTCGAGCAACGCGAGCTGCCCGAGCAGGTCGCGCCGCGTCGCCTTGTCGGCGATCTCGTAGCGCGCCAGCACCGACTCGGTGTCGCGCCGCAGCTGCGCGGCCAGCGGCGCGAACCGCTCGGCCGATCGCACGTAGGCTTCGAGCGGACCGGGCACCTCGTAGGTGAAACGCGGCAGGTCGGCCGCCTTCTCGATGCGCGGCTTGCCAGTCGATGGCGCATCGGCTGCGCCCGCGGGCGCCAAGCCCAGCAACCACACCACCGACACGATCGTCCAGATCGATTTCATTGGTTCAGATCCTCGAAGAAGGCCTTGGCATTGCCATCGCGGCCGAGAAAGTCGCGCAGCAGCTGCTGCGGCAAGACCTGAGAGCCGTTGGCGAGCACGATGCGACGGTAGCGCGCTCCGATCGCCGGGTCGAGGCGATCGGCCGCAAACGCGGTGCGCAGATCGGATGCCACCACTTCGCTCCACAGGTAGCCGTAGTAGCCGGCGCCGTAGCCGGTGGCGACGTGGCTGAAGCCGGCCGGAAACATCGTGCCCTGCACGTGCCCGAGCGGGGTAGCACCCTCCATGCGGGCCCACAGGGCCATCGGCTCCGGTGCGTCGACGCCGTGCATCGCCAGGTCGAACGCGGCATACAACCATTGACGCGCGTAGTGCATGCCCTTGCCGTAGCGCCTGGCGGCCTTGGCTTGCGCCAGCAGTGCATCGGGCACCGGCGCGCACGTGGCGCACACCTCGCGCATCAGCAGTAGGACCTTCGGGTCGTACACCCACTCTTCCAGCATCTGCGACGGCGCTTCGACGAAGTCGCGCAGCACGCTGGTGCCGGCCTGCGAGGCGTGCCGTGTGGCCGACAGGTTGTTGTGCACGGCGTGGCCGAATTCGTGCAGCAGCGTCTCGAGGTCGTCGAGCGTCAATCCGTTGCGTCCGACATTGACCACCAGGGCGGCCTGCGGTGCGCGCTTCAAGCGCAGCGAGCCGTTGCGAAAGCTCCAGACGGCGGCGTGGTTGTACTTGCCCTCGCGCGGAAACGGGTCGACGTACAACGCGGCAATCGGTTGCCCGCTGGCGCGGTCCTTCACCGCGTAGGCCCGCACCTCCGGATGCCACAGCTTGAGCCCCTCGACGGGCTCGTACTGCACACCCATCATCTTCTCGATCACGCGCATCACGAACGCCACACTGGCCTGCGGCGGAAAGTAGGTGCGGAACGCCTCCTGATCGACCGCATAGCGCTCGCGACGTGCTTGCTCCTGGTAGTACGACGCGTCCCAGCGCTGCAGCGTCGTCTGCTCGGAGGGCACGCCGAGCTCGCGCGCCTTGGCCACGCGCAATTCGCCGAGCTCGGCCGCCTCGCGCGCGGATACCGCCTGCAGCACTTCATCGAGAAAGGCCTGTGCCTCGCGCGCCGAATGCGCCATGCGACGTCGCAGCACGAAGTCGGCATAGCTGGGAAATCCGAACAGCGACGCGTACTCCTTGCGCAGCTGACCGATCTCGGCCAGCAGCTTCAGGTTCGGCGCACCGCCTTCGTTGGTCTTGGCGCGCCACATGCGCTCGCGCGTCGACGCATCCGCAGCGCCCTGCATCACCGACATGTAGGTCGGCGTGTCGAGGCCCAGCAGCACGTGGCCTTGATCGTCGCGCTTGGCATTGCGCCACATCGCCTCGGGCACACCGCGCAATTGTTCAGGCGAAAACGCGAGCTGGATGTTGGTGTCGCGGATGTTGCGGTCGAACTCCTGGCCGAGCGCCGTGACGCGATCGTTGATCTCCTTGGCGCGCTTGCGCTGCGCCGGCGGCAGGCTGACGCCGGCGTCCTCGAAGTCTTCGCGCAGCGTCTTCAGCAGCAGCGCGTTGATCGGATCGCGCTCGCGCCGCTGGCTCGCGGCCTGGTACAACGTGGCGTTCTGCCCCAGGCTGGACGTGAAGTCCTGCCAGCGCAGCTCGCAGGCGTCGGCCGCATCGCGTACCGCCTTATCGGGGTGCACGTTCGACAGCAGGTAGATCGGCCCTGCCAGGTCTTCCAGCAGGGCATCGAGATCGTCATAGGCGGCCAGCCAGGCAGCATTGGGCGGCTGTTGCTCGAGCTTCTTCAGCGCCCCGTTGGCACGAGCAAGGCCGCTGTCGCAGTACGCCGCCACTGCGGCCGCCGACTGGAACGACGGGAACGCCGGGCCCGGCAAGCCGGCGCCGTGCACAGGCAGGCCGCTCGCCACCACCAGCAGTCCAGCTGCGCAAAGGCCCGACGCGCGCATGTGTGCTCCCCGATCGCGATGCGTCATTGTGCGGTGTGCTGGCTGACGCGTGTCCCACCATGCGACGAACCGCGGCACGCGCTTCCCCAACGCCGTTGGACGTCTTGCGCCGCGCTAGCGCTCCACCAGCTCCTTGATCTGCTGCAGCGCCGTCGGATCCTCGATGGTCGTGAGATCGCCGGGATCGCGCTGCTCGCATACGGCCTGAATGGCCCGACGCAACAACTTGCCCGAGCGCGTCTTGGGCAACATGCTGACGAATCGCACACGGGCTGGTCGCGCCACCGCGCCGAGTTGGTCGTCGACCACCTTCATCACTTCGCCTTCGAGCTTCAACGCACCCTCGGGCGTGGCCGCCACGCTCGGGTCCCTCAGCACGGCGAACGCCATGGCCACCTGGCCCTTCAGCGCGTCGGCCACGCCAACCACGGCGACCTCGGCGACGTTGGGATGGCTCGAGATGCTTTCTTCGATCTCCCGAGTGCCGAGGCGGTGACCGGCGACATTGATCACGTCGTCGGTGCGCCCGAGGATGAAGTAGTAGCCGTCCTCATCGCGGATGCCCCAGTCGAACGTGCTGTAGATCTGGCGCCCGGGCACCGTGCTCCAGTAAGTCTTGACGAAGCGCTCGTCATCGCCCCACACGGTCTGCATGCAGCCAGGGGGCAGCGGCCCTTCGATCGCCACCACGCCCTTCTGATGGGCACCGGTCAGCTCCCGGCCCGTCACCTCGTCGATCAGCTTGACGTCGTAGCCATAGACCGCCTTGCCCGGCGAACCGAACTTCGACGGCGCCTTCTCGATGCCGTTGCAGATGGTCAAGATCGGCCAGCCGGTTTCGGTCTGCCAGTAGTTGTCGATGATCGGTTTGCCAAGACCCTCGGCGATCCAAGCCGCCGTGGGCTCGTCAAGGGGCTCGCCTGCCAAGAACAGCGCGCGCAGCGAACGCAAGTCGTGGCGCTTCAGGAATGACGCGTCGTGCTTCTTGAGTACGCGCACCGCGGTGGGCGCACTGAACATCGCGGTGACCCGGTAGCGCTCGACCAGCTGCCACCAGATGCCGGGATCGGGCCGCACGGGCAGCCCTTCGTACAGGATGGTGGCCATGCCGGCGATCAGCGGCCCGTACACGATGTAGCTGTGGCCCACCACCCAGCCAATGTCACTGGTAGAAAAGTAGGTCTCACCGGCACTGGCGCAGAAGATGTGCTTCATCGATGCGGCCAGCGCCACCGCATAGCCGCCGGTGTCGCGCTGCACGCCCTTGGGCTTGCCGGTGGTGCCGCTGGTGTACAGCGTGTAGCTCGGATGCGTTGCATCGACCCAGGTGCACGGCACCACGGCGTCGCGGTGGCGCTCCCGCAATGCCGCGTAGTCGACATCGCGGCCACCGATTGCTGTGTAGGCGCTGAGGCCGCGGTCGACCATCAGCACGCGCTCCGGCTTGTGCTGCGCGAGTCTGATCGCCTCGTCGAGCAGCGGCTTGTAGGGAACGACCTTGCCGTTGCGGCTGCCGGCATCGGCGCTCACCACCACGATGGGCCGTGCGTCGTCGATGCGGCTGGCCAGACTCACACTGGCAAAGCCGCCGAACACCACCGAGTGGATCGCGCCGATGCGCGCGCACGCCAGCATGGCGAACACCGCCTGCGGCACCATCGGCATGTAGATCAACACGCGGTCGCCCTGCCGCGCCCCAAGCTCGAGCAGGGACGCCGCCATGCGCTGCACTTCGGCATGCAGTTGGGCGAACGTGTAGACCTGCTCCTGGTCGACTTCGCTCGATACGTAGATCAACGCCGGCTGGTCGCGCTGCGTGGCCAGGTGCCGGTCGACCGCGTTGTGGCACAGGTTGGTGCGGCCGCCCACGAACCAGCGGGCGAACGGTGGCTGGCTGTAGTCGAGCACCCGCTCGAACGGCTGATGCCAGTCGATCAACCGGGCCTGCTCGGTCCAAAAGCGGTCGGGCTCGGCCAGCGAGAAGCGGTGGACGTCGTCGTAGCTCATCAGGCGGTCTCCTGGCGCGGCGCGGAAGCAGCGGCGCACCGCCTCGCATTCTCACGGTGCACGACCGCGGACCTCCATCGGGACCACCCGCCAAGCCCGTCGGGCCGCATCGCGCATCGCGACTCTCCAGTTGAGGAAGCACTTGAGCTTTCGCCTCCAACACGCTGACAATACGCATATTTTCCTTGTTGACAGATGCTTGTCGTGCGTCTATCGTCTTAGCCGCTATGGGTGCTTGGTACCGGACGGCAGTTCTCGGCTTGGCCGCCAGCCTGACACTCGCCGGCTGCGCCACGGCCCCGACCGACAACGTGGGCGCAGCCACTGCTGCACCAGCGCGCGCATCGCCGGACGCACCGCCGTCGCCGCAGGGCAACGAGCTGGCGCTGGCGGCGATGAACTTCCTCGACCGGCCCTACCAGATGGGCGGCCAGAGCCTCGAAACGGGGTTCGACTGCAGCGGCTTCACCCGGTATCTGTTCGGGCACACGCTGGGCATCGAGCTGCCACGCAGCGTGCAGGAGCAGGCTCAAGCGTCGGTGTTGCGCCCGGTGGCACGGGACGCGCTGCAGCCAGGGGACCTGGTGTTCTTCAACACGCAGCAGCGAACCTTCTCGCACGTGGGCATCTATCTCGGTGATGGCCGCTTCATCCATGCACCGCGCACCGGTGCTCAGATCCGCGCCGAGAGCCTGGCCGCGTCGTACTGGTCGCGCCGCTACACCGGCGCGCGTCGCGCCGTCGCAGCCGCGGCTCCGTAAAACCCCGCTGCGCCGAAACACCCGCGACGCCGGCATCGGCGCCAGGTAGCCGGCACAATGACGCGATGGGCGAATCCGTGATTCCGCTGGCCGACCTGCGCTACGCCGCGGCGGTGCCGACCGTTCCGGCGCAGTTGCGCGAGCCGACCGGCCGCTTGCTCGACGGACTGGGGCGGCCGCTACGCGACCTGCGGATCTCGGTGACCGATCGATGCAACTTCCGTTGCGGCTACTGCATGCCCAAGGCGGTGTTCGACCGCGACTACCAATTCCTGCCGCACGCGTCGCTGCTCAGCTTCGAGGAGATCACGCGGCTCGCCCGGATGTTCGCGGCGCACGGCGTCACCAAGCTGCGCCTGACCGGCGGCGAGCCGCTGCTGCGCAAGAACATCGAGTTGCTGGTGGCGATGCTCAGCGAGCTGCGCACCGTTGAGGGCGCGCCGCTCGATGTCACGCTCACCACCAACGGCTCGCTGCTGGCGCGCAAGGCCAAGGCGTTGAAGGCCGCCGGCTTGTCCCGCGTCACGGTCAGCCTCGACGCGCTCGACAACGCGGTGTTCCGGCGCATGAACGACGTCGACTTTCCGGTGGCCGACGTGCTGGCCGGCATCGAGGCGGCGCAGGCCGTCGGCCTGGCGCCGATCAAGGTGAACATGGTCGTGCAGCGCGCGGTCAACGAGCATGAGGTGGTGCCGATGGCGCGCCACTTCCGGGGCAGCGGCATCGCGCTGCGCTTCATCGAATACATGGACGTCGGCTCCAGCAACGGCTGGCGCATGGACCAGGTGATGCCGTCGGCGCAGTTGCTGCAACGGTTGCGGGCGCACTGGCCGCTCGAACCGCTGGCACCGAACGCAGCGGGCGAGACCGCCGAGCGTTGGCGTTATGCCGATGGCGCCGGCGAGGTCGGGTTCATATCCAGCGTGACGCGCGCGTTCTGCCGCGACTGCAACCGCGCGCGGCTGTCCACCGAGGGCAAGCTGTTCACCTGCCTGTTCGCCACCCGTGGCCACGACCTGCGGGCGCTGCTGCGTGCCGGCCGCAGCGATCTGGAGATCACCACGGCACTCGCTGAGCTGTGGGGCCAGCGCTCCGATCGCTACTCGGAGCTGCGCGGCGAACAGCACGCGGCGTCGGGCACCGACGAACGCCGCATCGAGATGCACTACATCGGCGGCTGAGCCCGCTGCCTCAGCGCACGCTCAGCACGCCGAGGTTTGCCAACTCATCGGCACGCTCGTTGCCCGGGTCGCCGTTGTGCCCACGCACCCAATGCCAGCGCACGTCGTGATTCGAGGCCAGTGCGTCGAGGCGTTGCCACAGCTCTACGTTCTTCACCGGCTTCTTGTCCGCGGTGCGCCAGCCGCGCAGCTTCCAGTTGTGGATCCAGGTGGTGATGCCGTTGCGGACGTATTCGCTGTCGGTGTAGACCGCCACCTCGCAACGCTGCTTCAACGAAGACAGTGCCTCGATCACCGCAGTCAGCTCCATCCGGTTGTTGGTGGTCTGCGCCTCGCCTCCGAACAGCTCCTTCTCGTGCGTGCCCCAGCGCAGCAGTGCGCCCCAGCCGCCGGGGCCCGGGTTGCCTTTGCAGGCACCATCGGTGTAGACCACCACCGGTTCGTTCATCGCAACCGCCCTCACTCGATTTCGGTCGTCTCGCGGCGCCGGTGTGCCACCACCGCGGGCGCCGCCTTGGGCTTGAGCTTTTCGCGCCGCGCCAAGCCCACCAGCCGCATGCCGCGCACGCGCTTGACCGCGGTCACGAAGTACACGGCCCCGAGCACCGGCCACCAACGCTCGCCGATGCTTTCGATCCAGCTCCAACGATCGAGCCACGCTTGCGAGCGCACCGGGGCCCGCCAGCAGCCGAAGCGGCCCTGCTCGACCTCGAAGCTGAGCAGCCGCAACCAGTCGCGCAGCCGCCAATACCCCATGAATTCACCCGCGTGGGGCAGGTAGCGCGGCCGCTGCGACACCCCGAGCCGTTGCCGCATCGCCCCCAGCCGCTGGCGCAATCCCCACAGGCTCGCCGGATTGAAGCCGACGATCACCACGCGCCCCTCGGGCACCAGCACGCGATCGACCTCGCGCAGCGTCTCGTGCGGATCGCGCGCCAGCTCCAGCCCGTGCGGCAGCACCAGCAGGTCGATGCTCTGATTCGGGAACGGCAACGCATCGAAGTCGCAATGCAAGGCCACCGGATCGCTCGGCGACTGTGTCGTGATCGATTCGAGCGGCGCCGGCAAATCGGCGCGTGGAGGCACCAGCAGCGAATCCTGAGCGACCCAGCGATGCGGCATCCGATTGGCGCGCAAGGCATCGAGTTGCGGCAGCCCCAATTGCAACGCGTGGAAACCGAACACATCGGCGACGGCCTGATCGATGCGCGCCTGTTCCCACTCGAGCAGGTAGCGGCCCGGCGGAGTGAGCAGCCAATTGGCGAACTCTATAATCGCGTCGTCTCGCGTCGTCATGTGTGTGATGGCGCTTCTCCGCGACAGCTTGTCGCTCGTGCCGCCCGATGTGGCTGTGCGCGTTTCGCGCCACCGCTGGGCGATGTTGTGACTGCAAAGGCATTCTAGTGACCCAGGGACGTTGGGCCGCGATGGGTGGCGCGTGCGCCACGACGGCACATTGGCTGCACGCACCCGGATATGTGTCTGGCAGTCGCGTCGGACGCGTGAATTCCGTAACGCGCGATGGCGCGCGCTGACCGGACAATGCGCGCGCGAGCCGGCGCTGCGGCGTCGGATCATGAATCCGCTTGCAACGTAACAGTGCCGACGCCACCCAACCCGCCGTCCTCATCGCAGCACGCCTGTACACGCGCGCGGCTGCGCACGTGGCTCGCCGCGCTGGCCATGGCGGCAATGGCCACCGGTTGCGCGGTCACCCCGGCGCCGTCTCCCACTGCGTATGGTGAAGCGCCGGTCGCTGCGGCGCCCGCCGCTGTCGGTACGCCTGCGCCGACACCAGCGCCTGCAGCTTCGTCGGCCACTGCGGCGCCCGAGGCCGCGTCGGCACCGGCCAACACGGCGCCCGCCAGCCCGCCGGAGGCGGCCGACCCGCTGCAGCCCGAAAAGCGGGTGGACTTTGACGATCCGAGCGCGCGCATCGACCTGTGGTCGCGCCTGCGCGCCGGCTACTCGATGCCGACGATGGACAACGCACGCGTTCGCAAGTGGGAGCAGTACTACGCCGAACGGCCCGACTACGTGGCACGCATGACCGAGCGCGGCGGCCGCTACCTGTACTACGTGGTCGAGGAGCTCGAGAAGCGCAACATGCCGCTCGACCTTGCGTTGCTGCCATTCGTCGAGAGCGCATTCAACCCGCAGGCGATGTCGGTGGCACGCGCCGCCGGCATGTGGCAGTTCATGCCGTCGACCGGACGCATCTACGCGCTCAAACAGAACGCCTTCCGTGACGACCGTCGCGACGTGCTGGCCTCGACGCGCGCCGCGCTCGACTATCTCGAACGGCTCGGCGTGATGTTCAACGGCGATTGGCAGCTCGCCTTGGCCGCCTACAACTGGGGCGAAGGCAACGTCAAGCGCGCATTGCAGCGCAAGCGATCTCCGAACGCCCCCAGTGTCTACGAAAGCCTGCGCGGCATGCCCGCGGAGACGCGTGACTACGTGCCCAAGCTGCAGGCCGTGAAGAACATCGTCGCCAAGCCCGATGCCTATGGCCTCACGTTGCCGCCGCTGGAGAACCACCCCTACTTCCTCAGCGTCGCGATCGAGCGCGACATCGATGTCGAACTGGCTGCCAAGCTGGCTGGCATCAATCTCGAGGAGTTCCAGCAGCTCAATCCGCAGATGAACCGGCCGGTGATCCTCGCCGCCGGAACGCCGCAGGTGCTGCTGCCGTACGAGGCGGCCAACGCCTTCGTGCGCAACCTGCCGCAGCACAACGGGCCGCTCGCCACCTGGACGGTGTGGGTGGCGCCCAAGACGCTCAAGCCCTCCGAGGCCGCCGAGCTCGTGGGCATGAGCGAGGCGGAGCTTCGCGACGTCAACCGCATCCCGCCATCGATGCTGGTGCAAGCCGGCTCCTCGCTGGTGGTGCCGCGCCCCGAAGCGACGCTGGTCGACGTGCCAGGTCACTTGGCCGACAACGGTCATCTGGCGCTCGCTCCAGATACGCGCGGCTACCGCCGCGTGACGTTCCGTGCGCCGCGCCGTGGCGACAGTGTCGCTGCGGTTGCGCAGCGTTACCGCGTGCCGGCCGAGCACGTGGCCATGTGGAACCATGTTGGCGTCGATGCCAAGTTCCGCGGCGGGCAGAACATCGTCGTGATGGTGGCCGCCAAGCCCGCGCCGAGCCGCAAGGTCGCCTCGTCGGCCAACAAGGCCAATCTGGCCGCCAAGCGCTAGGACGCGCGGTTGCTCAGCGCCGATCGCTGAGCGCGTGCGCGATCGTCGACAGGTCGACGTACTCCAGTTCGCTGCCCACTGGCACGCCGCGCGCGAGCCGCGTCACCTTGACGCCGCGCGCGCTCAGCACCTGCGAGATCAGCTGGGCCGTGGCCTCGCCCTCGGCGGTGAAGCTGGTCGCGACGATCACTTCTTCGATGGCGGGGTCACTGGCACGCTCGAGCAGCGGTGCAATGCCGATGTCGCGCACGCCGACGCCGTCGAGCGGACTGAGGCGCCCCATCAGCACGAAGTACAGCCCGCGAAAGCTCCCCGTGCGCTCGAGTGCCGCCTGATCGGCCGGCGTCTCCACCACTGCGAGCAAGCGCGCGTCGCGCCGCGCGTCCAGACAAATCGGGCACAGCGAGCCTTCGGTGAAGGTGTGGCAGCGCTCGCAGTGGCGCACCTGGCTGTCGGCGGCCAGCAGGGCTGCCGCGATGCGGCGCGCACCCTCGCGGTCGTGCTGCAGCAGGTGAAACGCCATGCGCTGCGCCGAGCGCGCGCCGATGCCTGGCAGGCGGCGCAACGCGTCGAGCAGCTCCTGCAGCGCGTGCTCGGTCACTCGCGGCGGTCAGAACGGAAACTTCATGCCGGGAATCTGCGGCATGCCGGCGGTGAGCTTGCCCATCTTCTCCTGCGAGGTGGCCTCGGCGCGCCGGATGGCATCGTTGAACGCCGCGGCCACCAGATCCTCGAGCATGTCCTTGTCGTCGCCGAGCAAGCTCGGATCGATGCTGACGCGCTTCACGTCATGGCGGCACGTCATCGTGATCTTCACGAGCCCGGCACCGGCCTGTCCTTCGACCTCGACGGTGGCCAATTCTTCCTGCGCCTTGCGCAGGTTCTCCTGCATCGCCTGCGCCTGCTTCATCAGGCCGGCCAACTGGTTCTTCATCATGGTGAGGGATTCCTTTGCACGGGCTTGATCGAACCAGGCACGATGCGCGCGGTCTTGAACTGCGACATCAGCTCACGCACCACCGGGTCGCTGATCATCGTCTGTTCGGCCTGCTGCTGTGCCCGCGCGCGCGCAGCGGCCTCGCGCAAGGCCGGGCTGTCGACCGGCACGCCGTCCACCAGATCGAGCGCGACCGGCGCACCATGCACGGCAGCGACAGCACTCTGCAACTTGTCACGCAACGCGTGCGTTCGCAGCGATTCACGTTCGACGCGCAGCTGCCAGCGTGCGCCCCGTGGGTCTGTCGACGCCGCCAGCCATTGGCTTTGCATCGCGAGCTCGCGCACCAGCGCGCTGACGAGCCCGCGTTGCACCAGCGTGGCAACCAGGGCGGCCCAGCGCTCGCCGAGCTCGGTGGGCTGCAGCGCGATCGCCGCCGCGTCGTTGACGCGGGAGTTGCCCGCCTCGCGGGTCGGGGCGCGCACCAGCACGGCGTCATCCGGCACCGCGTCGATCCACGGTGGCGGCTCGTCGTCGCGGGTTGCGTTTGCGCTCGGCCTGGCCATCGGTTCGGTTGCAGCAGCCGTTTTGACCGCAGGCGATGCCGGCTCGACCCGCATCGCCTGCGTGCCCGAAGGCGCGGCTGGAAACGCGAGGAAGCGCAGCAGCACCATCGTCAGCGCCGCGTACTCGTCGTTCAGCAGGGGCAGCTCCTCGCGGCCGTGCACGGCGATGCTGTAGAGCAGCTGCACCTCGTCGGCGGCCCACTGGCGACTCAGGCGCGCCACCTCCGGGGCGTCGGGATCCTCGTCGTCGAGCGCCGCGGGCACCGCCTGCGCGATCGCCATCTGTTGCAGCAGCGTCGCGAGCTCCTCGAGCGCGCCGGCCGACGACAAGCCGCGCTGTCGCACCTCGTCGACCGCAGCGAGCAACGCCGCTCCGTCGCGGGCTCCCAGCGCCTGCACAAACGAGCTGGCCACCGAACGCTCGACGCTGCCGAGCATCGCGCGCACGCCGGCCTCCTCGAGTTTGCCTCCGCCGTAGGCAATGGCCTGGTCGGTCAGCGACAACGCATCGCGCATCGACCCACGTGCGGCGCGCGCCAGCAGCCGCAGCGCGCCGGCGTCGTGCGCCACCTGCTCGGCGGTCAGCACGCGCTCCAGGTGCTCGTGCACGGTTTGCGGCGCCATTGGTCGCAGGTTGAACTGCAGGCAACGGCTCAGCACCGTGGGGAGCATCTTGTCGGGATCGGTGGTCGCCAGCACGAACTTCAGGTACTCGGGCGGCTCCTCGAGCGTCTTCAGCAGCGCGCTGAATGCGTCTTTCGTCAGCTGGTGCGCCTCGTCGATCATGAAGACCTTGAAACGCCCCACGCTCGGCTTGTAGGCCGCGCGCTCAATCAGCTCACGAGCCTCGTCAATGCCGCGGTTCGATGCGGCGTCGAGCTCGATGTAGTCGATGTAGCGATCGGCATCGATCTCTGTGCAGGCCTGGCATTGACCACACGGCTGCGCAGTGATGCCACCGGTGCCGTCGGGGCCCGTGCAGTTGAGGCTCTTGGCGAGGATGCGCGACACCGTGGTCTTGCCGATGCCGCGCGTGCCGGTGAACAGGTAGGCGTGGTGCAGGCGACCAGCGGCCAGCGCATTGCTCAGTGCGCGCACCACGTGCTCCTGCCCCACCATCTCGCTGAAGCGGCGCGGTCTGTATTTGCGCGCCAGGACCATCGACCCCATGCGGGCATTCTACGAGTCGTGGTGTGCCCCTTCGTCGCGCACGAGCAAGCTGCTGCGCGCGTTGGCGCGTTCGCGGCCGCAGGCGCGTCGTCGATAATCGTGCGATGGATTCTGCGCAGCCCGCCGCCAGCACATCGCTGAGCTACGAGCAATCGGGCGTCCGCTACGACCTGATCGATCCGCTGAAGGTGCAGGCGCAGCGCGCTGCGGCGGCCACCGCATCGCGCCTGGGCGCGCACGGGTTCGCGGAGGTGCGCGCGTCGCGCGGCGAGTCGGCCTACGTGGTCGACGTGGGGCCGTTCTACATGGCCAGCATCGTCGAATGCCTCGGCTCCAAGGCCCTGGTGGCCGACGAGATGGGGCAGCTCACCGGGCGGCACTACTACGACGGCATCGCACAGGACACCATCGCGATGGCGGTCAACGACCTGATCACCGTCGGTGCCACCCCGCTCGTGGTGCAGGCGTATTGGGCCGCAGGCGGCTCCGACTGGTTCGCCGACGCGCAGCGAGCGCAGCAGCTGGTGGCCGGTTGGCAGCGCGCCTGCGAGGCCTGCGGCGTGGCTTGGGGCGGCGGCGAGACGCCCGCGCTGCCCGGCATCGTCGAGCGCGGGCGCATCGATCTCGCGGCGTCGTGCATCGGCCTGGTCAACCCGAAGCAACGCCTGTCGCTGGGCGAGCGGCTCGCCCCTGGCGACGCGATCGTGCTGCTGCACGCGAGCGGCATCCACGCCAATGGCTTGAGCTTGGCGCGCAAGCTCGTCGAGCGCCTGCCACAGGGCTATCTGACCCCGGTGACGCAGGGCCTTTCCTACGGCGACGCGCTGCTGACGCCGACCGTGCTCTACGCCCCGGTCACCGAAGCGCTGTGGCGCGCCGGCATCGTGCCGCACTACTGCGCCAACATCACCGGCCACGGCTGGCGCAAGCTGCTGCGCCATCCGGGTGCCTTCAGCTATCGCATCACGCGGCTACCCGATGTGCCCCCGGTGCTGCGCTTCATCCAGCGGCACGCCGCGCTCGATGATCGCCAGGCCTACAGCACACTCAACATGGGGGCCGGGTTCGCACTGTTCGTCGCCGCCGACGAAGCCACACGCACCGTGCAGATCGCCCAGCAGCTGGGTGTCGGCGCCCTGATGGCGGGTGCGGTGCACGAGGGCCCGAAGCAATTGACGATCGAACCGCTGTCGCTGCGCTTCGGTGCGGAAGACCTGCAACTGAGATGAGCCAACGATGGGTTTGCGCCGTCGCTACAATCACACGCGACGGGCCTCCTCGCATGGAAGCGCGGTCAACCGGGTCAGGTGGGGAACCAAGCAGCCCCAGCCGTTGCAACCAGTGCCGAGGGCAAGGCTCGTCACTTGTCCGTGGGGATTCCTGCCAATGGCGGGGTTACCCTTAGTCGATGCAGCGCGTGCGGCGTGGACGCAACGAAACGCAACGGTTCACGCCTGCGCGATCGCTGTGGGTGTCAACCTGCCCGAGGGCCCGACGTTAAGATGGCGGATTGAGGCACCCGCTCCCTTCGAAGCACCCGCCGCGAAGGCGTCCAGACCAGATGAGGGTTCATGGTCCGAGCGTGATGGCTCCGTCGCGTAGTGTCCGTTCCCTCGACTCAAACCCAGGAGTTGTCAATATGAAGATGAAAACCACGCTCTCGCTCGTCGCTGCCGCCGCCGTCGCACTGTTCTCGTACGGTGCCGTGGCGCAAGAGAAGTCGCGCGCCGAAGTGAAGGAAGAAGCCAAGTCTGCCGCCAAGACAGGTGGCGCCGGTGAGGCCAGCCCGGCCCCGACCCCGAAGCCGAAGTCGACCAAGGCCCGCTCCGACGTCAAGGGCGAAGCCAAGGCGGCCGAGAAGTCGGGCGAAATCGCCGCCGGCGACACGACGAAGGCCGAGAAGAGCAAGTCCACCAAGGCCCGCGCCGACGTCAAGTCCGAGACCAAGGACGCCAACAAGGCCGGCCAGATCACGACCGGCGAAGCGCCTCCGAAGAAGTAAAGTCCGGCGCGCTTGCGCGCAGACTCCAAGCGGCCACCCAGGGTGGCCGTTTTTCATTGGCGCTCGCTCAAGTGGCTTGGCGAAACGCCATCACCGCCTGGCTGCGCAACGTGCGCAGCAGTGAAAGCTCCTTCTCGCCGGCGGCAATGCTGTTGGCCTGGGCTCGGTCGGCGTAAATCAGCGCAAAGGTCGCCCCTTTCATCACCAACGGCAGCATCAGGAACGTGCGGGCTCCATCGATGCGCTGCAGCCACGCGGGGAGGCGATTGGCCACCTGCGGGGCCGAGGCATCGGCGATCAGCGTGTCGGAGCCTTTCTGGCAGACCGCACCGAGCAGGTCTTTCGGCGGTGTGCGACCGTCGCCGAGCGCCACCGCGAACTGCGACACGAGCGCCTGCGCGCCGTCGCCCAGGCCGAAGCGGCCGGTTAGGAGGCCGGTCTTGGGGTCGCGCAATGCGAACACCACGCAGCGAAAGCCGAGGCTGCGATAGATCGTCTCGAGAATCATGCGCAGCACTTCGTTCAGCTTGAACGACTCTTGCGCCAGCGTGTGCGTGATGTCCTGGATGCCCGCGGTCAACAGCTCGCTCGGCGGCAGTGCCGGAGGCAGCGATGGGTGCGTCGCGATCACCAGCGTCGCCGCCTCGGCGCTGGTCGCGTCGGCGGTCGGCATCGACACCACCGTGTCGCCGGGTGGCTCGATCAGCCGCTGCGCCGGCGAGTCGTCGGGCAACTTCAGGCCGATCGCCTGCGCCAGGCTGCGCAGCTTGGTGCGCGACGCCTGCACCGCCTGCAGCACCTCCTTGGGCGCCACGCCCCACGCCGCGGCATAGCCGGCGGCGAGCTTGTCGAGCTGCTGCGCAGCCGCGCCTCCCCCCTGCAGCACGGCTTCGGCCACTTCGTTGCACCCGCGCGCCAGCCAGCGCGCGCGTTCGACGCTCGACTCGACGCGCCGCAGCGGCGCCTCCCCCTGCGGCGAGCGCATGCTCTGTTGCAGGCTCTCGGGCAGGCCCCACGCGCGCGCGACGCCGATGCCGAGCTCCTCGAAGCCGACCCCCAGCACGCGCGCGGCAGCCTGCTCCGGGGCGGTCGCTGCCGTGCCGACGCGCGCGGCGTGCGGGCGCAGCTCGTCGCGGATCGCGCGTGCCTCTTCAGGCAAGTAGAACTCGGTCAGCAGCCGCCCCAGGCTGTGCAGCAGCGTGCCGAGGTAAGCCTCTTCGGCATCGCGCCCCTGCGCGCTGAGTTCGCTGGCCAACTGCCCGGCCATCAGCGCGCACAGGAACTGCTCCTTCAGCTGCGCGGCGTGCTGCTTGTCCTTCATGTGATCGAGCAGCACCAGCGACAGCGCCATGTTGCGCACGCCGGCGAAGCCGATCAGCGCGATCGCACGCGACACCGTCGAGATGGTGCCGCCCCCGGCGTGCTTGAACGACACGCTGTTCACCAGGCGCAGCAGCTTGTGCGTCAACGCCACGTCTTTCAGGATCTCGGCGGCCAGGCTGTTGAGGCTCTCGTTGTCGGAAGCGGCGACGCGTTGGATGTTGGCCACCGCGTCAGACAGCGCTGGAAAATCGCTTTTGTGGCGCATGCGCCGCAACAGGAAGTCGACCGTGCCATGCGAGACCGGTGCCGCCGCTGCGCCATCGCCCGCATGCAGCCACCCCTGCAACGCAGCGGCCATCGAGGCAGCGCCGTCGTAGCGCGCCGCGGCATCGCGCGCCACCGCCCGCAGCACGATCGCACGCAAGCCGGTGTCGAGGGCCGGCGATTCGGGCAGCGTCACGTCTTCATCGATCGTGCGGCGCAGAGCACGCTGAGCGTCGCGCTCGGCCAGCAGCGGATGGCCGCACAGCAACTCACCGAGGATCATGCCGGCCGCGTATACGTCCATCGCAGGGGTGGGGGACAACCCTTGCGCCGCCTCGGGCGACATGTAGCCGGGCGTGCCGCAGATCAGACCGGCCGCGTCGGTGGCGCGCGCCGCGATGCCGAAGTCCATCACCCGTGCGCGACCGTCCGGCCCGAGCAGGATGTTCGACGGCTTCAAGTCGCGGTGCACGATGCCCTGTGCGTGCGCAGCCTGCAGCGCCTCGAGCACACCGAGCAGCAGCGTGAGCGCGGCGCGCTCGGGCATCGCGCCGCTGCGACGCAGCGCGGCCGCCAGCGTCTGACCGCGCACCAGCTCGAAGACCAGGTAAGGCTGGCCCGACGCCTCGTCGGCCTCGAACACCGGCACGATGTTCGGATGCGACAGGCGGCTCACCAGGCGTGCCTCGTGCAACCACTGGTGCACCGAAACACCCTGCGCGTCGGGCGCCAGCAGCTTCAGCGCCACCTCGCGATCGAGGCGCTGGTCGTTGGCGCGCCACACCACGGCCTGGGCGCCACGACCCAATTCGTCGAGCAGTTCGAAGCGCCCCACGCGGCTGCCGGGGCGGTGTGGCGTCGTGGCTTGCATCGTGCTCATGTCGCGTGCCGCGCCATGGCCGGCGCGCCGCGCTCGACGTCGTCGTGCGGCGATTCGCCCTGCGCGGCCAGCTCCAAGTCGCGCAGGCTCATGCCGAGCGCGCGTCCATAGCGCTGCGCCACGCGCTGCATCGCAGGCACGACATGGCGCGCGGGCAGCGCGAGCGCGTCCACGAGCTCGTTGGCGCAGCTTGCGGTCGCGCGCAGCATGTCGTCGTCGTTCTCGAGCGCACGCACTGCGGCGTTCAAGCCGAAGCGACGAATCATGTGCAGCACGGACTCGTCCAGCCCCCAGTGGCGCGCCACCGCGGCGCCGAGCGCCTCGACGTCAACCCCGAGCACCGCCATCGCGGCGCCCTGCTCGCTCATGCCGGGCTCCTCGGCCTCGCCGTCCGGCTCGGTCGCGGGATGCATCAGACGCTGGATCTGTGCGGCCTCCTCCGGGAAGTGGTAGCACGTCACCAGTCGACCCAAGCTTTGCAACAGCGCGATCAGGTGCACCACCTCTGCGTCATAGCCGGGCGGGCGCAGCAATTCGGCGATGCGCGCGGCGCGCTGGGCGCGTGCGATCATCGCGTCCAGCTGCGTGGCGGCACCCGAACTCAAGGGCCCGGGCCATTCGCGCAGCGACAGCGCGGCGCGGCGCACGCCGTCGAGGCCGACCATCGCGATCGCACGGCGCATCGTCAGCATCGGGCCGCTGCCGGCGATCATCGCGCCGCGCACCTCGGCGGTGTTGACCGCGCGCAGCAGCTCGAAGCACAACGCCGGGTCCTGCAGCACGATTTCGGCCAGCTCGTTGGTGCGTTCGCGCTCCATCAGCGCAAGGCGCGCTGCGCGCTTGGCGGCACCGGGCAGCGACGGCAAGGCGCCGATGCTGCGCAGGCGGTCGATCAGCAGCGCCAACGCGCCACCGTCGGCGGCCTCCTCGGCGCGGATCCAACCCTCGAGAGCGCGCGCCAGCGTGCGTGCATTGTGGTAGCGCTGGCGCGGCTGACGGTCGGTGGCGCGGTTGGCAATCACGCGCAGCGCCTCCGGGATCGGACGCGCGGTGGTCCAGGGCAGCCGCACGATCTCGCGCCCGTGCGGCGGCATCAGCGCGATGGCCACGCCGGTGTCACCCTGCCCCAGCGCCTGTTGGCCGGTGAGCGCGTGGTGCAGCACCAGCGAGAACGCCAGCACGTCGCGCTCGCCATCGCGCCGCTGTGCCTGGAGCGCTCTCACGCTGTGCGCCGGCTCGGCCGTGACTGCGCCCGCGGGGTGTGGCGCGATCTCCAGACCCATCAGGCGCGCGCGGCCGCTGTCGTCGATCGCCACCATCGAGGCCTGGATGTCGCGGTGCGCCAGCCCGGCTTCGTGCGCGAACGCCAGGCCGTCGAGCAGTTGCACGCTCCAGCGCGCCACGTCGAGCCCCGGCGCGCCCTGTGAAGAGATCAGTTCGAGCAGCGTGCTGGACTCACCGCGATCGTAGGCGGCATACGGCCAGCGGTCATGCTCGGCCACCTCGAGCGGCACCGCCAGCCCCGGGTGCGTGACGCGCATCGCTTTGCGTGCGGCCTGCAGATGGCGCTGCAGTTCGCTGCGATCGGCCACCTGGGCGCGCGGCATGACCAGCACGCGGTCCTCGTCGACCTGCGGATCGACTGCCAGCCATACCAGCGTGTGTGCACTTTTGCCCAGCAAGCGCTGCAACTTGAAGCGCCCGAACGTCGGCGATGCCGCGGGCTGCGCTGGTGCTGGGCGCTGCGCGGCGGGGCCAGGATCGGACACGGTCATGGACGGGTCTGTGCGCAAGCGACGCTCGCTCGTGCGCACGATTGAACCCAATGCCGGTCCGGCGCGATCGGCCGAAGTGGCCTGCCAGCGGCGTGCTATTTGGCGCCTGTCGCGTCGGCCGCCAACTCGTGCAATGCGCCGTCACCGGTGATGAACGCCGCATGCACCGGCGCGTCGCCGGCCAGCCGCTGGACGGCACTGCGATAGCGCGCCAGCTGGCGGCGCAGCGCCTCGTCGTCCGCCGCGTCGGCGGCCAGCTTGTAGTCGAGCACCCACCACACCGGCTGCTGCTGCGGCCCGGCGCGCACCAGGCGATCGACGCGCAGCAGATCGTCTCCGCTGACGACGTCGAATTCATCGGCGCTCCAGCTGAACTGCGCCGGGTCGAAAAAGCGCTGCAGCGCCGCGCTGCGCCGGATCGCGGCGGCATACGACGCCACCACCTCGGCTGCTTGCGGCGGCAGCTCGAATTCGTCGGCCGCCGCCGCGGCCAGCGTCGGCCAATCGATGGCCTCGGTGGTGGCGGTGCTCCACTGCAGCACGCGATGCACCGCGCGACCCAGGCTGGCAGCGCGCGACGGCGCGGTTCGTGCGGCTGACGTGGTCACAGGCCGCACCGTGGCGGGTTTCGGCAGCTCGGTGATCGTCACCGTGCCGGGGGCCGCGCCGACTGGCAAACCTGCAAGGTCATCGTGCGGCGACCACCGCTGCGCGTGCGGCTGCACGCGCGTCCACCAGCTCGCTCGCGCCTCGCCGCGGCGCTGCGGCGTGCGGCTGAACAGCAGGAGCTCGCGCGCGCGCGTCATCGCGACGTACAACGCGTTCAGCTCCTCGCGCTGCGCAGCGGCCTGTTCCTGCGACCGCAGGTCTGCCAGCGACACGCAGGGCTCGGCCAGGTCAGCCACGAAAGCGAGTCGCCGCGGCGCCGCCAGTTCCACCGGCCAGTCGATCAGCACACCGGGCTTGGCCTCGCGCAGGTCGCGCGGATCGGCATCGATCACCCACACGCAGCGCGCCTCCAGCCCTTTGACACCATGCACCGTCAGCAGCTGCACGGCGTCGGAACGCGTGGGCGCGCGCACCGACAGCGCGCGCTGGCGCAGCGCACGCACGAAGGTGTAGACGCTAGCGCGGCGCCCGCCGTCAAGCGACAGCGACAGCGCCAACAGCGCCTGGACTGCCGCCAGCGCCGCCACGCGGCGCTCGGCCGGCACAGCGGCCGCCAGGCGCGCCATCAGATCGCCCTGGTCGACCACGCGATCCAACAGGTCGTGCGGCGGCAGCCAACGCGCATCGTCGGCCCAGCGTGCCAGCAGATCGCGTGCACGCGCCATGGGCGGCGGGGCGTCGCGCCACTGCTGCAGCGCGTGCCACCACCCGGCAATGCTGTGGCTGGCGGCACGCTGCGCCAGCGCCAGCAGCTGCGCGTCTCCGGCGCCGAACAGCGGGCTCTTCAGCGCCTGCGCGAGCGACAGGTCGTGGCCAGGAGAGGCCAGCACGTCGAGCACCGCCACCAGATCGCCCACCTCGATCAGCGACCCGAGGCGCAGCTCCTCGGCGGCCACACAGGGTACGTGCAGTGCTTGCAGTTCCTGCGCCACCCACGCGAGCGTGGCATGGCGGCGCGCCAGCACCATGACTTGGCCTGCTTCGACCTGGCCATCGCGAATCAACTGCCGTACGCCGTGCGCCACGCGGCGCGCTTCGTCGAGCGCGCGCGGTTCCTTGGCGTCGTGGCGCGGTACCGTGAGCGAATCGCGCCAGCCAGTCGGGCGCGCGGTGGCGGCGCGCTCCTCGGGCGGCGCATCGGCCAGCTGCAGCACGCGCCCCGGTGCAGCGCCCGCGCGCTGGGTGCTGTGACGCATGAAACCGTCGTATTGCCCATCCGCCACAGCCTGCCCGAACACCGCATTGACCGCATCGATCACTGCGCTGGCATTGCGCCGCGTGTGGTTGCACGCAAGGTCGTGTCCACCCAGGCCTTCGACGACGAAGCGCTGGGCGGCGCCGAACACGCGCGGCTCTGCGCCGCGGAAGCGGTAGATGCTCTGCTTGGGGTCGCCGACGATGAACACCGACGGGGCCTGCTGCCCGCTCGCCCCGCCGCCGGCGCCGGCGTACGAGCCGAGCCAGCTCTGCAGCGCCTGCCACTGCAGATTGCTGGTGTCCTGGAACTCGTCGATCAGCACATGGCGCAGCCGCGCATCGAGCCGCTGCTGCACCCAGCCCGATGCAGCGCTGTCGCCCAGCAGTGCGAGCGCGCCGCGCTCGAGGTCCTGCATGTCCATCCAGGCGCGATCGCGCTTCAGCGCATGCCAGCAGCCGATCAGCGCGCGGCTCAAACGCACCATTCGCCGATGGTCATCGTGGGCATCTTGCTGCGCCACCTGGCGCTCGAGCTCCAGCACGGCATCGAGCGCCGCCGTCACCGCTGGTGCCTCGGCAAGCTTGCGCGGCGCGCCCTCTTTCGTGAACAGCGCGTTGCGCGCGGCTCGCAGCGCGGCCGCGGCGTCGTCGAGGTCGAGCGCGACGGCCAGTTCTGCACCGGCATCGCGCCACTTCTTGTGCGCACTGCGCGTCAAGGCGTCGATCGCGCGTCCGAACAACCGGCGCAGCGCCATGTCGGCAGCGAGGCGCTGCAGCGGATGGATGAAGCTGGCGCATGCAGGCCAATGCTCGGCCGCCGTGACCACCGCATCTTGCAGCGCGTCGTGCGCATCGGCGCACTCGATCTCGAGCCGCTTGTCGATCGCGGCACGCAGCCATTGGTCGAGGCGCCAGCGACCGTGGCGTGCGCTGAGGGCCTGGTAGTCGTCCAGCAGCGCCGGCGTGTTCAGCACCACCCGCTGGAAGCGGCGCAGCAGCTCGCCGACGTGGTCGTCGATCTCCTCGATCAGCGACATCGCCGGGTGCAGTCCGAGCGCATCGAGAAGCTCCAGCGGTGCCAGGCGCAGCAACTGCGCGAACCAGGCGTGGAAGGTGTGGATCTGCACGTCGGAGCCGGCGCCGAGCACGCGCGCCTGCAGCCGCGCCAGCGCGGGCTCGAGGCGCGACGCCTGTGCTGGCGATACGCCGCGCACGCGCAGTGCCTCGCAGCGCTCGTCGCTCGTGGCGTTGGCAAACTCGCGCAGCCATTCGTGCAGCCGCGCGCGCATCTCGCTGGCCGCCTTGCGGGTGAACGTGATCGCCAGGATCTCGTCGGGCGCCGCCCCGGCCAGCAGCGCGCGCACGATGCGCGACACCAGCATCCAGGTCTTGCCGGCGCCGGCGCACGCCTGCACGACGCCGCTGCGCGACGGGTCGCACGCCAACGCATAGAACTGCGCCTCATCGCATGGGCGCCCGTCGGCGCGATAGGGCGGCTCAAGAGGCATGGGCAGCGCCTTCGTCGCTCCAATGGTCGCGGCGGCACAAGCCGCGTGCCTCGCAGGTCTCGCACACCGGCCCGTCGCCGAGCGCCGGCAGCGGCGCGCCGGCCTCGATGCGCGCAAGCTCCGCAGCGATGCGCTCGGTCAGGATTTGCGCTGTGGCGGCGACGCCCTCGTGCGGCACCGCGACCACCTCGTCCGCTTCGTCGAGCGCGAGGTAGCACGCTTCGATGACGGGCATGTCCGGCTCGCGCGCGCTTTGCAGGGCCACGTACACCGCGAGCTGCGTGTCTTCGAGCGGCACTCGCACCTTGTCTTCGAGCGCCTTGCGCGCGGAGGTCTTGTAGTCGATCAGCCGCACCGTGCCCGATGCGCGGTGCGTGTCGATGCGATCGATGCGGCCGTTCAGCACGAGGGCGGCGCGACCGGTGGGCAGCGCCTCGATGCGCACTTCGGCGGCCGCGAACTGCCAGCCCTGCGCTTCCTGCGCGTGCAGCCAGGCCACGTAGCGCGACGCCAGTGCCGGCAGCCCGGCGCTGAACGGCAGCATGGCTTCCTCCGAGACGCCCTCTTGCGCCATCGCGCGCAATGTGTCGCGCCCGGCCTCGATGAAGCGCGCCGCATCGACCTCGAGCGAGCGCGGCTCGCCCCGGGCCACGTGAAAGCGCTCGAGTGTCGCGTGCAGCCACTGGCCGGCTTCGCGCTTGTCGGCGTCGTCGTCCAGCTCCTCATGCTCCGACAGGTGCAACGCGGCGCGGCTGAAAAAACGGTACGGGCACTGCCGCAGCGCCTCCACCGCGCTGGCGCTGAGCGACCTTGGCAAATTGCCCGCAGCCTGCGGCAAGGGGCGCGGTGTCGGCTGCATCGCCAGCATGCGCTGCGGCAGCTGCACGTCGCGTTCGATCAAATTCGGCGCAGCCCGCTGCTGGCGCGCCAGCCGCAGGCGCTCGAGCCAGGGGCTGGCCGACAACAATTCGTCGCCGTCGGCGCGCCGGCGCAGCGCCACCACGCGGGGCAAACGCAGCAGTTGCAGGAACGACAGTGCGGCGCGGCGCTGACTTGCTGCGCGATCGGGCAGGCCAAGAGCACGACGCGTCGCCTCGTCGAGCAGCCCGGTTTCCGGCGGCAACGGGCCGAGCCGCTGCTGGTCGGCGCCGGGCAGCACCGCGAGCGCGAAGTCGCGTCCGATTGCACGCGACAAGGGCGTCACCACGACCGCCGCAGCGTGCTCGCCGGCCGGCGGCACGAACGCCGACTCTTCCAGGGTGGCGTCGACCCACGCGGTGAACTCCTCCAGCGTCCAGGTCGATGACGATGCATCGGCCCACGCAGGCCCGTGGGCGCCCGGATCGTTCAGGCGCAGCGCCCGTCGCAGCTGCTGCGCCGCTGCGTCGTCGTGCCAGCGCTCGGTTGCAGCGCCGAACAGCAGGTGATCGAACGCGCGCAGCCAGCGGCCCAGCGCGCGCTGCGGGGGCTGTGCGAAGGCCTCGATGCGCGAACGTTCGCGCTGCCACAGGGCGTCCGCGCGCGCGCGCTGCGTCGCATCGCGCAGGCGTGCGCCGCGCCAAATCCTTTCGAGCGCGGCGAGCTCGTCGGCCACCGATTCGCCAAGGTCGGCTTTCAGCCAGTCGAGCACATCGTCCGGCCTGGCGTTGGCGCGCGCAGCGCGCAGCGCGGCGCAGGCGTGTGCCCCGGCGCGGGTGGTGGCCAGCGCCCAGCCGGTCTCGTCGACGACATCGATCTGCAGGCGCTCGAGCAGCGCGCGCACGCGCCGCACCAGCGCGCGGTCCTGTGCGACCAGCGCCACCGGCGTGACGCCTGCGCGCACTTGCCGAGCCACCTGCCAGGCGGCTGCTTGTGCTTCGCTCTCGGCATCGTCCGCGACCTCGACCTCGACGTGGCATTGCTCGGGCCAGTCATCGAACGGATCTGGTGCAGCCGGATCGGCCGACAGTTGCAACACCGGCACGCCCTGCGACGCTGCATGGCGCAACAGGTTGGACGCCAGCGGGTCTTCGCCGCCCAGCGTCAACGCGATCCATGCGGCGGCGCGGTGATCGAACAGGCGATCGGTGTCGGCACTGTCATCGATGGCGCACCACTCGATCGCCGCGCGCAACATCAGACGATGTGTGGC
>Ga0068860_100001304_pt1 | contig 27098 bp, 25 predicted proteins | sample KBSSwiS32_FD_66597 | JGI IMG/M metagenome (GOLD analysis project Ga0068860, IMG submission 66597) | Switchgrass rhizosphere microbial communities from Kellogg Biological Station, Michigan, USA - KBS Switchgrass S3-2 | ecosystem: Host-associated > Plants > Roots > Rhizosphere > Soil ...
AGTCGGCCGAGCAGCTCGAGCGCTTGGTCGGCGGCGTTCGTGGAGGAACGGCGGCCACCGATCGCGACGGCGCGCTGCTCGCCGCGATCGCCGCCGCCTATCCGGATCGGATCGCCCGCCGCCGCGAGCCGGGGAGTCCGCGGGCGGTGATGGTCGGCGGGCGCGGCGTCCGCCTCGGCGAGGAGAGCTCGGTCTCGCTCGCGGAGCTTTTCGTCTGCATCGATCTGGACGGCGGAAGCGGCGGTGGCGGCGGCGTTTCGGGCGAGGCGCGGGTCCGCATCGCCTCGGCGGTCGAGCCCGCCGATTTGCCTCGCGAGCGTTTGAACGACGAGGTCGAGGTCGCGTTCGATCCTGGTCGCGAGCGGGTGATCGCCCATCGCCGGACCCGCTTCGACGATCTGGTCCTTTCCGAGCGCGAGGTACCGCCGCCGGCCGAGGAGGCCGCCCGGGTGCTGGCCGAAGCGGCCGGCCGCGACTTGCTCCGCGCCTTGGCGCTCGACGAACCGGAGATCGCGGGTTTCCTCTCGCGTTGGCGCTGGTTGCGCACGGCGATGCCCGAGCTGGATTTTCCGCCGGCCGGCGACGAGGAGATCCGCGCGCTGCTGCCCGAGATCGTGCGGGGCCGCCGCTCGTTCGCCGATCTGAAGAAGGCGCCGCTGCGCGATCTGCTCTCCGGCGCGCTCAGCTACGCGCAAGCTCAGGCGCTCGCCCGCGAGGCGCCCGAACGGATCGAGGTGCCGAGCGGCAGCTTGATCCGGCTCGAATATCCCGCCGAAGGGGAAGGTCCTCCCGTGCTCGCGGTGCGCATCCAAGAGTTGTTCGGCCTCGATCAGACGCCGCGCGTGGCGGCAGGGCGGGTGCCCGTTCTGCTGCACCTGCTCGCGCCGAACTATCGGCCGCAACAGGTGACCCGGGATCTCGCGAGCTTCTGGGCCAACACCTACCCTCTGGTGAAAAAAGAGCTTCAGGGGCGCTACCCGAAACACGCCTGGCCGGACGATCCGCGCAAGGCGGCGCCCGAGAGGCGCCCGCGCCGCCGCTCTTGAGCTAACCTCTCCTCTCGAACCGTCGTCTCAAGGAGGATTTCGATGCACAAGAGCATGTCCCTGGCGCTCGCCCTCGCGGCGGGCCTCGCCTACGGAACGGCCGTCTCGGCCCAGGCGCCGCCGCCGAAAACGACCGTCCTCAAAGCCGCGCGGATCTTCGACGGCACCTCCGATCGCGCGGTGAAGAACGGCATGGTGATCGTCGAAGGAACGACGATCAAAGCGGTCGGCGTCGGCCTCGCGGTTCCGGCGGGAGCCGAGGTGATCGACCTGGGCGATTCGACCTTGCTGCCTGGGCTGATCGACAGCCACACCCACGTCTCCTTCGAGCTGGGCGACAACTTTGCGCAGGATACGCTGACGAGACTTCGCCAGACCCTTCCCGAGCAGGCGATTCTCGCAACCGCCAACGTGCGCAAGATCCTGATGGCCGGCTTCACCACCGTGCGCGACGTCGGCTCGGGCGAGTATGTCGACGTCGCTCTGCGCAACTCGATCGCCAACGGGGTGATCCCGGGGCCGCGCATGCTGGTCGCCGTCCATTCGCTCGGCGCGCGGGGCGGGCACTGCGACGAAAGCGGTTTCCCCTACAACCTGTTCGGCCACGAGAGCGGCATCGAGGACGGCATCGCCGCGGGCGCCGACCAGTTCCGCGACGCGGTCCGATTCCAGGTGAAGTACGGCGCCGACGTGATCAAGGTCTGCGCGACCGGCGGCGTCCTCTCCCTCGCCGACGAGGTCGACACGCCGCAGGTCACCCAGGACGAGATGAACGCGATCGTCGACGAAGCGCATCGCCTGCACAAGAAGGTGGCCGTTCACGCCCACGGCGCGGAGGGGGCGAAGGTGGCGATCCGCGCGGACGCCGACTCGATCGAGCATGGCTCGTTCCTCGACGACGAAGGGCTGCGGATGATGGTCGCCCGCGGCACCTATCTGGTGCCCACCCTCCTGGCAGGGGAATACGTCACCGGCAAAGCCGCCGAGCGCCACTTTCCGCCCGAGATCGAAGCGAAGGCGAAGGCCGCCATCGCCGTCCGCTCCAAGATGTTCAAGCGGGCGCTCGCGCTGGGGGTGAAGATCGCCTTCGGCACCGATTCCGCGGTCTCGCCGCACGGGGTGAACGCCCAGGAATTCAAGCTGATGGTCGATCTCGGGATGAGCCCGGCCGCGGCCTTGCGCGCCGCGACCCAGAACGCCGCCGACCTGCTCGGCCTCTCCAAGACGATCGGCACGCTCGAAGCGGGCAAACAGGCGGACGTGATCGCCGTCTCCGGCGACCCGCTCGCGAACATCCAGTTGATGGAAACGGTCCGGTTCGTGATGAAACGCGGCGTGGTGGCCAAGAACGAGCAGCCCTGACGGTGGATGCGAAGAAAGGCCGATTCGATTAGAATGCCGCTCCGCGGCAATTCTCGCCGCACCTCGACGAAACACTCCGGGCATCGCCCGGCGGGAGGCGGCTCGAATGGCCCTTGAGACTCGAAACGACGCCAAAGCGATCTTGATCACGGGGGCGGCCTCCGGCATCGGCCGCGAGACCGCCCGCCTGTTCGTCTCCCGCGGTTGGCGCGCGGGCTTGGTGGACGTGAACGAAGAGGGGCTCGCGGCGCTCGCCGCGGAGCTGGGGGCCGAGCGCTGCTTCACCCGCAAGCTCGACGTACGGGACGGCGCCGACTACCAGAAGGCGGTGGCCGAGTTCGGCGCGTGGAGCGGCGGCCGGATGGACGCGCTGTTCAACTGCGCCGGGATCATGCGCATGGGGCCGTTTGCCGCGACCCCGCTCGAAGACCATCGCCGTACGGTCGAGATCAACGTGATCGGCGTGGTCAACGGCATCTACGCTTCGCTCGACCTGCTCAAGAAGACCCGCGGCGCACACGTCGTCTCGATGGGTTCGGCCTCCGGGATCTACGGCGTGCCCGATCTCGCGACCTATTCGGCGTCCAAGTTCTTCATCCGCGGGTTCACCGAGGCGCTCAACATCGAGCTCGCCAAAGACGACATCACGGTGACCGATCTGATGCCGCTCTATGTCGACACCCCCATGGTGCGCACCCAGACCTACCGCGCGGGCTCGCTCGAAACCTTCGGCGCCAAGCTCACTCCGCAGCAGATCGCGGGGGTGGTTTGGAACGCCGTCCATGGTCGCAAGGTCCATTGGGTCCCCGGCGCCCTGCTCAAGGCGCTCAACTACATCGGCGGCGCGCTCCCGTTCGTCTCCAAGCCGACCATGAAATTGGTCGACAGCCGGCGCAAGGCGAGCTGACCCCAGGAAACATCATGCGCGCCGCGGTGATCGAGGCGTACGGCGGCACCGATCGGTTCGCGCTGCGGGAAGTGCCGGAACCGCCCGCTCCCGGAACCGGCGAGCTGCTCGTCCGGGTGCGTGCCGCGGGGGTGAATCCGATGGACGCGAAGCTCCGGAGCGGCAAGTTCCGGCTTTTCGTGCATGAACGCTTCCCTCTGGTGCTCGGATCGGATTTAGCCGGCGAAGTCGAAGCGGTGGGACCCGAAGTCACCGATTTCGAGCCCGGCGATCGGGTGTTCGGCAGCGCGCTCCGGATCGGTCGGGGCAGTTATGCCGAGCGGACGCTCGCGAAAGCCAATCAGGTGGCGCCGATCCCCGACCGCCTGTCGTTCGTAGAGGCCGCCGCGCTTCCGGGGTCGGGATGTACCGCGCTCCAGGCGCTGCGCGATGTCGGCGAGGTGCAATCGGACGAGCGGGTATTGATCCACGGCGCGGCCGGCGGTGTCGGACATTTGGCGATCCAGATCGCACGCCTATTGGGCGCTCGCGCAACCGGCACCGCGAGCGCTTTGAACCTCGATTTTCTGCGCGATCTCGGGGCCGAACGCGCGATCGACTACCGCGAGGTCGATTTCACGTTGGAGGACGAGCAATACGCGGTGGTCTTCGACGTCGTCGGCAACCGGTCGTTCCCGCAGTGCCAGGGGGTGCTCTCCGAGGACGGCGGCATCTACGTTACGACGCGGCCGGGTCCGGGAGTGTTCTTCTGGTGGGCGGCCTCCGGGCTGCGCAGTCGGATCGGCCCGAAACAACGCGCCCGCTGGATCATCGTTCGAACCCGCGGCGCCGATCTACTCGATCTTGCGAGTTGGGCGGATCGAGGGCTGGTGCGGCCCTCGATCGAAGAGGTGATTCCGCTCGCCGAAGTCTGGCGTGGCCACGAGCGGATCGACGACGGGCACGTCCGGGGCAAGTTGGTCCTCGAAATCGATTGAACGAAAAGCGACGTCAGGCCAAGACGGCGGCTGCGACAGCCGGATAGTCGGTATACCCCTCGGCCCCGCCGCCGTAAAACGTCGCCGGATTCGGCGCGTTGAGCTGCGCCCCCCCGGCGAAGCGCGCCGGCAGATCGGGGTTCGCGAGGAACGAAACGCCGAACGAGACCAGGTCGGCGCGACCGGCGCCGATGGATTCCTCGGCCGCCTCGTAGGTGTAGCCGCCGTTCGCGATCAGCGGGCCGCGGAATCGCTCGCGCAGATGCGCCGTGATGCGTGCTTCCTCGCTGTCGGGATTCGAGCTGCCGGGGACCACCAGATGCAGATAGGCGAGGCCGAAACCGTCGAGAGCGCTCGCCGCATGGCCGAACGTCGCGAACGGATCGGAGTCGCTCATGTCGTTGAAGGGGCTGAGCGGCGACAGGCGGACTCCCACCCGATCGGCGCCCCAAACCTCCGCGGCGGCCGTGACGACCTCACGCAGGAACCGGACGCGATTTTCCGCCGAGCCGCCGTACTCATCGGTTCGCACGTTCGTGCCGTCGCGCAGGAATTGGTCGATCAGATAGCCGTTCGCGGCGTGGATCTCCACACCGTCGAACCCTGCGTTCAGGGCGCAACGCGCGCCGGTCGCGAACTCGGCGACCACATCCGGGATCTCGGCGGTTTCGAGCGCGCGTGGCGCCACGTGCGGCTGGGGGCCGGAAAGAGTGCGCGAGTGTCCGGCCGGGGTGACCGCGGAAGGAGCGACCGGCAGCTCGCCGTTCGGCTGGAACGCCGGATGGGATATCCGCCCCACGTGCCAGAGCTGGGCGAAGATCTTTCCTCCCCGCTCGTGAACCGCTTCGGTGACTTTCCGCCAGCCGGCGCCCTGGGCCTCCGTGTAGATCCCCGGGGTGCCCAGGTAGCCGACGCCTCGCGGCGAGACTTGCGTTCCCTCGGTGACGATCAAACCGGCGCTCGCGCGCTGGCGGTAGTACTCGATGGCGAGATCGGCCGCGACGTTACCGGCCGCCGCCCTGCTGCGGGTCATGGGCGCCATGACCATCCGGTTGGCGAGCTTCGAGGGACCGAGCTGAAAGGGCGAGAGTAGAAGCGAAGATTGGGTCATGACGGCTCCATCCGGACAAGGCGGGTGTCGATTGTTCGTAGTCGGAAAGTACAGGTCTGTAACATAGGGCAAAAAAAGAGAACGGCCCTCTTTATTCCTCGGCGCGAACCAAGGCCGCGATCCGCGCCAGAGCCTGGCGGTCGATTTCGGCGAAACGTCCGAAAATCTGCGCCTCCGTCTCCGCCAACACCTTCGCCCCCGCGGCGTGGCGCTCGCGGCCGGTGGCGGTGAGGACGGCGCGCACCGAACGCCGATCCTTCGGGTCGCCCAAACGCTCGACCAATTGCTCCTCCTCCAAACGGTCGACCAACTGGGTCATGTTCGAGCGCACGCAGCTGCACTTCTCGGCCAAACTTCCCAGCGGCACCGGCTCGCCCGCCTCGACCAACCGCGACAGCACGTTCAGCTTCGCCAGCGAAAGCCCGACCGCATCGAGCGCCGTCTCGATCCGGTTTTCAACCTCCCGGGCCGTCGAAAGCAGAAGATGCGCGGCAGGCGGAGAATCGTTCATGACTGTAGTATACGGAACGGAAGGGGCTGGGGCAAGCTTGAGATCGAATTCGAGGCGCTCAAGAACGTTCTCGAGGAGTTTCAGTTCGTTTTCGAGGCGCTCCAGATCGTTTTCCAGCAGCTCAAGTTCGTTTTCGAACGGTTCGAGAACGTTCTGGAAGAGCTCGAATTCGTTTTCAAGGCGCTCGAATTCGATTTCCAGGAGTTCGAATTCGTTTTCGAGGAGCTCGAATTCGATTTCGAGCCGCTCAAGTTCGTTCTCGCCCCGGTTTGCTGAGGCTCGGCGAAAGGGCACCCGGTTCGATCGGGCACCCCTTCTGTCTCGTCAGCCGAGCGTCGGCCCCGCCGCCTTCACCTCGGGTGCCACGCCGCTCGCGTATTTCTCGAAGTTGGTCACGAACATCTGGGCCAGCTCGGTCGCCTTGGCGTCGTAGTGGGTGGCGTCGGCCCAGGTTTCGCGGGGGCGGAGCACCTCGTCCGGTACTCCGTCTACGTGCTCGGGCACGCAGAGGCCGAAAATCGGATCGATCTGGAACGGACCCGAGTCGAGCTCGCCGCTGAGGGCGGCGCCGAGCAGGCGGCGGGTGAGCGAGAGTTTCATCCGGCTCCCGGTGCCGAACGGGCCGCCGGTCCAGCCGGTGTTGACCAGCCAGACCTTGGCGCCCCCTGTGGCCAGCCGCTCGCCGAGCATCTTGGCGTAGACGCCCGGGTGGAGCGGCAGGAACGGCGCGCCGAAACAGGCCGAGAAGGTCGCTTTCGGCTCGGTGACCCCCCGCTCTGTCCCCGCGACTTTCGCGGTATAGCCGGACAGGAAGTGGTACATCGCCTGGTCGCCCGTGAGGCGCGCGATCGGCGGCAGGACTCCGAACGCGTCGCAGGTGAGGAACACGACGTTCTTCGGCTGCCCCGCGGTGCCTTGCGGGTCGACGTTCGACAGGTGGGTGATCGGATAGCTGCCGCGGGTGTTTTCGGTCTTGCCGTCGTCGTCGAGGTCGAGCGTCCGGAGCTCGGAATCGTAGGTGACGTTTTCGAGGATCGTGCCGAACCGCCGGGTGGTCGAGTAGATCTCGGGCTCGCTCTCGGCCGACAGGCGGATCATCTTGGCGTAGCAGCCGCCTTCGATGTTGAAGACGCCGTCCGGTCCCCAGCCATGCTCGTCGTCTCCGATCAGCGTCCGCTCGGGGTCGGCGGAAAGAGTGGTCTTGCCGGTGCCCGAGAGGCCGAAGAAGAGCGCCACGTCGTCTTTGGAGGCGCCGTAGTTGGCGCTGCAATGCATCGACAGGACGTCGTTTTTCGGCAGCACGTAGTTCATCACGCTGAAGATGCTCTTCTTGATCTCCCCGGCGTAGGCGGTGCCGCCGATCAGCACGGTCTTGCGGTCGAGGTCGAGCAGGATGAAGGCTCCCGAACGGGTGCCGTCGCGCTCGGGCTCCGCTTCGAAGCCGCAGACGTCGAGCACCAGGAAGTCGGGCTCGAACGCTTCGAGCGCCGCGCCGTCTTCTTCGCGCACGAACATGTTGCGCGCGAACAGGCAGTGCCAGGCCTTCTCGGTGATCACCCGGACTTTGATCCGGTAGCGCGGGTCGCAGCCGGCATAGCCGTCGAAGACGAACAGGTCCTTGCCCGCCACGTGCTCGCGCGCCCGCGCATGCAGCGCCTCGAACTTCTCCGGGTCGAACGGCTTGTTGACGTTGCCCCACCAGATGTCGGCTTCGCTCGCGGAGTTCTTGACCACGAACTTATCCTCGGGCGAGCGACCGGTATACGAACCGGTGTCGCAAAGGAGCGGTCCTTCGGCGGCCAGGAAGGCCTCGTCGCGGCGCACCGCCTGCTCACACAGAGCGGCGGGAGAGAGATTCCAGTAAGCGGCTCGAGCGCGCTCCAGACCGTGTCGGTCGAGACCGAAACGGCTGACGAAAGGTCCTTCGCTTCGCATGCGTTCCCCCGGTGCAGAGTTTGGGATGGGACGTCAGAACGTGATCGGCGGTGGATCTTAGAGCATCCCGGCGGAATTGGTAGAGTCCAGGGGAATGGTCGTCGCCAGAATTCCTCCCGCCGTCGTCCTGGTACGCCCGCGAGAGGAGGGTAACGTCGGCGCTTCGGCCCGCGCGATGGCCAACACCGGCCACCATCAAATGCTGCTGGTCGAGCCGGCGGCGCCGTTCGGCGACACCGCCCGGCGGTTTGCCGTAGGCGCCCATCACGTGCTGGATTTCGCCGCCCGCCATGGCTCCCTGGCCGAGGCTTTGGCCCCTTTCCGCCGGGTGGTGGCGACGACCTCGACCCGCGACCGCAAGCTCCCGGTGCCTCTTCTCACGCCGCATGAGCTGCCGGCCCTCCTCGCCGAGGACCCGCTCGACCTGCCGACCGCGATCGTTTTCGGTCCCGAGGTGGGGGGCTTGACCGACGACGAGCTCGCGCTCGCCCAGGCGATCGTCCACATCCCCTGCGCGCCCGAGCAGCCGACGCTCAACTTGAGCCAGGCCGTGTTGATCGTGGGGTATGAGCTGTTTCAGGCTCGCCGGTCGGCGGGCGAAGCGCCGAGCGCTCCGGCGGGATCCGCCGATCCGTTCGAGCCGGCCACGGCGGCGGAGGTAGAGGGGTTGTTCGGTCACGTCGGCGAGGTGCTCGGTGAGGTCGGCTTCGATCGCGACGATAGTTTCGAAGGGGTGATGCGCGACCTGCGGCGGCTCGCGGGCCGGACCGACCTTTCGGTGCGCGAGGTGAAGATCCTGCGCGGCATCTGCCGCCGGACGGCCAACGCGCTCGCCGGGAAGCGCTAGTCCGAATCGGCGGGGTCGAAGGGCTCGATGTCGACCGGCCGCTTCGTGTAGCCGCGCAGGAACATCCGCTCGGTGAGCGCGGCCATGCAGCGGCGAGCTACTTTTCGCACGCTCGACGGGTGATAGCCCATCTGCAACGCGACTTCGCCGGAATCCAGGCCGAGCCGATAGCGCAGGCGCAACAGCCGGCGGCAGCGCGGGGGGAGGCCCTCGATCAGGTTGTCGAGATCCCAGCGGACCTCGGCTTTTTCCTGCGGTGCCGCTTCGGGCTCCGAAAGCAGCTCCAGGATCACCGCGTCGACCGAATTGTAGAGGTTCGTGTGCTTTTTTCGCCAATAGACGACGCAACGGTTGCGCAAGGTGACGAGCAGCCACGCCTCGGGATCCTGGATCTCGCTCCACTTCTGGAGCGTCGAGACCAGCGCTTCCTGCACCAGGTCCTCCGCGTCGTGCGCGGGCACCCGGTAGCGCGCAAGGATCTGCTTCAGCCGCGGCCGGAGCCGCTGCAGTAGATCCTCGATGGACTCCCGGACCACCGCTCGATCGCCGGCGGGCGGATCGGAAGCGGCTGGATCAGAGGCAGGTAGATCGCTAGCGGGTCGATTGGAGGCTGCCATTCGAACGCCCTGAAACTCACTCCGCGAACGGTGGTTTCCGCCGCGAGCCATTGATGATACCGCTTCACACCGTAAATACTAGTTGCGGCTCGATCATTCCCCTCGATTCGTTGGTAGGTTCAGGCAAGCCTCCTCGCTCCTTCGGGCGCCTTCGGCAGCAGCCAGTCGCTGCGGGACTTGCCTGAGCCACTACCGATTCGCGAGCCCGAGAGGCGTCCGGGCCGCGGGTGATATGCTCGCCGGGTATGCTTTCGACCGTGGACACGACCCGGGCGCGCGTTGCGCTCTCGCTCTCGCAATCTCCGGTGATCGGCGTCGTCCGGACCGACGATCGGTCGCTCGCCCGCGCTCAGGCCCAAGCGTTTATCGCCGCCGGCCTGGAGCTGGTCGAGATCACGTTCACGGTTCCCGGCGCCGCCGACCTGGTGCGCGAGCTGCTCGCCCGGCGCGGCGGCGACGGTCCGCCCTGGATCGGAATGGGGACGGTCACCACCACTTCCCGCGCCCGCGATGCGGTCGAGGCGGGGGCCGAGTTTCTGGTCACCCCGAACGTCAGCGCCGAAGTCGGCGCGGCGGCGCGGGCCGCCGATCTCTTCTGGGTCTGCGGCGCGCTCACTCCGACCGAGGTGGTCGCCGCGCACGAGCTGGGAGCCGACCTCGTGAAAGTGTATCCTCTGCCCCCCGTGGGCGGCGCCGCGTACCTTGCGACGATCCGCCAACCCCTGGGAGACATCCCCATGCTCGCTGCCGGCGGTTTCGGCATCGAGGAGATCCCGAACTATGCCGCGGCCGGTGCTTCGGCTTTCGGAATCGGCGGCCCTTTGGTGGGCGCCGACGAAGCTGATACCCGGCACCGCGTAGCGCGAGCGCTCAAGCTTGCGCGCGCATCGCGGAACCCCCGCGCGGAGACGTGATGACCAACCCTACCCCGCCCCGCCAGTTGCTGTTCGATTCGACTCCCGAGATCTTCGCGACCGACACCGCGGGGTCGTTCGTCTTTCCGCTCGCGGCGGCCGGCAATCTCTATCTCGCGACCCAGTCGTACGACGAAATCCGCTTCGTCTTCTCGCTCTGGCACCCCTCGGGCCAGCGGACGATCGATCTGGACCGCGCCTATGTCGAGCTGCGCGCCTCGTTCGATCCCGACGACGAGCATTGGACCAAGCTCGCCGAGATCGAGCCGGTCGTGCCGCCGTACGCGGGGAGCGACAGTTTCGACGGCTGGATCGTGCTGCCGGTGCTCGCCGCGAACTGTGCGTTCGCCCTGGCCGGCAGCGGCTTCGAGACCCGGGCCCGGGTGCAGGTCCGCGCCAGCGCCTATTTCGTCGCCTGATTCGAAACCCGGGCGAGAGCCTTCATGCGTCACCTCGAATTGCTGCGGCGACTCGCCCAACCTCACGACTCGAAGATCGTCCTCCTCGTGCTCGACGGGGTGGGTGACATCCGCACCGCCGAGCAGCCGCAGACCGCGCTCGAAGCGGCGAACCTGCCGCACCTCGACGCGCTCGCCGGCCGTTCGGCGCTCGGCCGTCTGGTGCCGGTCTACCCGGGAGTGACGCCGGGCAGCGGACCCGGCCACCTGGGGCTGTTCGGCTACGACCCGAGCGACCCGGAAGCGGACATCGGCCGCGGCATCCTCGAAGCGATCGGCGAGGGTTTGCCGATCGGACCGGGCGATGTCGCGGCGCGGGGCAATTTCGCGACCGCCGACCGCGCCGGGAATTTGACCGACCGGCGGGCGGGGCGCATCCCGACCGAAGAGTGCCAACGGCTGTGCAAGGTGATCAATCTGGCCCTCGGAGCCGCGCTCGACGCGGCGCCGATCCCGGGGCTTGGCGTAAACGTGGCGCCCGGCGAGGGGCATCGCTTCGTCCTCCACCTCCAGGGCACGATCGACGGCGCGCCGCTCTCCGCGGCGATCGCCGACACCGACCCGCAGCAGCTCGACGTGCCGCCGCTTCCCGTCCAGGCGACCGCGCCGGAGGGCGAAGCGACCGCCGCGGCGATCGCCCGGATCGTCGAAATCGTGGAGCGGGCGATCGTCGAGGAGCCGCGGGCGAACCGTGCCCTATTGCGCGGTTTCTCCCAGCTGCCGCACCTGCCGCAGATCCCGGAGCTGTACAAGCTCCGCGCCGGGGCGTTCGCCGGCTATCCGCTCTACCGCGGAGCGGCGGCGGCGAGCGGCATGGAGATCGTTCCGTGCGGCAAGAAATTTCCCGAGATCCTGGAGGCCGTGCGGGGAGCGTGGAACCGGTTCGATCTTTTCTTCCTGCACGTCAAACAGACCGACCAGGCAGGCGAGGACGGCAACCTCTACGCGAAGATCCAGGTGCTGGAAGAGGTGGACGCGCAGCTCCCCAATCTGTTCGCCCTCGGGCCGGACGTCGTGGCGGTGACCGGCGACCATTCGACCCCGGCGCCGATGAAGGCGCACAGCTGGCATCCGGTGCCGCTGCTGCTCCATTCGGCGATCTGCTCGTTCGGTTTCGCGGACGAATTCTCCGAGCGCGCCTGCGCCCACGGCGAGATCGGGACGATCCCCTCCTACCAGATGATGTCGCTGCTGCTCGCCAACGCCGGCCGGTTGGCGAAATTCGGGGCGTAACTCGCTACTCGACCTTCAAAATCCCCTTCATCATCAGGGCGTGGAAGGTGCAGACGTACTCGCTCTCGCCCGGCCGGTCCGGCGCTTCGAAGACCAGGGTCGTGGCGGTGCCGGCCCGGGTCAACGGTTGGGTCCCCACCTCCAGCGACTCGACCGCGAAATCGTGGCTCATGCCCGGGTCCTGGTGGGTGAGCGTGAGACGCACCCGTTCGCCGCGGCGCACGACCAGCACCGGATTCGGCGTCGGATCCCCGGCCTGATAGAACGCCATGCCGCGAGCCGTGAGCGCGAGCGAGCGCGGCTCCTCCCGAGCGCTGCGGCCGGCGGCGAGGGCGACGCCGGCGACCAGCGCAAGGCCGAGCAGGGGCAGGTACAGTTTCTTGGTGGCGGCGCTCATCGTTAGGACCTCACTGGATCAACATGCCGGTCGTGTACATCAGGGCAAACCCGACGAACAGACCGGCCATCACCGGGCCGCTGCGCAAGGATTCGGCGAGCGGACGGTCGGCGGCCATGCCCCTGGCGATCTGCACGATCACCTGCGCGATCGCCCCGGCGCCCAAGGCCAGGAATAGGACCGACAGGGCTGGCGAATAGACGAAGCCGCCGAGCCAGGCGCCCGCGATCGTCGGCAGTCCTCCCACGAGCCCCAGCAGGAGGAGGCGCGAGAGCGAGGTCGGCGTCTTGGCGATCGGAGCGACGATCGCCAGCCCTTCGGTCGTGTTGTGCAGGGTGAAGCCCAGAATCAGCAGCCTGCCCAGGGCGACCTCGCCGAGACCGATCGCCGCGCCGATCGCCAGACCTTCGCCCAGGTTGTGCAGGCCGATGCCGATCGCGACCAGCAGCGCGGTGACCCACGCCGCGCCCGCCCCGGCTTGGCGCTTGGCGAGCCAGGCGCCGAACGCCTCGATCCCCAGGTAGGCGGCCGAAATTCCGAAGACGAACAGGGCGAGGCCCTGGAAAGCGGCGGGCATCCGCTTGACCGCCTCGAGTCCTTCGTGCGCGGCGTCGACCAGCAGGAAGAGCAGCAGGCCGATGGTGAGAGCCAAAAGAAAGCCCAGCGCGCGCGGACCGAGCCGACCGACCAGCGGGTACCAGAGGAGGCCCAGGGCCACCGGAATCACCCCGACATACAGTCCGATGAGCGCGAACAGCCCGACGAACCGCCACCCCGGCCGCGGCGTCGTCATCGCCACGGGGATCTCGCGATCGAAGGTGATCCCCGTCGAGGTGACGAGCCGGATCGCGTGCGCCTCCGCCTTCACCCAAGGGTAGGGAATCTCCAGTCGCGCCCGGCCCAGGCGCCCCAGCTCACCGGCGGGCTTCATCGTGAAGGCCCAGTAGGCCTCGTCGACCTGGACCTGCGCGATCCGAATCGGATCGGGTCCGTCGTTGAGCACCTCGATGGCGATCCCGGCGGGGGAGAGCTCCACCTTCTGAAAGCTCAACACCTCGAGCGGCGGCGCTTCGCCGCGGACCGAGTCGGCGAGGCCCGTCCGCAGGATCAGAACCACCAGCCCGCCGAGCAGCGCGAGCGGCAGCAGCCCGATCAGCCAGCGCTTCCGGGTTTCAGGTTGCATGGGAACCCTCCCCGGCCTGGAACAGCCCCATCCAGCCGAGCTCGGCGAACTCGCTCTGGTGGGCGTGGAACATGAACAGCCCCGGGTAGCGGAACGTCGTCTCGAGGATCGCCCGCTCTCCTTGACAGAGCATCAACGTGTCGGTCAGCTCTTGGCCTTCGAGCGAGGTGCCGGTGCGGTTCACCCGGAAGAACATGCCGTGGAGATGGAAGCTGTTGAGCAGGTCGAACTCGGTCAAGTTCACGAGGTAGATCCGCACCAACTGGCCCAGGGGCACGGCGATCGGATCGGCCATGTGGAAGTGCGCCACCGAGTTCACCGCGTAGACCTCGTTGTCGGCGTCGAAGTTGGTGTCGAAGCCGTTCATGATCATCACCATCTCGTCCGCCGGCGGGCGCGGCGTCCTGGGATCGACGATGAAGGCGCCGTAGAGGCCCTTGTGGATGTGCCGTTTGAGCGGCGTGGCGTGGCAGTGGTAGAGGTGCAGGCCGAACGGCTCGGCGTCGAACTCGTAGACGAACCGTTCGCCCGGGTCCACCTGGTGCTCGGGCATCGACCCGTCCATGTCCGGCGAATGCCAGCCGTGGAAATGAAGGGTGTGCGGGTGCGAGCCCTGGTTCACGAAGTTGACGCGGACCCGGTCCCCCTCGGTGGCGCGCAAGGTCGGCCCCGGCACCTGGCCGTTGTAGGTCCAGGCGGGAAAGAAAACGCCCGGCGCGATCTCGATCTCGCGGTCCACGGCGAACAGCTCGTATTCGCGCAGCAGCGTGCCATCCGGCCGCGGCGTCTCGCGGTAGAACCGGCCGCGCTCCTGCTCCGGCAGATCGGAGAAGTTCCAGGCGCGCAAGAAGCTCATCGGATCGAACGTCTCGGTCGAGACCCGGCCGACGGCCCCCATCGCGTGCCTGGCGTGGTGGTTCATCGCCGGGCTCGCGGCAGGCTCCGGCGCGGCGGGCCGGCCGGTGAGCGCGCCGACGCCCGTGGCGAGCGAGCCGAGGCCCGCGAGCTGGAGGAGGGAACGGCGGGAGAGGGAAGATTTCATGGCTCTCGATTCGAAATTTTGACTGATCAAAACTTTATCCGAGAGCTGGCGAAAAAAGCAAGCCCGGCGCCTCCCTGGCGCCGGGCTTGTCGAGCGTGTGGATTGATTCAGGCCGACGAAACGAGCTAGCGGAAGCCCCGGCGCAGCTCGCGGCGGAAGGTGCCGAACGCCTCGTTGTCGTGGAGCACCACGACCACCCGTTCGAGCTTCGTTCCGCCTTGCAGGTAGCGATGCACCTCGGTCAAGAGGATGCGCGCGGCCCGGTCCATCGGGAAGCCGAAATTGCCGGTCGAGATCGCCGGGATCGCGATCGAGCGCAGGCCGGCGCGATCCGCGAGCGCCATCGCCGAGCGGACCGCCGAGGCGAGCTTGCGGTCTTCGTCTCCCTCGCCCATCTGCGGCCCGACGGCGTGGATCACCTGCTTGACCTTCAGATGACCGGGGCCGGTCATCACGGCCGAGCCGACCGCGGCGTGGCCGATCCGGTTGCACTCCTCTTGGATCGACGCGCCCGCCCGCTTCAAAATCGCTCCGGCGACGCCGGTTCCGAGCTTCAGATGCTCGTTGGCGGCGTTGACGATGGCATCGACATCGACCGTCGTGATGTCACCCTCGATCAGCTCGAGCTGGGTGTGTTCTAACGTCAAGGTCACCCTGTTCTCGATCGTCGTCACTGCCGGACCTCCGACTCGGGGAACTGCCTGCGGTGGCCAAATCATATCAAGTACGGCGTGGAACGCCGAACGAGCCCGGGAGAATCCCTGAGGTAGACTCCCGCGACCATGTGGAGAGAGCTCAATTCCCAGCTGAAACAAGAGATGGCGCGCGCGATCCGAGACCGGTTCGGCGTCGATCACGATCCGGTTCTGGAGGTTCCGCCGCGGCGCGAGCTGGGCGACCTGGCGTTTCCCGCCGCGCTGCAACTTGCGCGGACGCTCAAGAAGAACCCGCGGGCGATCGCCGAGGAGCTGCAGGCCGAATTTCGGCTCTCTCCCGGGGTGCGCGAGATCCGCATCCTCGGTGCCGGCTATCTCAATCTGTTCCTCGACCGGCCGGCGTTCGTCGGCCGCCTTCTCGAAGCGCCGATCCTGTCGGGTACCCCCCGGCCGGAGAAGGTCATCGTCGAGCACACGAACATCAACCCGAACAAGGCGGCGCACATCGGCCACCTGCGGAACGCCGTGCTCGGCGACGTGCTCGGCCGCAGCCTACGCGCGCTCGGCTTTCCGACCGAGGTGCAGAACTACATCGACGACACGGGGGTCCAGGTGGCCGACGTCGTGGTCGGGTTTCTCGATCTGCGCGGCGTTTCGCTCGCCGAGGTGGCGGCCCTGCCCGAGCCGTTCGATTTCTACTGCTGGGATCTCTACAGCGAGGTCGGCCGCTGGTTCGGGGACGACCCGGAACGCCAGGCGCTGCGCCGGGCGACACTCCACGAGCTGGAGTCCGGCCAGGGGCCGCGCGCCGAAATGGGCCGCCTGGTCGCCCGGCGGATCGTCGGCCGCCACCTCGCGACCATGGCCCGCTTGGGCATCGGCTACGACCTGCTCACCCACGAGAGCGACATCCTGGCGCTCCATTTCTTCGACGTCGCGTTCGAGCGCCTGAAGGTCTCGGGCGCGGTGCGGCTCGAAGCGGAGGGCAAAAACGCCGGCTGCTGGGTGATGCCGCTCTCGGAGAGCGACGAGTTCTCCGGCCTGGAAGATCCGGACAAGGTGATCGTCCGTTCCGACGGCACGGTCACCTATGTCGGCAAAGACATCGCCTACCAGCTCTGGAAGTTCGGCCTGTTGGGACGCGACTTCGAGTACCGCCTGTGGACCGAGCAGAACCTCTGGCAGACCTGCCACGAGAACGGGGTGGCGGAGCATCCGGCGTTTGGCGGCGCGAGCCGGGTGATCAACGTGATCGACAACCGCCAGTCGTATCTCCAGAAGATCGTCCGCGCCGGGCTGCAATCGCTCGGACACGGGGAGGAGGCGAAGCGCTCGGTCCATTTCGCCTACGAAATGGTCGCCCTCTCCCCGGCCACGGCGCGGCTGCTCGGGTTCGCGGTCGAAGGGGAGGAAAAGGCGCTGGAGATGTCCGGCCGGAAGGGGATCGGCGTCAAGGCCGACGACCTGATCGACCAGCTCCAGGCCAAAAGCCGAGAGGAGATCGCCGCGCGCAACCGCGAGCTCGATCCCGCGACGCTCGATACCCTGGCGCACCAGATCGCGGTCGCGGCGATCCGCTTCTTCATGGTCAAGGCGACCACCAACCGGGTGATCGCGTTCGATTTCGACGAGGCGCTGTCGTTCGAAGGGGAGTCCGGTCCGTACCTCCAGTACTCGCTGGTGCGGGCGAAAAACATCCGCAGGAAGCTGGTCGAAGCCGGCCTCGCCGCGGAGGTAACGCCCGAAACCGCGGCGGCGCTTCCCGCGGAGGCCTACGCCGAGGACCTGTGGGACCTGGCGCTCGCGACCGCGCAGGTGGAAGAGGCGATCGAACGCGGCGCCCTCGGGCTCGAATTGTCGATCGTCGCCCGCCAGGCGCTCGACCTGGCGCAGAAGTTCAACCAGGCGTACCACAAGCACCCGATCCTCCACGAATCGGACGCCACCCTCCGCACCGCCCGGCTCGCCGCCGTGCAGGTGTACCAGAAGGGGTTGGAGATCCTCGCCGGCGTCCTGGGCGTCCCGGTTCCGGACAAGATGTAGGCGGAGCGTCGAGAAACCCCTTCTATGCCGACTCTCTCGGTCATTTCTCCTGTCGCTCCGGCCGCTTCGGCGGTTTCGGAGCCATGGGAACGCCGCGCGCCCGAACGGGCGGGGCTCCCTTCGGCGTGGGCGCTGCTGCCGGATCAGCTCGCGGCGCTCGCCTGCCCGGGGGCTCCCGCGCACGCGTTCGGCCGGCTGCAACGGGTGCTCACCTGGGGGCGGCTTCCGGGCGCCGGCGCTCTGGACGGGCAGCTGTTCCTCGCCCGCAACACCCGGGCGTGGTTGGGGGAGCACACGGATCTCTCACTGCCCCGAATCGTCGAGCGCTTCTCGTCCGACGACGGCGCCACCAAGCTCGTGCTGGAGCTTTCCGACGGCCACCGGATCGAGGCGATCCACATGCCGCGGCGGCCGGACGGCCGGGTGACGTTCTGCGTTTCGAGCCAGGTCGGCTGCGCCCTCGGCTGCACGTTCTGCGCGACCGGGGCGATGGGCATCGTGCGCAACCTCTCCGCCGGCGAGATCGTCGGTCAGGTGCTCGCCCTGATGCACGAGCTGGGGCCGAAGCGGGGCGACCTGCTCACCCTCGTGTTCATGGGCATGGGGGAGCCGCTGCACAACCTCGATCACGTCCACCGGGCGATCCGGGTGCTCTGTCATCCCGGGGGCGCCGGCCTCTCGCCGCGGCGGATCACGGTCAGCACGGCGGGCCTCGTCTCGGGAATCGAGCGGCTGGCGCGGATGACACCCCGGCCGCAGCTCGCGGTTTCGCTCAACGCCACGACCGACGCCCAGCGTTCGGCGACCATGCCGATCAACCGTGCCTTTAACCTCGCCCGGCTGCGCCAGGCGCTCGCCGACTGGCCGCTCGAAAAAAACGAGCGCTTCCTGTTCGAGTACGTCCTTCTCGCCGGGGAAAACGATACCGACGAAGACGCCGACCGCCTCGCCGCCTGGCTCGGCGACTTGCGCCATCGCCACAATGTAAACCTGATCCCGATGAACGAGCACGCCCGCTCGGAGTTTCGCGAGCCGGCGGGGGAGCGGGTTCAGCGATTTTTACGCAGGCTACGCGACCACGGCTGCTTCGTGAGCGTGAGGAAGAGCCGGAGCCGCGACGTGCAAGGGGCTTGCGGGCAATTGGTCTGGAAAGGGATCCTATGCTTGCCGCGTGTCTCGCCTTGAGGCAATCGATCCGCGACGATTCACGCACCAGGTAGTAGATCGGTGCATCCGTTCGGCCGGTTTGACAGGCAGCATTCTAATATGTAGTATCTATTTAGACTAATCAAGCCGATGAGCACTGATATCGAGACCTCAGTAGTACAGATTGGCCTTCGGGACTTCCTCTTCTATGTGGTGCCCGGAGCACTTTTGCTGACCGGGATACTGACCTTCTCTGGCGTAGGCGTCTCTGACATGCAACCGTATCTAGGGTTGACCTCGTCTGTAGCAGCGATCATGGTCTCCTATATTCTCGGCCAATGCTCCTATCCGATCGTTTATGTTTTCAGGCGCCTTCTAAACAGGATCGGCAACTTAGAGTCGTTGCCGGGAGAGCACACGGCCACCTTTAAGAGTGTCTATTATCAAATAGCTGCCGATGCCCCGCTCTACTTTGCCATAGAGATTTTCCGCTATCGTACTTTGGCTCGCTTCTGTTCGGCCATGATTTTCCCTGTCTTGTTTGCCGGCGCTGGAATCGCATTCTGTCCTTGGGACCTTAGTATGGAAAAGCGGGTATTGATTATGATCTTAGGCCTAATTGTAAGTGCCGGCTTTGCGTGGCGCTACCATCGTTATGAAGGCCGCTATCGCTCAGCATGCAAAGAAAAACTCACTGCGCTTGCGAGGGATTTCGGCGATTTCAACGCGAATATTTAACCTAAACAGCATCGGCACAGATTTTCTTCTATTGATCGCTCGCGAACGTCCAAGCCGTGCTTCAAGTCGTCGTTGTGTCCCACGCGTCGACGTTGAACGCACTAGCTATCTAGCCCAAGTACGATGAGGTGTCGAAGCTCCAGCGTAAGAAATTCGTACGGGTTTGCCAGGCGGCTAGCTTAATTCGGTGGCTTGCCTGTTGAGCAACCAGACTCCGGTTTCCGTTGTGGTAATCAATACCGAAGCTAGCTTGCCTCTAAGGGCTGCAAGAATCACCGGCCGGTGGAGTTTCCCCCCCGCAACCAAGATGACCCTTCCCCGGCTCGCGACCTGCTGAAATCCCTCATAGCCTAAACTTGCAATCCGATAGTGCTCAAGCGCAGCTGGGACTTGCGAACCATCCGGTGCAAGAAAAACCCCGGCGAGCAGACCGGCGACTTGAGGACCTACAGGAGGTAGTTTATTTGGAGAGCAGCGGCCGATTCGGAACAGAAGGTGGTGTTCATGCCAGTGAGAAGCGGACGTCAGGATTACGTCTCCCTTCTCGGCAAGCTTACAAAAGTATTTTTGTTCCGCTGGCGAAGGGCCCTTGCAGGGTGGATTTTCTATAGTTCCAATCCCGAGGGGCTCCACAATGCCGTCATATATTTCGCAAAGCCGGTGACATATTTCGCCAGCCTGGCTTGCTTCTAAAGCAAGCCCAAAGTTCCCGATTAAGGGAAACCAGAAGTTCCTCGCTGTCCTCTTTCGTGGATTCTCGTGGTGCCCGATCTTATTGAGTTTCTCGACCTCGCGGCTATGTCTTTCCTCTAGATAGTCGGCGATCTTGGAAACCACAAAGCCCCATGCTATCCCGATTTGGAGTTCCTTGGCATTGCCGCCTTCGTGCATTAGAGTTTCGTGGAAGTAGCCTGCGGCGGCTAGGGCGAGGTACTCACCGATGTGATTGCTATGCTGCTGTTGCAGGGGATCGTCTTCTTCGTGGTTGACATCAACTGTTATCGCCTCACGTAGCTGAAACGCCGTGCGCAGTTTGGCATTTAGGTGGGTGTGATTGCTTCTCACGGGAAATTCCTCTGGGGGAGATCTTGTGCCCATAGATCAGCCGAACGGGGGTCGCTGATACAGAACGCATAAACCGAATCAAGTTGAGCGGTCCTCTCAAGAAGCCGTATATCGGCTTCATGAGGATGAGCGGTTTCTGGATCGTAGAAGAAGACGATTTTGTGGCATCTATGCTTCAGGATCTCATTGGCAATGAGTACATCGCCGCCCTTCGGCCCTGAAGCCAAGGGCATTACTATATCAACAAATCTCTGATTTTTATGAGGCTCCTCCACCGTTGGAAGGTCGGCCATTATCTCGCCGAGCCGCTTCTGCCCTAGATGCTGTTTGGCTTCGGTCGAGAGATGACCTAAAGATTCGTTCTTGGCCTGCACAAGGCGAAGCATCCACCCTGTAGTGCCAGTGGCAAGGATCCGGTGGAAGCCTGCCAGTTGGTGAACGTGATTGTTAACAAACTTGACCATCTCTTGCTTCATCTGATTGTGTGATATCAGGGCAAGAGTCGTCTCGTCTAGAGGAAGATCGATATGTTCACCGTCTAGCACATTCTTAACGCCAGCGAACCAGTTCTTTGGTTTCCAGGATGACAGGCTCTGGCCGGCCGCCGCGCTCAGTGCGTTCCGTGCCTCGTGAACTGCCCATTCATCGGCGCCAGCACGGGTAGTGATCAAGTGTACTTGCTTCTCAATACATACTCGCTTGAGTGCGCGATTCTCAGGGACATCCGCCCAGAGATCTCGAGGGTCGGTCAGAAAGAGAACTGCAACAAACTCCCCTTTGGCGACTCGTGCGGTGAGTTGTACAACGCCTCCTCGACTACCAGAGTTGAGAAATTCGACCCGCTCCTCCGGATATAGGCCAATGTCTACTATTGACTGTGCCGTGCCTCCAGTAGCACAGAAATCGAACTCCCGGAGGATGTCGTAGTGATCTCTCATGAAGCGGAGGAATACGCTCTCTGGTCCATGGCGAGTGCGTGCACCGCACAGAACTCCAATCCTAGGTCTTCGGGGCTGCGGTTCACTCGTCATATGCCCTCCGAAATCCCACCTCAGGACATTTCACCCGCGATCTTGCAGCTCTTGTGTGTCAAAGGACGCAATCATTATAGCGCCAATTGAGGCGATCGTCGCAAGGAACGAACCTTGTAGAGTCGCTTCTACGGCGGTCGTGGCGTCGCGAGAGGCACGGGGATCAGGCTGCGGGGCCAAAAGGAGTTCGATGACGAGGAAGAAGTCGCTGGCATTGGGCGGCGCACCGGCGACCAGCAGGGCCGACCGATAGAGGTGACTTCGCGGCGAATAGCGGCACTGGGAGCCCGAAAGCCGCTATCGCCAGCCGATAGATGAGTTGCAGCGCCGTTATCGGCTGTCCAGCAAAAAACGCCGGCTTCTCGATTCTCGCTCCGGCCGACCGGGCCATAGCGACATCGGCCAGTGCCTCAGGCCGCTTTCCCCGCCTGCTCGGCCATCTTCTGGGCCTGGTAGTGGGCGACCAGGGGCTCGATCAGGGGGTCGATGTCGCCTTCCATGACTCCCGGCAGGTTGTGGATCGAGAGGCCGATGCGGTGGTCGGTAACCCGGTTTTGGGGGAAGTTGTAGGTCCGGATCTTCTCCGAGCGGTCGCCCGAGCCAACCATCTTGCGGCGCTCCTCGGACATCTGCGAGTCGGCCTTCTCGCGCTCGGCTTCGAGCAATCGGGCCTTCAGGACGCGCATCGCCTTCGCCTTGTTCTTGATCTGGCTCCGCTCGTCCTGGCAGCTGACCGCGACGCCCGTCGGCAGATGGGTGATCCGAACCGCGGAGTAGGTCGTGTTGACCCCTTGGCCGCCCGGGCCGGAGGCGCAGAACGTGTCGATCCGGAGATCCTTGTCTTCGATCGCGATCTCGACGTCCTCGGCTTCCGGCAGCACCGCGACCGTGACCGCGGAGGTGTGGATGCGCCCCGAGGCCTCGGTCTCGGGGACCCGCTGCACACGGTGCGCCCCGCCCTCGTACTTGAGCTTGCTGTAGGCGCCGCGGCCCTCGACGATCGCCGAGACCTCTTTGATGCCCCGGACGCCGGATTCCGACAGGTCGATCACCTCGACCCGCCAGTTCTGGCGCTCGGCGTAGCGGCTGTACATCCGGAACAGCTCCGCCGCGAAAAGAGAAGCCTCATCGCCGCCGGTGCCGGCCCGGATTTCGAGCACGACATTCCTCGCGTCGTTCGGGTCCTTGGGCGTCAGCTCGACGCGCAACGCCTCTTCCGCCGCCGCCAGTTGCGGCTCCAAGGAGGCGAGCTCCTCTTCCGCGAAGGCGTACATCTCGTCGTCCTTCGGGGTGCTCGCGAGCACTTCCTTGGCTTCGCGGATCTGCCGGGCGATGCTCGCGTGGTTGCGATAGAGATCGACCAGAGGGCGGATCTCCACGATGTGCCGATTGGTGTCGGAATACGCCTTGTGGTCGCCCAGAATCGTCGGATCGGCGAGCTTGGCGTTTAAGTCTTCGTAGGTTCTTTCGATTTCGGCCAGGCGTTCGAACATGGGCTACCTCGGCTCCGTTGGGTCTTTCGCGACCCCTGACGATCCCCATTGTCCCCAGAAATGGCGACGCCGCGGCACCTGCTGGCCGCGGCGTAAGGGTTCGTACGCGAGCGAAGCTAAGCCGCTTTGTTGTAGCGCTTTTTGAAGCGCTCGACGCGGCCGGCGGTGTCGATCAGCTTCTGCTTGCCGGAGAAGAACGGGTGGCAGACGCTGCAGATCTCGAGCCGCAGGTCCTTCTTCGTCGAATGGGTCTCGAACGTGTTGCCGCAGGCGCAGACCGCGGTCACGAGATTCAGCTGGGGGTGGAGATTTTCTTTCACTGGAACGTCCCCTCTCTGCTTTGGCGCTTTGGGACGGCGTCGGTCGGCGGAGGGCCGGGGACGCCGCAAGAGCCCGGAAGGATACCCGAAGCCGGGCACTGCCCGCAATAACTTCGATTCGCGCCGGAAAATTGCCGAGAGTTGGTGCGAAGACAGGGGGCGACAAAACGACCGGGGCACACGAACCGGTCCCGTGTGTCACACTTTGGGCAGAAAACGACACCCTGACTATTGTCTATACGCGAGCGCCACAGCTTTGGATCTCAGGACGTTCTCTTAAGCCGGTCCGCGCTCGCTAAGAATTGTAACTTTACGGGTGCAACCCACAACCAGAGGAGTTAAACCGAATGAGCACCGAGCAGGACGACAAACTGGCGCCGGAAAGCGCCGAACTCCCCAACGTCAATCGTCGGCAGTTCCTGGGCGGTGCGGGCGCTGCAGTGGTCGGCGTGAGCGCCGGAGCGCTCGCTTTCGCGCCGAAGGGCGAAGCGGCCGCAACGGCCGCGGAAGTCCAGGGCGATACCATCATCACCGGGGAAGGCAACGCCGGCCGCACGCTGGCCTCGTTTAACTTCCGAGTGGGCATTGCCCAGAAGCGGCGCGACGCGCCGCACCCCGCACACAAGAACAACGGCGACGAAGCCCGCTATCCCAACCGCATCGGTAGCTTCCACAAGGCTCTGCCCCACAACGACTTCGGCGAAGTGGATCTCGCCGCGTACGGCAAGCTGCAGAAGGGGTTGGAAACGGGATCGCCTACGGACTTCGCCGCAGTTCCGCTCGGTGGCGCCCGCAAGCTCGGCAACCCGCAGTCCGGGCTCGCCTTCGACACCGAAGGCCTCGACTGCCACGCGGTCACCGCACCTCCGCCGCCGACGATCGCGAGCGCCGAAGAGGCAGGCGAGGCGGTCGAGCTCTACTGGCAGGCGCTTCTGCGCGACGTCAACTTCAACGACTACGAGTCCAGTGCCGACGCAGCCGCCGCGATCGACGACTTGAACGGCGTGAGCGTCTTCAAGGGTCCGAAACAGGGCGGACACGTCACGGCCCAGACCCTGTTCCGCGATCCTTTCCCCGGCTGCACCGTCGGTCCTTACATCTCCCAGTTCTTCGTCCTTCCGACGCCTTTCGGCGCCGAGTTCGTCGATCGGCGCGCGCGGGTGTTCGCCGAAGGCTCCGATCACATGACATCCTTCGACAATTGGTTGACGGTGCAAAACGGTGGCGTCAACGAGTCCTCGAGTTTCGACCCGCAGCGCCGCTACCTGCGCAACGGGCGCGACGTGGCTGCCTGGGTGCAGAACGACGTGCTGTACCAGGCCTACTTCAACGCCTGCCTGATCCTCGGCACGCCGCCGAACTCGTTCGACGAGCACAGCGGCGGCATCGGCTGCCCGGTCAACCCGGGCAATCCCTACCGCAACTCAGACAACCAGTTCGGATTCGTCACGTTCGGACCGCCGTACTTCAAGGCGCTGCTCGCCGAGGTCTGCACGCGCGGCATGAAGGCCACCTGGTTCCAAAAGTGGCAGTTGCATCGCCGGCTCCGGCCCGAAGCGTTTGGCGGGCTGGTCCACTTGCAGAAGACGGCTGACCGCTACCCGGGCGTTCTTCACGACGACATCCTCAATTCGTCCGCCATGGATGCGGTGTTCGATAAGTACGGCACCTACCTCCAGCCGATGGCGTTCCCCGAGGGTTCGCCGGTGTTTCCGGCCTACACCGCGGGCCATGCCACGGTGGCGGGCGCCTGCGTGACCATTCTGAAGGCGCTTTTCGACGCGAAGAACACCGTGATTCCGAATCCCGTGGTGGTCTCCGCCGACGGGCTCTCGACCGAACCTTACACCGGTCCCGAGCTGACCGTCGAAGGCGAGCTCAACAAGCTGGCCTCCAACGTCGGCACCGGCCGCAACATCGCGGGCGTCCACTGGCGCAGCGACTCGGTTCAGTCGATCTTGCTGGGCGAGAAGATCGCGATCGCGATCCTGGAAGATCAGCGCCCCTCCTACAACGAGAACCGGCGCGGCTTCTTCAAGGGCTACACCTTCACCAAGTTCAACGGCCAGGAGATCACCGTCTGAGTCGGCTGCTCGAAAAGCTGCACTGAAAGACAGCGCGACCGCCTCGGAAGGGGCGGTCGCGTTTTTCGTTGCGCTAGCCAAGCGGCGGGTGACCCCGCCGCTTCTAACGGCTAACCTTTGGTCTTGGGGAGCTCGTAAAAGCAGTTCTCGAACGTGCCGGTAACCGTTGCCGTGCCTGCCTCGCCGGCAACCTTCCCCTCGAACGTGCCCGCGATTCCGCTTCTGGGCTCACCGGCCGTGGGGGGCGTAATCACGAGCTTCGCCTTCGCCGGACCGCGCGAACTGCGGATTCCTTCTCCGGTATAGGTCGCGCGCAGCTGCGTCAGGGCGTCGTAGTCGCCGGTGCCGTGCAACTTGTCGAGCACCAGCACGATGATCGGAGAATCGTGCAGGCCCAGGGAGACCTGCAAGGTCCCGTTCTCGAAGTATGCGCAGGTGACGACGGCGTCCTCGTCGTACTTGTAGTCCCCCGTGATGACGAGATGCCCCTCGCGGCTCGTCCCCCTTTCCTTGTGGTCTTTCGGAGACGAAGCCGGTGTCTCCGTCGAGGCCGGTACCGTAGATGGGGCTTCGGACGGGGCTTCGGCCGGGGGCGAGGCCGTTTCGGCCGGCGCCGCCGGAGCCTGGCTCGCAGCCGTCTCCTCGTGGCCGGTGGTCGAGCCTCCGCAGGCCCAGAGTCCAAGGCAGAGCGCCGCGCCGAGGACTCCGATCCAGGGCAGGGTTGCTCTCCGTATTTTTCGAAGCGAGACCTCGCCCCGCGGTTTCGTTGAATTCATCGTTCGCTCCTCTGGTCGCGCACTGCGGACGGCGTTCCCGTCCTGGGCGTAAGAGGCGAATTCTACCCGACGGCGGCCCTCGCCTCGGCACGGTACACTCCCGGCGATGCGATTTCATGACGAATGCCTCGTGGTCGACGGCCACACCGACGTGCCGACGCGGCTTTGGGAAGAGCCGGTCGACCTGCGCAAGCGGCAACGCGATCGCCAAGTCGATCTCCCGCGGTTGAAGGAAGGGGGCGTCGACGCCCTGGTCTGGGCGCTGTTCCTGCCGGCGAGCCTCGACCCGGAAGCGGGGCGCGAGCATGCGCGGCGCCTGTTCGAGGTTTCGCTCGAACATCTCGTGCCGGGCGAGCTCGAAGGGGCGCGCAGCGCGGAAGACGTTCGGAGGAATGCCGCGCGCGGCATCGTCTCGGTCCTGTTCGGGCTCGAAAACGGCCGGCCGTTGCCGCTCCCGGGGATGATCGACGAGTGCGCCCGTTGGGGCGTCCGCTACGTCACGCTCACCCATTTCGGCAGCCACGAGTGGTGCGATGCCTCGACCGACGAGGCGCGCCACGGGGGGCTCTCGGCGGAGGGGCGCGATCTCGTGCGCCGGCTCAACCGGGCGGGCATTCTGCCGGATGTTTCGCACGTCTCGGACGCCGCGGTCGAACAGGTGCTCGACGTCTCGAAAGTTCCGCCGATCGCCAGCCACAGCTCGGCGCGGGCGCTCTGCGACCATCCGCGCAACCTCCCCGACAACCTGGTTCGCGAGATCGCCCGGCGCGGCGGGGTGGTGATGGCGAACAGCTTTCCCGCATTCGTCGACCCCGCCGCCGCCGAAGCGCTGCCCGAACGCGAGGCGAGCGTGACCGAAGAGCGCCGCGAGGTTTCCGCCCGGTATTTCGAAGATCCCGGCCCGGTCGCCCGCGAGCTGGCGCGACTCTACGCGGATCATCCTCTGCCAGAGGCGACGCTCGACCAGTTCGTCGACCATGTAGTCCACCTGATCGAGCTGGGGGGCGAAGAGCACGTAGGAATCGGCAGCGATTTCGACGGCATCCAGGAGACCCTCCGGGGTTTCGAATCCCCAGCCCAGTTTCCCGACCTGACGGACGCGTTGCTCTCCCGAGGGGTGGACAAAAGCGGCGTGCGGCTAATCCTGGGGGAGAACTTCCTGCGCGCGTTGACGGCAGCGGAGGATGCGGCGGACTGATGTACCAA
>Ga0068860_100001305_pt1 | contig 27098 bp, 12 predicted proteins | sample KBSSwiS32_FD_66597 | JGI IMG/M metagenome (GOLD analysis project Ga0068860, IMG submission 66597) | Switchgrass rhizosphere microbial communities from Kellogg Biological Station, Michigan, USA - KBS Switchgrass S3-2 | ecosystem: Host-associated > Plants > Roots > Rhizosphere > Soil ...
TGCCGCACTGCAGGGACACCGGATTTATTTTGATTCACTCTATGATTATCCAGGTTCAAACGGTCTTAAATCAAGTACCGGCGGCTGGGATAACTCACTTACAAAACAATATATTTTCAAGCGTATTAACGGTTGGCTGAATGAAGAATTTGGCGCCAACCATGGCATCACCTGTGGTGTAAGCGAATGGGGTACCATGTCAAGCAGCAATCCAAGCCTTGAATCCGTTATATATGCTTCGAATTTGGGTGTTTTTGCAAACAATGGTGTGGAACTGTTTTCTCCCTGGAACTGGTCTATCGGCATGTGGGAAACCTTGCACCTCTTTAGCAGGAATGCAAAGAAATATAGTGTCTCAAGTACTTCTTCAAATGAGAATACGGTATCTGCCTACTCGTCCGTAAACGAAAATGCCGACTCTTTAACGGTGATATTGGTAAATCGTGACATGACTGCTTCCCGTACCGTTACCATCAATCTAAGCAATTTTTCTGTTGCCAATGGAAATTACCAAACATTGCAGTTGTCATCTTTGCCGGCAACAGAAACCTTTGTATCGCACACGCAAAATGCGTTGAAACAAAATATAGTGGCGGTAAATTCAAATTCACTGACCATAACTGTACCGGCACTTTCTACCACGGCGATTCTGTTGCCTAAAACCACCGCCACTCCTGTTACTTATGTTTCTTTAGCAAACCGGGCTACCGGATTGTTAATGGATGGGTTGAATAATTTCACCGATGGATCCAATGCAGGCCAGTGGAACAACAGTGGGAGCAATGCCCAGCAATGGATTTTAGAAACGGCTGGAACTTATGTGAAAATAAAAAACCGCGCTTCAGGTTTATACCTGGATGGCATGGGCAGCACAAACAATGGCGCAGTGGTGGCGCAAAAGATCAACAGCAATAGTTTTAACCAGCAATGGCAACAGGTAGCGTCCGGAATTTACATAAAGTTCAAGAACAGGGCTACAGGCTTGTACATTGATGGTTTAGGAAAAACAATCAATGGTGCTGATTTAGGCCAATGGAAAAAAAGCACTAGCAGTAACCAGGAGTGGACAGGAACCGATTTAACAAATTCACGCATCATCACGGGCACAGTAATAATTGATGAACCGAAATTCCAGGTACAATTAAATCCGAATCCATTTACATCAAACTTTGAGGTTAAAGTTGCCAACCCGGACGACGTAAAAAGCATTGCCGTTTTTGACGTAATAGGCAGGCGGGTTGAAACCATTGAACATTCGGCTGTTTCAAATTCGATGACCATGGGAGCCTTCCTGAAATCGGGAATGTATGTGGTAAAGGTATATGGTACAAACTGGTCGCAATCCTTTAAGGTTGTAAAAGAGTGATTATTCCGGAAGCAGCGATAGGAGTTATCGCAGGATACCTCAGGGCCAGTGCAGGTGCTGTGCGATTCAGATCAAACGATGTTTTCAATTGCGCTTGGTTTCGATTTTGCAATAGAAATAGCGGTATTAAACAGGTATGAGCCTTTTCTTAACCCCATTGGAGTTCGGGATTAAGAACATGGAATTTCGATAAAACTAAAAAGTCAGGACAAATAAATCATGAACTATCAGGCATTAACAACATTCTTGTGTTCTTTTTTTTCGTTGATACTTGCTGATGGGAAAGCACATGATTTACAACAAAGGCCCCCATCAAAAAGAGCTAAAGAGAATTTTGATTTTAACTGGCAGTTTCACAAAGGAAACATTGCCATGAAGCCGTCGGTAAAAGCTGGCGGCCAGGGTGGACTGACAGATGCCAACGTTAAAGTAGTAACTGCCAAAGACACAACAATTGATTACACCGATGTTAAGAGCGCAACAGTCTTTCATCCTAAAGACTGGCAGCAGGTTAATGTTCCCCACGACTGGGTAGTTGAAAATTCATTTGTGAAAGATAACTCTATGGGAAGCCAGCCGGCAGTAAGCGGATATTTGCCCACAGGTATCGGTTTTTACAGGAAAGAATTTGAAATATCGGAAGGCGATAAAGGAAAAAAAATATCTATTGAATTTGATGGCATTTTCAGAAACAGCACCGTTTGGGTGAATGGTCATTTGCTCGGTGACCATCAAAGCGGTTACACGCCGTCGAATTATGATCTGACTGATGTTTTACGTTATGGCCATGAAGGCAAAAATGTGATACTTGTAAGGGTGGATGCCAGTGGGTATGAAGGCTGGTGGTACGAAGGTGGGGGTATTTACCGGCATGTGTGGATTGTTAAGACCAACAGGCTGCATGTAGACAGGTTTGGAACCTATATTACAACACCTGCTGTTTCTGCTGAAACCGCAGCGGTAAGTATAAAAACCACACTTAAAAACGAATATAAAACAGTTAAAAAACTTACGCTTGTTTCAAAAATCGTGGACAATAAAGGCCTTGTACTCGATACAAAAACTTCATTGCAAACAATTGAGCCGTTTAGTAGTATTGAGATAGTGCAGGCAGGAGCTATTCAAAAGCCGATGCTCTGGTCGCCCGAAACGCCAACCTTATACAAGGTGCAAACAGAAGTAATGGATGATGGAAACATTGTTGACAGCTATGAAACTACGTTTGGGGTAAGAACTGTAGATATCAACAAGAATGGTGTGTTCCTCAACGGAAAACTTTACCCGGTTAAAGGAACCTGCAACCACCAGGATTTTGCGGGCATTGGCGTAGCACTTCCGGATAAGATAAACTGGTACAAATTGAAATTACTGAAAGAAGTCGGCAGCAATGCCTATCGCTGTTCACATCATCCCCCCACACCGGAGTTATTGGATATGTGCGACAGCATGGGATTGTTGGTTTTAGACGAAAATCGTTTTCTGTCCAGCAGTGAAGAAGGAATAAAGGATCTGACCACCATGCTGTCCAGAGATCGCAATCATCCTTCCATATTTATGTGGAGTATGGAGAATGAAGAATGGATACAAGGAACGGTAATGGGGGCAAGAATACTTGAAACATTGGTAGAAACTTGCCACAAACTAGATCCTTCCCGCAAGGTAACTGCTGCAATGAACCATGCCCGGAACGATGGCGGATACAGCGATGTGCTTGATGTGGTGGGGTATAATTATGGCGATAAACAGTTGGCTTATGTAAGGGATAAAGAGAAATATCCTGAACGTGTAATGTTTTGCACGGAGTCAACAAGTTTTATCTCTACCCGTGGCGAATATGCGAATAACTGGGAGAAAACCTATGTTTCTAACCTTAGTAAATGGGAACCTGGTTGGGGACCATTTCCCGGCGAAGACTGGGCAGATATTGTGAAGTACCCTTATCTCGGCGGCACGTTTGTATGGACCGGATTCGATTACAGGGGCGAGCCTACACCTTACCAATGGCCAAGTGTTACTTCTCATTTTGGTTTCATGGATATCTGCGGTTTTCCTAAGGATGGGTATTATGCATACAAAGCAGCCTGGACGAATATTCCGTTAGTGCATATCTTCCCGCATTGGAACCTGCCTGCCGGACAGGCAGGCAGGCCGGGAAAAGAGGGAGACAGTATCCAGGTACATTGTTACACCAATTGCGAAGAAGTGGAATTGTTTTTAAATGGAAAAAGTATCGGAAAGCAGAAAGCGGTACCATACACAAAATTAATTTGGGGATTGATGTATAAACCCGGAAAACTAGAAGCCCGTGGATATGATAAAGGAAAAATGGTTACAAAAGATATTGTGGAAACAACCAGCGCCCCTGTGCAGGTATCATTGAATAGCGATTGTAATATTCTAAAAGCCGATGGCTGCGATGTTGCTGTTATCAGGGTAGCTATCAAAGATGCCAAAGGAAGAGTAGTACCAACTGCCAATAATCTTGTGAAATTTTCAATCGAAGGCCCGGGAAAAATAATTGGTACGGGCAATGGCAATCCAAGTAGTCATGAGCCTGATAAAGCAAGCCAGCGAATGGCTTTTAATGGATATTGTTTAGCGCTGGTGCAATCTGATAAAACAGCAGGCGAAATCAGGTTGAAGGCTTCATCAGACACATTAAAAACCGATGAAATACTCATAAAAATTAAAGAGTAAGATGATCCAGATTAATGTATTCAACCGCAGCTATTTTTTATATAGCAAAGTAAAAGTAGTAATAATATTTTTTTTGCTTTTAGCCGATGGCATTTCAGGTGATGCACAGGAAAAGCCATCAGTAGTGATCGAAGATTTCAAACCGGCGTCCACCAACCAGGCAGGAAGTGAATACCCGCAGGTTAATTCTGAAGGCCGTGTAAGGGTACGCATCAAAGCTCCTGAAGCAACCAATGTGCAGTTAGATATCAGCGGGGTCAAATACCCTTTGACCAAGGGATCGGATGGCTTTTGGATGGGTAATTCGAAGCCGCTCGACGAAGGCAACCACTACTACGGGCTTGTTATTGATGGCGCCGAGGTGCCCGATCCGGGCAGTACATACATATTCGGCTCCGGTGCCTGGCGCAATGATATCGAAATCCCTGCGAGTGACCGGGACTTCTATGCACTGAAAAACCTGCCTCATGGCCAGTTGCGCGAAATCTACTACTACGGAAAGAGCAGTCAGGCGATCAGGCACTGTTTTGTATATACCCCACCGGATTACGACAAGGATCTAACCAAACGCTATCCGGTGCTGTATCTGCTGCATGGATATCGCGAAGGGGAAAGTGGCTGGAGTAACCAGGGACACGCGGGTCTAATCATCGACAACCTGCTTGCCGAAGGTAAGACCACTCCATTCATAATAGTGATGGAAAACAGTGGTACTACAGGTGATTTGAGCAAACATGGCGGACTTGCCGGTTTCGATTTTAGCATATTCGAACACACACTTCTTGACGACGTGATCCCGTACATTGATACAAATTTCCGCACCATAGCGGATCAACCACACCGGGCGATGGCCGGCTTGTCTATGGGCGGTATGCAGACTAAGCGTATCACGCTGGCTAATCTTAACACGTTTTCGCATATTGGTCTTTTCAGTGGCGGTAGCATCTCCATAAACGATGTAGATAAAGCCGCTGGGTTTAAGGAAAAGGTCAAGCTGGTATTCGTTGGTTACGGCAGCCGCGAACTCGATAGGGATCATAGCGCTTTCGGCGGCGATCCCAGGGTAAATACCGAAGCGTTGAAGCAAGCGGGTATCAACAGCGTGTTATATGTTTCGCCGAATACAGCCCACGAATGGCAGAGTTGGAGGCGCAGTTTACATGAGTTTGCCCCCTTGCTATTCCGTGACGCTGCATCTGGTGTTCGCAGAGCTGGCTTTGGCGGCCCAATTAAGCTGGGGCCCGATGACAAGCCCGCCTTTGACAATCCACCTGCCGGGTTCAGGGATAAGCGCGAAAGTATTGCGCACGGTACTATTGCTGCTGTTCAGTATGACTCCAAAACGCTCTCCACACGTCGGGAGATGTTGGTTTATACACCGCCCGGTTATTCGCCCAGACGAAAGTACCCGGTAATGTATTTACTACATGGTCTTAATTCAGGTGCAGGTCAATGGCCGTACTGGGTTCATGCTGATAATGTCATTGACAACCTGCTGGCCGACAGTAAAATCGGACCTGTGATCATGGTTTTTCCGAATTGTAATACAAACATCACTGTGTCTAATCCCAAACCTGATGAACAGGAAGAGCGAAAAGGCGGATTTAAAGGTTATGCCAGGCCGTTCGAAAATGATTTGCTCAGCGATATCATCCCTTACATCGAATCTCACTATTCCGTTTACACAGACCGCAAACATCGCGCACTCGCAGGGTTGTCAATGGGCGGTGGCCAATCCCTGAATATCGGCCTTTCGCATATCAATACTTTTGCTTACGTTGGTGGATTTTCGTCAGCCCCGAATACCAATGAATTCGGCGGACTTTCTGACACCAAGCTGTTGCCGGATTTGGTAGCAGCCAAAGAGCAGCTCAAAGTACTCTGGCTTGGCTGTGGCAACAAGGATGGACTGATCAGTGTCAGTCAGCATGTGCACCAGCACCTCAAAGAACAAGGCGTTCCGCATGTATGGCACGTGGATGGCAACGCTCACGACGATACCGAGTGGGCCAATAATCTGTATCTTTTTGTGCAGCATATTTTCAGGTAAGCGTGATATATATAGAGAGAAGAAATGAATACGATTCAAAGATTGCTTTTTGCGATGGCTTTTGGATGGCCGATAGGATTGTTTTCACAAACAAGCATCTATGTATCCCCTAAAGGCAATGACGCCAACAGCGGAACACAGATCAAACCATTTGCATCTATTGCAAAGGCGGTGGCGGAACTGCGTAAAACACCGGGGCCGGCCGTGATATATCTTTTAGAAGGAACTTATTATGTAAGCAAGCCTTTAATTTTCACAGCAGAAGATGCACGAAAAGACAACGAGCCACTTACAATAACAGGGTTTAAAAACCAGAAAGTTATTATTAGTGGAGGAATTCCTTTACACCTGAAATGGGAAAAATATAAAAATGGAATCTGGAAAGCCCGCGTAAAACCGGATCTCATTTTTGATGAATTGTTTGTCAATGGGCAATTGCAACGGATGGCTCGTTACCCTAACTTCGATTCAACTGCCCGCTTTCTCGGTGGTACAGATGCCGGCGCGATTTCCAAAGAACGTGTAGCGGGCTGGCACTCGCCGGCGGGAGGTTATATACATGCGTTGCATCGTTCCGAATGGGGCGATTTTCATTATATCATTACCGGGAAAAATAATAAGGGCGAACTTAATTTTGAAGGAGGCTGGCAAAATAATCGTCGGATGGGAATGCACGAAAAATACCGTTTTGTTGAAAATATTTTTGAAGAACTTGACACCGTTAATGAATGGTTTTACGATAAGCCAACAAAAACGCTTTATTATTATCCTCCCAAGGAACTCAATATAACAACTGCTAAATTTGAAACACCGCAGATCGCTCATTTGTTTGAATTCAAAGGCACCGAAAAAAATCCAGTAAGCAATATCAGCATAGAAGGATTGACACTTACACAAACGCTGCGAACATTTATGCAAAATAAGGAGCCATTGCTGCGTAGCGACTGGACCATTTACCGGGGAGCCGCTGTGCTGTACGAAGGCGCTTTAAATTGTTCGCTTAAAAATTGTACACTCTTCAACCTTGGAGGCAATGCTGTTTTCTTTAATAATTTCAACCGCAATGATGAAGTGTCGGGATGCCTGATTTCAAAGATCGGTGCCAGCGCTATATGCTTTGTTGGCGATCCCGGTGCCGTGCGCTCACCAAGCTTTGAGTACAACGAATTTGTACCGCTGGAGCAAATTGACCGCAGCCCGGGTCCAAAAACAAATAATTACCCTGCAGCATGTAAGCTGTATGATAACCTGATATTTGATGTAGGCATGGTGGAAAAACAGTCGGCAGGTGTTGAACTTTCCATGTGTCGGCGCATTACCGTTAGCCACAATACCATTTACGATGTGCCCCGTGCAGGCATCAATGTGAGTGAGGGAACCTGGGGAGGACATGTCATTGAGTACAACGATGTATTCAATACGGTGAAAGAAAGTGGCGATCACGGATCGTTTAATTCATGGGGGCGTGACCGTTACTGGCACCCTGATAAAAAGGTACTTGACTCGATAGTTGAGCATTATTTCGATCTTGCCCTGCTTGATGTGGTGGAACCCATTGTTCTCCGCAACAACCGTATGCGTTGCGATCATGGATGGGATATCGACCTGGATGACGGCTCCAGTAATTATATTATTTATAACAATCTTTGTTTGAATGGCGGTATCAAACTTCGTGAAGGTGTGAACCGCATTGTTGAAAATAACATCATCATCAATAATTCATTTCATCCGCATGTGTGGTTTCGCAACAGCCATGATGTGTTCAGGCATAATGTGGTTTCATCTTCATACATGCCGATTGGTATTACTGTTTGGGGAAAAGAAACTGATTACAACAGCTTCCGGGATTCTGTTTCGCTTAAACAGGCATGGAACAGGGGAACAGATAAACATTCTGTATGCGGTTCGCCGGATTTTGCAGATCCAAAGCAGGGCGATTTTCGCCTGAAATCGGGATCCATTGCATTTACTGCAGGGTTTAAAAATTTTACAATGGATAGCTTTGGCGTTGTTTCTCCGCAGTTGAAGCGGGTTGCTAAAAAACCACTATTGCCCGCAGTGCTTGCGCTTGATAAGATAGATGATAACCCGGTGAGTGATTTTATGGGAGCTAAAGTAAAGAACCTTGCTACGCCTGGTGAACGTTCGGCAACAGGTATGAATGACACCATCGGTGTGTTGGTGGTGGAAGTAATGCCCGGTTCGGTTGCTGCCGGATTTTTGCAGGCAAATGACGTGATCTTATTGTTCAACAATAGACAAGTAAACAAACTGAGAGACCTGCTTGAAGCCAGAATGTCAGTGATTGGATCAGGTACGGAAGCATTGATCTTTCGTAACCAGAAAGAAATAAAAATACGTGTTGATTTGGGTGGAGGAAAATAAACTATTAAAAAACAAATGGCGTTTTAGTTAAGGTGGTTGGTGGACCATCCAATCACGGCGGGTAGCCGTGCGGGTGTCCCCACCCGCCACTTCAGGTTCTTAACTGAGCGGCATTGTATTAAAAACAACTATCAAAAACTTTATGACAAGATTTCGTTTCATGGGAATGCTGCTCTGGATTTGTATGGTCAGCTTCTCGTATGCACAGACAAAAGCCCCTGCATCCTTTGGCCCCGTTCCAAATGAAAACCAGGTGCGCTGGCAGGAAATGGAGTACTATGCTTTTGTTCATTTCTCGTTAAACACGTATACCGACCAATCCTGGGGGTATGGCAATGAAGATGTGAATCTATTTAATCCTGAAAAATTGGATTGCCGCCAGTGGGCGCGTATTTGCAAACAGGCAGGCATGAAAGGCATCATACTAACGGCAAAGCACCATTGTGGTTTTTGCCTGTGGCCTTCAAAGTATACGGAGTACTCCGTAAAAAATGCTCCATGGAAAAATGGAAAAGGCGATCTGGTTCGCGAGATGGCGAATGCCTGTAAAGAATACGGTTTGAAATTGGGCATTTATTTGTCGCCCTGGGATAGAAACCACCCGGACTATGGAAAGCCTGAATACATCAGCTACTTCAGAAATCAACTCACGGAGCTTCTTACCAACTACGGGCCTATTTTCGAGATATGGTTTGATGGTGCTAACGGCGGGTCGGGATATTACGGGGGCGCCAATGAAACCCGTAAGATAGACCGCACAACTTATTACGACTGGAGCAATACATATAAACTGATTCGAAAGCTGCAACCGAATATTGTTATTTGGAATGATGGCGGTGACAGAGCCGATCTTCGTTGGGTGGGAACCGAAGCAGGTTATGTTGGCGAAACCAACTGGAGTTTATTAAACGCCAAAGGAGAAGTAACATGGGATATGTTGCACCATGGTTTGGAAAACGGAGATTCGTGGGTGGCTGCAGAAGTGAATACTTCGATAAGACCGGAATGGTTCTACCATCCGGGTGAAGATGCAAAGGTGAAAACAGTACCGCAATTAATGGATACTTACTACAATTCCATTGGGCGCAATGGCTCATTTCTGCTCAATTTTCCCATCATGCCAAATGGGTTAATTCATTCCAACGATGAAAAAGCGGCGCTTGGATTTGCGAAAACAGTAAAAGAAGCATTTGCTTTGAATCTTGCTGCGAAATCAAAAGCAACAGCTTCGAACGTTCGCGGCCATTCAAAACAATTTGACGCAGCTAAAGCCATAGATAGTAATAAAGAAACTTATTGGACCACCGATGATGATGTAACAAAAGCTTCGTTGACAATTGATTTTGGCAAACCAACTGCATTCAACCGTTTTTTAATACAGGAAAATATTCTTTTAGGGCAAAGAGTAAAAGCCTTCACTGTTGAAGCGCTGGTTAATGAAAACTGGAAAGAACTGGCGAAAGCAACAACCGTTGGTTTTAAACGCATCCTTCGTTTTCCGGGTGTGAAGGCAACACGGGTTCGTGTCAACATTACCGATTCAAAAGCTTGTCCCGTAATTTCCAATATCGGAATTTATAATGCGCCTCAACTGCTGGCGCCTCCTTCGATTATCAGGAATCAATCAGGTGAAATAAAAATAACGCCCGTTGATGGAGAATCGGTTGTTTATTATACATTGAATGGAACTGTTCCAACTACCAGTTCGAAAAGGTATACAAAGCCATTTCAAACAGGGGGGAGATTGGCGGTAAGAGCAATTGCTTTCGATCCTGCTACAGGCAAAAGCAGTCCTGCGTCTCATGAAAAATTCGATATCCCCAGAAAAGATTGGAAAATTATTGGAATCGAAGATGAAAAAGTCTATTCGGTTCTTGACGGGGATCCGCATTCGGTATGGCACCAGCCAAAGGGTACAAAATTACCGGCCGACCTGGTAATTGATTTAGGCAAAGAAGAAAATCTAACCGGTTTCAAATACTTTCCTGATCAGGGTTTGTGGGGCCCGGGCATCATCACTACTTACCAGTTGTATGTTTCAACAGACAATAAAGAATGGAAACTGGCAGATGGGGGTGAATTTTCAAACATAAAGAACAATCCTCTCTGGCAAATTAAAAAGTTTGCACCTGAAAAAGCCCGCTATATCAAATTACGGGCTTTGAAGAATACCGAGGATAACGATAATATAGGCTATGCTGAAGTGGATGTAATTACCAACTAAATGCCTTGTGCAGGTCTGTGGACAGGTAATGGCTGCCCTGTTTGGAATATCCGGTACTTAAAGTGAAAGCAACAAGCGGTTAAAAACCGGATGACGGCTTCAATCCGGCATTTGCTCCCGGCGAAATATTGAACATGCTTACAGGTGGCGCTTACTCATAGCAGGGCGTTATTGGAGCATTGATCTAAATGACAGGCCTATAAACCGGGTTGCAAAGGCCTGGCCGGGCAGTCAATAAGAGTAATCGGGCGGCACTGCTGCAAATCCACATAAAAAATTATTCAATCTTTCAAGAATAAGTGCACCGGCTTCGGGTGTTACTACTTGCCATGCTTAGCCACAATCTGCTCCCTAATTTTTGCATTCCCGTCTTTCTAAACAAAATTTCGTGAAAATCAGTTGTTTGCAACATTTGGTGCAGTAGTATGCAACATTCAAGTACCTGCTTAAAAAGCACCCTGCAGTAGTTTTACAGCGGTAAATCAAGTGAAAGATAGAATGAATTATTGCAATTGATTCTTGCTGATCTTTTTAATTTTTAAACCAAATAAACTGCTGCTATATGAAGAAAACTTTCTTTGCTGCCATTTTATGTCGTATCAAGGCCGGCCATATTCCCCCACTAAAAAAACACCCGACTCCAAAAAAAAGGATCCTTTTATTTTCTGTCCTGGGCATATTGCTATCTGTTGTGGCTTTCGCTCAAAATCCTGCGGGTACTAAAAATATAAAGACTTACCAGGTTACAGGTATAGTAACAGACTCAGCTTCAGCACCCCTGCAAGGTGCATCGGTAACCGTAAAAAATAATAAACTAATTGGTACCAGTACGGATCAGAATGGCAAATTCATTCTTGACGTACCCGATCAATCAATACTGGTATTTAGTTTCTTAAACTATGAGTCAAAGGAAATAACAGTTACCAGCCAAAAATATATTACAGTATCCCTCGGAAATATAGTTGCGAAGGACAATGATGCGGTTGTTATAGTAGCCTATGGCACACAGAAAAAGACCTCCCTGGTAAGTTCCATTACCACTATCGAGCCCAAGTCGTTAAAAGGCCCAACCAGTAATATTACTCAAATGCTGGCAGGCAAGGTGCCGGGGATAATCTCTTTTCAAAGAAGCGGGGAGCCCGGCCAGGACAATGCTTCTTTCTTTATACGGGGGGTTGGAACTTTTGGCACCGGAAAGGTAGACCCGCTTATTTTGATTGATGGTATAGAATCTGATGTAAATGCGCTTGCCAGGTTGCAACCCGATGATATCGCCGGTTTTTCTATTCTTAAAGATGCTACCGCCTCTTCTTTGTATGGAGCACGGGGTGCAAATGGTGTAATATTAGTAACCACCAAACAGGGCCAAGCCGGTAAAGTTAAATTCAACCTACGTGCGGAGAATTCAAATTCTTCCAATTCTCAGAATTTAAAATTCGCGGACAACGTTACGTACATGACACTTGCTAATGAAGGCGTGCTTACCAGAGACCCTCTGGGCGTATTACCGTATACACAAAATAAAATTGACCATACCGCCAACGGGGATAACCCGCTATTATACCCGAATAATAACTGGTTAAAACAACTGATAAAAAATAGCACCAATAACCAGCGTTTTAATATTAATGCGAGCGGCGGTGGAGAAAAAGCCCGGTACTACATTGCAATGACCTATAACAGGGACAATGGTATACTAAAAAGCAATTCTCTCAATAGTTTCGATAACAACGTTAAGTTCCAGTCTTATTCCCTTTTATCCAACATTACTTTAAATGTTACGAAGTCAACAGAGGTTGGGATAAGCCTGAAAGGCCAGTTTGATGGCTACCATGGCCCCATCGGCGGAGGTTCGCAGGTATTTTCAAATGCTATCTGGAGCAACCCGGTGGAGTTCCCGGCAGTATACCCCGCCAGTTATCTTCCTTATGTAAATCATCCGCTGTTTGGCAATAAAATTATTACAGGTTCCGGTGGCAGGCTATATATAAATCCTTACGCTGAAATGGTTTCAGGTTTTCAGCAAAACACGACAAGTAATTTGAATGCGCAGTTGACGATAAAACAAAACCTTGATTTTATTACAAGGGGCCTGTCGGCAAGGGCAATGGCTTACACTATGCGGTATTCCAATTTTTCCGTACAGCGGAAATATAGTCCATATTATTATACCGCTTATACTGATAATGGAAAAGATGTTTCCCAATTGGCCGTGCTTAATGATGTTGTCTCGGGCGCCTCGCAGGTGGGTACACCACCTACCGAATATTTAAGTTACAGTGCCAGTAATACGGGGTCTTTTGGTTACAACGGCGAATGGAACAGCAGTTTAAGCGCCACCTCGTATATTGAAACTGCTTTAAACTATTCAAGGATATTTAATACAAAACACGCGGTAACCGGATTGCTGATAGGTACCATGAGGAATTATCTTATCGGTGATGCCCCAAACCTGCAACTGTCTCTACCGGGGCGCAATTTGGGAACTTCCGGCAGGTTTACGTACGGCTTTGATAACCGTTATCTTTTCGAGGTTGATTTCGGCTTTAATGGGTCGGAACGCTTTGCTGCTAACCATCGCTATGGATTTTTCCCTTCTATCGGTGGCGGATGGGTGGTGTCAAATGAAAAATTCTTTGCGCCTGTTGCCAATACCATCAATGAACTTAAATTCAGGTTCACGTACGGATTGGTGGGTAACGACCAGATTGGCAGCAGGAGCGACCGGTTCTTCTATTTATCAGACGTAACCCTCAACAACGGGATATCACCGGCTTTTGGTACCGATCTTAATTACAGCCGTCCCGGGGTGCGCATCAATCGTTATGAAAATACCGATATCACCTGGGAAACTTCGAGGCAGTTGAACTACGGTATGGATTTAAAGCTTTTTAATAATTTAACCGTTACAGTAGATGCCTATAAACAGGTGCGCAGCAATATTCTCCTTACAAGGTCAACGGTGCCAACCAGCCTTGGTTTAAATGCCATAACTTCTGCTAATACGGGAAAAGCAAGCAGCCAGGGCGTTGATATTGCCGTCAATTACAATAAAACCCTTTCCAAGGATCTATGGGTGCAGGCACGCGCTACATTAACCTATGCAACCAGCAAAGTATTGATAAATGAAGAACCCCAATATGCTGCCGGTGAAAAATATTTAAGCCATGTTGGTTATAATGTTAACCAGCGCTACGGGCTTATCGCGGAAAGGCTTTTTATAGATGATAAAGAAGCTGCCAACTCTCCGCGGCAGGGTTTTGGTGAATACCTCGGTGGAGATATAAAATACCGCGATCTGAATGGAGATGGACAAATTACCTCGAGAGATATCGCCCCCATAGGGTATCCATCTAACCCGGAACTTATTTATGGAGCTGGGTTTTCAATGGGATACAAAAATTTTGAGATCAGTGCCTTCTTCCAGGGATCTGCACGTTCTTCTCTGATGCTGAATCCTTCCAACATTACGCCCTTTTATCTCAACGGCAGTAATCAAAATGGTTTACTCAGTGTAATTGCAGACGACCACTGGTCTGAAAGCAACCGCAATTCTTATGCTTTCTGGCCAAGGCTTAGCAGTACTATCCAAAGTAATAATGCTCAAACTTCTACCTGGTGGATGTATGATAATTCTTTCATCCGGTTAAAATCGGCAGAGCTTGCTTATAATGTGCCACGCAAGGCACTTCAAAAAATCCACATGTCAAATGTGCGGATTTATGTAAACGGCACCAACCTGTTCTTAATTAGCAAGTTCAAGCTCTGGGATCCGGAAATGGGAGATAATCCATTAGCGTATCCCATCCAAAGAGTGGTGAACGTAGGTGTAAATATTGGTTTATAAACTATTAAAAGAATTTAGCTATATGAATTTCAAGAATATAAATACAAAAATATTTTGCCTCTCAGTGATATTGTTTGGCATATCCTGCAAAAAGGCATTCCTCGATGTGGTGCCCGATAATGTGGCTACATTAAGTAACGCATTTACTTCTGCCAACGAGGCGGAGAAATACTTGTTTACCTGTTACGACTATATGCCCAATGATGCGGATGCACAGGTAAATCCGGGAATGACCGCCGGCGATGAAATATGGTGCGAATATCCCGATATCAGGATTTCTAACCGGTCGTGGAGAATAGCAAGGGGCCTTCAAAATGTAACCAGCCCTTATATCAATTATATGGAAGGCGAAAATGGTGCCCCGTCTATGTATAAAGCCATCAGGGATTGCAATATTTTTTTAGAGAATGTAGCAGATAAAAACAAGATTAGAGATTTAGCACCGGATATGCGTGACCGGTGGATTGGCGAAGCAACTTTTTTAAAGGCATACTATCATTTTGTATTGCTGCGGGCGTATGGGCCAATTCCTATTATTGATAAAAACCTGCCTATTAATGCACCCATAGAACAAACAAGAGTTAAAAGGCAACCTGTAGATTCGGTTGTAAACTATATTGCCAATCTTTTAGATAAGGCTGCCACCACGCTGCCACCCACGGTCAGAAATAAGGCAACAGAATTAGGCAGGGTTACAAAAGCAATCGCTTTAAGTGTTAAAGCAAGGCTGCTTGTAACTGCCGCAAGCCCGCTGTTTAATGGTAATCCTGATTATGCCAACTTTAAAGACAGAGAGGGTGTTCAACTTTTCAATCCCACGTTTAGTACCGAAAAATGGAAACGCGCTGCGTCGGCCTGCAAAGCGGCAGTAGATTTATGTGATACATCTGGCATCCATTTGTACACCTTCACTTCTACTTCCGTTGCTGTTTCACCTACTACCGCTGTACAGATGAACATCAGGAACGCAACAAGTGAAAAATGGAACAGTGAATTGATATGGGGTTTGGCCAGGAATGACAACAGCATTCAATATTATACCGCCCCGCATTTTGACCCCACCAATGCAACCAACACAGGCGGTTTTCCAACATTAGGACCTACTTTAAAAATGGCCCAGCTTTTCTATACAAAAAACGGCGTGCCCATTAATGAAGACAAGACTTTGGATTTTAGTTCGATAGCAAGCCTTAGAGTTGCCACGCATGAAGAACGTTTTAATTTGATAGAAAACTACACAACAGCCAGGATCAATTTTGATCGGGAGCCCAGGTTTTATGGAGCCCTGGGTTTTGATGGCTGCACCTGGTTTATGGCCAGCAGCTCCTCAGATGAAAATACCTGGAACATGCAGTGCCGGGTAGGTCAATTCGGAAGCGCGATATCTACCCCTGTTACCGGCTATTTTATTAAAAAGGTAGTTAACTGGCATGATGAATGGGTAAGCGGCGGTGGTTTTAATATGACGAATTATGCCTGGCCCGAGATGCGTTTAGCGGATTTATATTTATTATATGCCGAGGCTTTAAATGAAGCGAATGGGCCGGGAGCCGAAGTTTACAACTATGTTAACAAGGTGAGAGCGAGGGCAGGCCTCGGAACCGTAGAAAGTTCCTGGACAAATTATAGCAACAGCCCTTCTAAATATACTTCCAAAGATGGCATGCGATCAATCATCCAGCAGGAAAGAAGCATTGAATTAAGTTTTGAAGGACAGCGTTACTGGGATATGCTCCGCTGGAAAACAGCAGCCCAGGAAATTAATGGAAATGTAAAAGGCTGGGACAGGACACAAGATGACCCGGCGCTCTATTACAGGCCTATTACTTTTTTCACTCAACGGTTCCAGGCGCCGCGCGATTATTTATGGCCAATCAAGGAAGATGATTTACTGAATAATCAGAACCTCGTTCAAAATCCGGGATGGTAATAAATTAAGAGCAATTAAATAAAAAAATGAAAACACTATATATATGAAATCATTCAAACTTATATACATTCCCCTGTTGCTATCCGCATGTTTAACAGGGTGCAAAAGGGAAATAACCAGGGTGCCTATTGATAAAGATGCTTCCGTGCCCGGGGTTGTAGCCAACATAAAGGTTGTAAACACAAATGGTGGCGCCACGCTCACCTACTCCCTGCCCGATAGTAAAAACCTCTTGTACGTAAAGGCGGTTTACGAAACTTCCAAGGGCCACCCGCAGGAAGTGAAAGCGAGTTACTATACCAACACCATGGACCTTTCATGCTTTGGAGATACTTTGGAACACACGGTTACTTTGTACGCCGTTAGTAAAAGTGAGGTTGCCTCAGCGCCCGTTACCGTTACCGTGCATCCACTGACTGCGCCTTGTGTGCTGGCCTTTAGAACCTTGAGAATAGTTCCTGCTTTTGGCGGTCTTAATATAAGAGCATCCAACGTAACAAAAGCCGACCTGGCGATTGTTCCTTTGGTAGATACCTTGAAAAATGGAACCTGGGCAACACTGGACAACATATATACTGCAGACTCATTAATCAATACCAACATAAGGGGTTTAGACACCACTACCAGGAGGTACGGATTTTATGTAAGGGACAGGTGCGGCAATCGTTCGGACACTTTATTTTTAAGCCTGTCACCATTTTTTGAACAAAGGCTCGATAAAAAACTATGGTCTGAAAGAAAGTTACCAGGTGATGCGGTAACAGTGTATGGAACCGCCATCCAGGCAATGTGGAATGGGCAGGACAATCATGGATGGCCGGTAACTTTTACAGATGAAAGTGCAGGAGGCCCTCAAACCTTTACCATTGACCTGGGATTAGAAAGTACGTTCAGCAGGTTAAAATTGAATTCATACGAAGACTTCGGCGTGTATTTTGGCCGGGGTGCGATGAAGATATTTCAGGTATGGGGATCTAATAATCCAAATCCAGATGGGTCTTATGATGCAAGCTGGACCAAATTGTTGGATTGCACGGTTGTTAAACCATCCGGATCGCCTTTGGGAACAGAAACCGGTGCGGATAAAGCAGCGGGGTTGGCAGGTTCCCAGTTTGATTTTCCCAGCGGTTTGCCGGCTTATCGGTATATCAGGATAAGAAATTTACAAAATTGGCAGGGTAGCTATTTTATGTCGATAGTACAGTTTACGCTCTGGGGTAAACAATAAAGTAGCCACTGCAAATGCAAAGAGATCTTTTTTAACAACATTAATTTTTAATTATGAAACATTTAAAAAATGTGTTTTATATAGCGATGCTGGTGGTTGTGTCACTTATCAATGGCTGCTCTAAATTCGATGCTTATAAAGATAAATACCTGCAGACAGGTTCCATATCTTACCCGGGAATCATAGACTCCGTAAAAGTGCTGTCGGGTAAAAACAGGGTGATGCTGAAAGGGCTTATAGTTGCGGATCCCAAATTGGCAAAATACCGGGTGTTCTGGAACAGCCGCAACGATTCAATTGAAGGGCTTCTTCATCCCAGTGGAAAAATTGATACTTTCAATGCTATCATCAATAATTTGGCCGAAGGCGTTATAAGTTTTGAAATAAGAACTTACGATAAAGATGGCAATGTCTCCGTGCCCGTTACAGCAACAGGTAATGTTTATGGCGACATCTATAGAAGTTCCCTTGTTACAAGGGGTATTACAAAAGCGGAAATACAGACAAATGGTTCGGCATTGATTAACTGGGCGGATGTTAATGCGGACGCAGGTGTAGTTGGAATGCAGGTAAAATTCACCGACAATTCCGGTATCAATCATGACAGCTTGCTTCAATCAACCGCTACCGGTTTGTCCAGCTCCCTGCCTGGTTTTAAATCAGGAACTTCGCTCAATTACAGAACTGCGTTTTTACCAAACAAGACAGCCATTGATACCTTTTACACGGATTATCAAATCAAATCTGTAAAAGCGGACGTTACCAGCGTTTATTTAAAAAATACCAAGCAACCTTTTGCAAAAAATTATTCTACCGATAGCAGATGGGCTGTACCCACCGATTGGGATGTTAACGCCGCCGTATTAAACCATAATGGATATGGTGGCTGGGGGTCCGACAATGGCTCTGTATTGGTAATGGAAGGAGGATGGGCCTGGGGAAGCAGCCCAATCGTCAACGGAAAAATATCGCAAACCGTTACATTGCCCGCCGGCAAATATTCCTTTAGCATAACTATTCAGGAAGGCAACGCGTCTAAGGTATTTATTGCCGCAGCCGCGGACACAACTTTACCCAATACAGATAATTTAGGCGCCGGTTTGGCATCAGCAGATTGGAAAAACGGCCCCATTTCATTTACCCTTACACAGGCAACCCAGATTACCATTGGCTTTGTAGCCACTTTAGGGGAAAATAGCGGCGAATATTTCAGGGTAAATAAGGTTCAGCTTTACAGGGAATAGATAAGCAGTTAGCAATATCGTCAATCGTTAGTTAACCTTGGCAGACAGGTTAGAGTTAAGCAGGCGGCTGCCTTAAATGGTGGCCGTTTGTTTTTTAGCCTGGAATAAGCTTTTAATTAAAAAAGCCTCCATGATAGTAAGACCGGGTCAATTGTTCAATTCGAAAAAATTAATTTAATATTATCATAGTAAGATATGATGTACTGGTAAAAAACAACAAAATGGAAAATGTAATTAAAATGTTTTTGATGGTAACAATGGCTGCAACTACCATTGGTTGAAACCGATATAAGCTGGTGGGTTTTCATTGTTGCTGGCGCTGCAACTTTTATCATTACATTGTTAACCGTTAGCTGGCAGAGTTATAAAGCTGCAGTGCAAAAGCCCACTGAAGCCATCAAACAGGAATAAAAGTAGATGGGGGAGCAGGTTTTAGGATATTTTTGTAGTAAACCACTGTAAAATTTAATCGAGTTTTATAAAAAATTAATTCAAAGACCCATAAAATTTATTATCGATGGAACGCCGAACATTAATAAAAGCAATGGCAGCAACATTGCCTGCACTGTGGCTGAAAAGGGCTCTTGGTAAAGATCTCATGCAAACACAATATTTAGGAGAATCCATTGCAGGTGGTCCCTTCAAGCCAACATGGGAGTCGTTGGAGAATTATAAAACGCCTGAATGGTACCGGAACGCCAAGTTTGGGATGTGGGCACACTGGGGGCCGCAATGCCAGCCTGAATCGGGCGACTGGTATGCAAGAGGCATGTACCAGGAAGGATCTTGGCAATATAAAATCCATCTCCAGAAATATGGGCATCCCTCAAAGTTTGGATTTAAAGATGTGATCAATGAATGGAAGGCTGAGAAATGGAATCCCGATGAATTGGTGGGCTTGTATAAGGCTGCAGGCGCACAATATTTCATGGCACTTGCCAATCATCACGACAATTTTGATTTGTACGACAGTAAATACCAACAAAATTGGAATGCCACTAAAATCGGTCCGAAGAAGGACTTGATTGGCGGTTGGGCAAAAGCGGCCAGGAACAATGGATTGCCATTTGGTGTAAGCGTTCATGCTTCACATGCATGGCGTTGGTATGAGGTGGCACAACGGTCAGACAAGAATGGCCAGTATGCTGGCATTCCTTATGATGGGAAACTTGCCAAAGCAGATGGCAAAGGAAAATGGTGGGATGGATTGGATCCGCAGGAACTCTATGCACAAAATCACCCCCTGAGCGAGGGTAGTTTGGATGACAATTCAATCGGCAAGCAATGGGATTGGGGCAATGGAACTTATCCGCCCAGCAAAGATTATAGCGAAAAGTTGTACAACCGCACCATCGATCTCATCAACAAATACAATCCTGATGTAGTTTATTTTGATGATTCGCAATTACCGCTTTGGCCGGTAAGTGATGCAGGCCTGCGCATTGCTGCCCATTTGTACAATAAAAGCATTAAAGAGCATGGAGAGCTTCGTGCCGTAATCAATGGCAAAATTTTAAACGAGAGTCAGCGTAAAGCAATGGTGTGGGACATCGAGCGGGGACAAGCGAACGATATTCAACCCCTACCATGGCAAACAGATACCTGCATTGGAGGCTGGCATTATGATCGTGGACTATACGAGCGTAATGGATATAAGACAGCAAAGACAGTTATTCAAACCCTGGTAGATATTGTAAGCAAGAACGGTAATCTTATGTTGAATATACCGGTTCGGGGCGATGGAACGATTGACGAAAAAGAAAGAAAGGTGGTTGAAGAAATAGGCGCATGGATGAAAGTAAACAGCGAGAGTATTTACGGCACAAGACCATGGAAAATATTTGGTGAAGGACCGGCTCAGCAAAGCGCCGCACAACTTAAGGAGCAGGGTTTTAACGAAGGAAAAGGAAAGCCGTTTACGTACGAAGACATCCGCTTTGCTGCAAAAGCTAATGTGCTTTATGCCACCGCCATGGGTTGGCCGCAGGATGGAAAGCTTGTTATAAAAACGCTGGCAAAAAACAGTGATCATTTTCCAAAAGAAATTCAAAAAATAGAGTGGCTGCCAACAAAGCAATCCCTGACTTTTGAAAGAAATGAAAATGGATTAACCGTTTCTTTGCCTGAAACGGGTTCTAATGAATTAATATTTGCGAATGTGATAAAGATTTTTTCATAGTGCCTTGCAGGCGCTACAGATTGGCAATACTATTAGGTTGTTAAGCGAACCCTTACTGAAAATCATTCGTTTGCAACATTTCATACCCTAGATTGCAACATGAACACTCCTTTTTAAAACAGCATAGTAATAGTTTTACAGCATACAAATAGCCATTGCACTGCTGTATGAGATTACGACTGCTGCCGATTAAATTTATAGATTTCTCCCTGTTCAATCTTTTATTGGGAGATCATCCATCATATATTACTGTTCCCGACGGTATAATTGATTTCACTTATCCACAGGTTACTGCCGTTTCAAACATCGTTAAACCTCAGGCAGTTGCAAATAATACTATAAGCGCGACTGCGGCTGCGGCAAAAGAACTGGCCCGGGCACAAAGCCGGGTCACTGTTTACGCTAAAAGAACTCTTCTTTTCTGGAACTTCCTTCCTTCCGAAGGCAACCCCACACTAAAAACAAAAGACCTTACCACTATAGCCGATCTAAAAACAGCTGCCGCTTCTTTCCGAAACCGGAGCGGCAATATAATGCCAGGTGAAGAGCCGCCGGCTGGGCGAAATTTTCAATCTGCGATATTTAAAAAGAAACGCTTCTTTAAGCTTGCCGGGGCATTTCAGAACAACGCCGGCGAGGCAGGGTACGACCATTGGCACCTGTTCGGCGCATTTGTTCTTGTATTCCGTTCACATTAAATAAAACGCAACTTTTTTTACCAACTAAATGCTTATTGTATGCAAAAGACAAAAACACTAAGATTGCTAAAAGTCCCATTATCTATTTTTATTTTCTGTATGATGCTGAGCAGTTTTGCTCATGCACAAGTAACAAAGATAACGGGTGTAATATCGGATAAGAAATCGGCTGCACCGGTAGCACATGCCACAGTAGCTGTTAAGGGTACGGGCAGAGTCACGATCACAGATGATGCCGGCCGTTATTCAATCCAGGCAGCGCCCGGCGACATAGTTATAGTAACTTTTGCAGGTAAGATCTCTAAGGAAATAAAAGTGGGCAGCTCCGGCGAAATGAATGTAGTGCTGGAAGAAGCCTTTAGTAAACTGGACGAAGTGGTGGTAATTGGTTACGGTTCTCAAAAGAAAAAATTAGTAACCGGCGCTACTTCCCAGGTAAAAGGAGAAGACCTTGCCAGGCTAAACACAACAAATGCTTTGCAGGCATTGCAGGGGCAGGCTGCCGGTGTTAACATTACCTCTACCTCGGGGCAACCCGGTGGAGGTTTTAAAGTAAATATCCGGGGTGTTGGAACTATCGGAAATGCGAATCCTCTTTATGTTGTGGATGGTGTTATCACCGGCGATATTACTTATTTGAACAATTCAGATATTGCTTCGGTTGACATTTTAAAAGATGCGGCATCATCTGCCATCTATGGTATCAACGGGGCAAACGGTGTTGTTTTAATTACTACCCGCACCGGAAAATCAGGTAAAAAAGATGGACAAATTTCTGTGGATGCTTATTATGGTGTTCAAAACATTGCCCGTAAACTGCCTTTATTAAATGCCGAGCAATATGCTACCATGCAAAATGAAGCGGCCATTAACAGTGGTAAATTGCCGCTCTTCACGCAGGCACAAATTAGCGCGTTGGCCCAGGGAAGCAAAGATTTGCCCGCTCATGGAACGGATTGGTTAAACCAAATGCTTTCTTCCAATGTGCCGATTCAGAATTACACTATATCTGCTAATGGCGGATCTGATGTGTCATCTTATTCATTGGGTGGATCTTATACTGAACAAGGTGGAATCATTGGCGGTTCAAGTCTTTCAGATTATAAGCGCATCAACTTCCGTTCAAACGCCGAGCGTAAGCTGTACAACGGCGCATTGAAAGTAGGCGAGCACCTCACTTTTTCTATGATTGATCAAAAAGGCGTTGCTGATGGCGGACTATATTCCGGTAACGTTTTGGCCGGTGCCATTGGTACAAGCCCGTTGTTAGCTATGTATGATGCAAAAGGCAATTACTTAAGCAGCCTTAATTCTACTATATATAATGGTGGAGTTTGGAATAACACGGAAGCCAATCCTTATGCGTTGATGCGGTACAATAATCAAAATGATTCGAAGACTCAAAGACTGATAGGTGATGTGTTTGCAGAACTTCAGCCCATCAAAAATCTAAGAATAAGATCAACTTTCGGTTTGAATTATTCTTCTTCAGCTAATCATAGCTACAGACCCGTGTATGATAAGTTATCAGTGTATGCTTACAACCTTTATGAAAGCATTAGCCAGGGCGGTTCCCAAGGATACACCTGGAACTTTGATAACACAGCTAATTACCAGTTTAACATTAAAGAGCACAAATTTGATGTTTTAGCCGGCAGTGCGGTTCGTAAATACCAGGGAACATGGTTTAACGGCAATAATACCGGCGCTACTTTGTTCGGTACTTTTGATCGCGGCTATCTGAGTAATTCCGCGGTAACTTCTATTTCGATGAGTGCGGATACTTCCGCAGCCAACAGGCAAACCGTAACTAATGGAATGTCACTGTCTGGAAATGCCAATGCAGTGTATGCGCAGTCTTCTTTTTTCGGCCGTGTAAATTATAGTTTCAAAGAAAAATATCTGGCCTCTGCCATTTTCCGCGCTGATGGGTCCACCATGTTTGCTCCGGGTCATCAATGGGGATATTTCCCATCGTTTTCTGCCGGTTGGGTAGCAAGCAGTGAAGATTTCATGATGTCAGCTAAAAATTGGCTGAACTTCCTGAAAGTAAGAGCAAGCTGGGGTTCTAACGGTAATGATGGTATTTCTGCATTTAATTACCTGTCTTTAATTTCTTTATCAAATGCCCGATACAATTTTGGTAATGATAATACAACTTTAACCCAAGGTTCATATCCTTCAACAATTGGCGTTGAAAGCACTAAATGGGAAACTTCCCGTCAGACCAATGTTGGTATTGATGCAAGATTCCTGAATAATAAATTAGACGTGAGTCTTGATTGGTACAACAAAATCACGAAAGACTGGTTAATTGCGGCGCCTCTATTAGGAACTGCCGGTGTAAGCAGAAATCCATACATCAATGGCGGAGATGTTACCAACAAGGGAATAGAACTCCAGTTATCTTATAACGGAGCTGTTGGTAAAAATTTTACGTATAGTGTTTCCGGCTCTTATGCCTATAACAAAAATGAAGTGAATAATATTCCTACTGCCGATGGAATTATTCACGGTGGTTCAAACAGCTTATGGGTTAATGGTCCTGAATTTTTCCGTGCTGCTGCAGGAAATCCTATTGGTTATTTCTGGGGTTATAAGACTGCCGGAATTTTCCAGAATGAGGCGGATTTGCAGGCATGGCAGGGTAAAAGTGGTTTGCTTCAGCCAGATGCACATCCCGGTGACGTGAAACTGGTTGATTTTAATGGCGACGGTAAAATTGACGCTAACGATAAAACCAATATCGGCGATCCCAATCCTCATCATATTTTCGGTATCAGGTTCTCAGGAAATTACAAAAACTTCGATCTTTCTGTTACAACTAATGGCGTAGCAGGTAATAAAATTGTTCAGTCTTATCGCAGCCCTGGTCAATGGGCTAACTCCACAACTGATATCCTTGGCCGTTGGCACGGGGAAGGCACTTCAAACACAATGCCCCGAATAACTCAAAACAGTTCGAACTGGCTGGAATTTTCAGATCTCTATATTCATGATGGAAGTTATTTAAGAGTTTCAAACATTACACTCGGATACGACCTGGCAAAGCTTGTAAAGTGGAAAAATTTAAGCCAGTTCCGCCTGTACATAGCTGCTCAAAACCTGATCACGTTCACGAAATACAGTGGCATGGATCCTGAGGTGGGTGCTTCCAGTAATGATGCAAGCGGTACTTATTATTTTGGACAAGGCGTTGATAATGGTTTTTATCCACGACCCAGGGTGTATATGGCTGGCGTAAATATTATTTTTTAATTGAGAAAAAACAAAATCATGAAGAGATATAGAATTATCATTGTTGCAGTTATTGCAATAATAACATTCAATTCGTGCAAGAAATTTCTTACGAGCGAATTGACGGATGCTGTACAAACAAATGTCACATATTATAAAACGCCTTCCGATGCATATACTGCCCTGGTAGGGTGTTACAATGGACTTGATCAAATTTATAATAACGATCAAATCCCCTCGCTGCTGGAAGTTTTCTCTGACAACAGTTTTGGAGGCACGGGAACTTTTGACGGTTACGGATGGGCAATGGTTGATGAATTTGATAAAACCGTTTCACCTTCCGATGTTTCCTTTCATAGTTCGGGATGGAAAGCGTATTATCAAACTATTTACCGCTGTAATGTGCTACTGCAAAAGGCAGACAATGTTGCGTGGGGCGACAGCATAGCGTTGAGGAGAAAATATATTGCCGAAGCTAAGTTCATTCGTGCTTACTGTTATTTGGATCTGGTTCGGTTGTTCGAAAAAGTCCCTTTGGTTACAACACCTACCAGTGACAATGTACCGCAGGCAGAGCCGGATGCAACGTTTTCACAAATCATGAAGGATTTACGTTATGCCGCCGATAGTCTTCCATCAGTTAATTATGCAAGTGTGCCCGGCGGAAGAATAACCAGATGGGCTGCTGAATCTTTATTAGCCCGTGCCTATTTGTTCTATTCAGGTTTTTATGGAAAATCTGCTATTGCCGGCGAAACAGCCGCTACTGCTTTGACTGCCGTGGAAGATGTAATTGCCCACAGCGGACATTCCCTGGTGAGTGATTTTAATACTTTATGGCCCGCAGCTTCAATAGCCAAAAATGTTTCTTATGCAGGTGAACAAAATAAGGAAGTGGTATTTGCAATTAGATATTCTTCAACAGACAACTGGTCTGGAGATGCTACCGGTAACAGGTGGATGGTAATGGAAGGAATACGTTCACAAAGTATTTATCCTTACCAGGCCGGATGGGGCGCATGTACCGTTGACCCTAAGTTTTGGAACCTGTATGCGTCAACAGATACACGCCGGTTTGCTACTATCACGTCTATAGTCGACGAAAAACTTGCATACAATAAATCAAGTGACTGCCGTGAATACACAGGATATTTTATGAAAAAATATTCAATGCTGTGCGACAAGAGCGGAACTTCCATTGTCTCCAATTTTCAGACCGGACAGTACCAGGACTTTTTTGCCATTCGCTATTCAGATGTTTTGCTGATGGCTGCGGAATTGGGAAGTCCTAATGCGCCAGGTTATTACAACCAGGTACACCAAAGGGCAGATACTTCAGCTGCTCCGGTTCCTGCTGTAACCAAAGCGGATATTTTAGCAGAACGCAGACTGGAATTTGCAGGTGAAGGCCTTCGTTACTGGGATTTATTGCGCCAGGGCATTGATGTAGCTGCAGCCACCATAGCTGCAAATACAAGTGCTTCATATTTCCAGGATGGCACTGCAAATCCACCGTCTGCTTCAAAATTACAGGCGAATATTAAAGCAACCCGGGGGCTTCAGCAAATACCTGGCGACCAGATTACTTTATCGTCAGGTACCTTGAAACAAAATGCCGGCTGGTAATAACTAAGTCACAATTAAAAACAAAATGAAATGAAAAATAATATTATCATAGTTGCAATTTTGGGCATAGCACTGCTGTATTCTTCCTGCAGGCCTGATAAATATGAATTGGGTGCATTGGCCAATAAGGCTAATCTGAAGTTCACTATAGCGCCTTCATCGACAAATCCCAATAATATTGTCTTAACAAGTCTCACACCAAATGTTACACCATTCTGGATCCATCCTTATGGACAATCCATACGGCTCAAGGATACCATCAATGTTCCATTCCCCGGCGCTTACAAATTTGTGTATGGTATAGAAAGTGCCGGTGGTCTTGTTCAGGCCGATACAACTACTGTAATTATAGCTGGACTCGACCAAAATGCTGTCAGTACACCCATG
>Ga0068860_100001306_pt1 | contig 27097 bp, 21 predicted proteins | sample KBSSwiS32_FD_66597 | JGI IMG/M metagenome (GOLD analysis project Ga0068860, IMG submission 66597) | Switchgrass rhizosphere microbial communities from Kellogg Biological Station, Michigan, USA - KBS Switchgrass S3-2 | ecosystem: Host-associated > Plants > Roots > Rhizosphere > Soil ...
GCGAGCTGCCGGTCGACAAGCTCAAGGTCCCGGCCGGCTTCAAGGTCGAGGTCTGGGCCGAAGGCATCCCCGAGGCGCGCTCGCTCGCGCTCGGTGACAAGGGCACCGTCTTCGTCAGCAACCGCAACCTCAAGGACGTCTACGCCGTCACCGACCAGGGCGGCAAGCGCACGGTGACGAAGGTGCTGAAGGGCCTCAACTCGCCGAACGGCGTCGCCTTCGCGGGCGGCACGCTCTACGTCGCCGAGCGGCACCGCATCACCGCGTACGAAGGCATCGAGGACAAGCTCGCGAACCCGGGCGAGCCGCGCGTCGTCATCGACAACCTCGACCCGTCGCAGCAGGCCGGCCACTTCTGGAAGTTCCTCGCGATGGGGCCCGACGGCAAGCTCTACTACAACGTCGGCTCGCCGGGCAACATCGTGATGCCGGCGTACTACCAGGCGACGATCAACCGCGTCGACCCGAAGACCGGCGTGACGGAGGTCTACGCGCGCGGCGTGCGCAACTCGGTCGGCTTCGACTGGGATCCGCGCACCAAGGAGCTCTGGTTCACCAACCACGCGCGCGACTGGGTCAGCGACGACCTGCCGCACGACACGCTGCACCACGCGGCGAAGAAAGGCATGGACTTCGGCTATCCGTTCTGCCACCAGGGCGACCTGCTCGACCCCGAGTTCGGCAAGGGCCGCGCGTGCAGCGAGTTCGACAAGCCGGCGGCGAACCTCGGCGCGCACATCGCGCCGCTCGGGATGCGCTTCTACACCGGCTCGATGTTCCCGGCCGAGTACAGGAACAGCATGTTCATCGCGATGCACGGCTCGTGGAACCGCACCACCAAGCAGGGCTACAGCGTGATGCGCGCGACCGTCGACTCGAGCGGCAAGGTCACGCTGCAGCCGTTCCTCGAGGGGTTCCTGCAGGACGCGAAGGCCGATCCGCCGATGTGGGGCCGGCCGGTCGACGTGCTCGTGATGAAGGACGGCGCGCTGCTCGTCTCCGACGACTACAACGGCATCGTGTATCGCGTCAGCTACGCGCGATGAGGTCGGCGGCGCGGTCGCTCGTCGCCGCGGCGGCGGTGCTCGCGTGCGGCGGCGCGGCGTCGCTCGACGCGCGTGCACAGGCGAGCGACGCGCAGCGCCAGAAGGCCGAGCCGTGCAGCGCGTGCCACGGCGCCGAGGGACGCTCGACGCTCGCCGAGATCCCGTCGCTCGCCGGCCAGCCCAAGCAGTTCATCACGACGCAGCTCGTGATGTTCCGCGAGGGCAACCGCCGGAACGCGGTGATGAACGCGCTCGCCGCGCCGCTCACCAACGCCGACATCAACGAGCTCGGCGGCTACTTCGCGGCGCAGTCGGCAGCGGTGGCCGGCGCGACGCTCGCGCCGGACGCGGCCGCGGCGGGCAGGGGCCTGGTCGAGAAGTTCCAGTGCGTGACGTGCCACGGCGCCGAGCTGCACGGCCAGCAGCACATCCCGCGCCTCGCCGGCCAGCGCGCCGACTACCTGAAGACGCAGCTGCTCGGCTTCAAGGCGCAGACGCGCTTCGACATGGACGGCAACATGACCGCGGCGGCGCAGCCGCTCTCGCCGGCCGACATCGAGGCGCTCGCGGCGTACCTCAGCACGCTGCGCTGAACGCGCGCGGCGCTACCGCTTGCAGGCGACTTGCCAGTGGTCGAACGCCGGCCCGCTGCTGCCGACCGGCTCCCACGGGCTGTTGCCGACGTTCGACGCGACCACCGAGCCCGTCGCCATCGGCCCGGAAAAGCCGGTCGTCCCGACCATGCGCTGGCGCGGCTTGGCGCAGTCGAACTCGTACTCGTTGCGCGCCGACAGGTACGGCTTGCCCTCGAACGACTGGCGCTTCTTGAAGTCGAACAGGTCGAGCATCCGCGCCTTGTCGCCCGACCTGCGGACGGTCGAGGGCGCGATGTAGACGTCGATGCCGCCGGCGTTGTCGACGTGGCCGAGCAGCTTCCATTGCAGCGGCGCGCCACTGGTGTCGGAGTTCGCCGCGAGCGCGGTCGTCGCCATCGCCGCATTCGCGGTCGCAGGGCCCGAGCGGACGAGCGAGCAGCCGACCGTGTTGACGGTCGCGCGGTCGGCGCCGTTGAAGTCGACGATCATGTGCGTGAACGTCGTTCCGCCCGTCGGCAGGACGACGACGCGCGCGCCGCCGCCGCGGTATTCGGCGCGGTAGAGCGCGTGCTCGCGGCCGTCGCGGCCGATCGCGACGACGCCCTGCGGCCGGAACTCGACGGTGCCCTTGCCGAGCATCGACTCGCAGATGCCGCCCGTGATGCCGCCGAGCAAGGCGTTCGCGAGCTGCGCCATCTCGGGCGAGACGCCGGCGGCGCTGCGCTGGCCGGGCGGGTGCGTGTCCCAGCGGCCGAGGAGCGGATTGCGATCGGGCGCGAGCGCCGGCCGCTGCTCCCAGCTCTGCCGCACCGCACGGGCCTGCGCCATGTTGGCGTTGTCGCGCGACTGCTGCTGGCGCAGGGTGTCGTTCCACTGCTGGTCGGCGGCCTGCTGCGACCGCTGCTGCTGCTGCGACTGCTCGAACGCGCGCTGCTGCTCGGCCTCCTGGCGCAGCGCGCCCGGGTCCTTGCCGAGTTGCTCGGTGGTGGGCGGGCGGCCTTGCGCGAGGGCGACGAGCGCTGCGAGGGCGAGCGCCGATCCGGCAGCGATCCTGGCGACGAGCGTGGCTTCCATGGCGTGCCTCCCGACGGTCCTCGCGCGGCATTTTGCGCCGCGCGGCGCTGTTGTAGCGCGCTTGCCGTTACCGCGACGTTACCGCCGTCGCGACCGCCTCGGCCGCCGTTACCCGGCGGCCGCGGCACGCCGCGCGCCTCGGCGCCGGCACGCCCCCGGCCGCGCGCGGATCGGTCCGGCCCTGCGCCGCGATTGCGCAACGTCCGCCACGAACGCCGACCCGGCGTGAAAGACTGCCGCGGCCGCAGCCCGCGCGCGATGCATAGTTCGACGCTGCTCACGCGGAGAAAAACCATGGGCCAGGACCGCTCTCGCCTCGCCGCCGCATCGCTCGCCGCCGTCGCGGTGTCGCTCGTCGCCGCCTGCGGGCCGCGCATCCCCGACACGATCAGGATCGGCGTCGCGCAGCCGCTCTCGGGGCCGTCGGCGGCGCGCGGACAGGACCTCGTCAACGGCGCGATGCTCGCCGCGAGCGAGGTCAACGCTTCGCACTACAAGGTCCGCGGCAAGCCGGTCAGGATCGAGATCGTCGCGATGGACGACAAGGCCGACAAGGAGGAGGCGAAGAAGGTCGCGCGCGCGATGATCGACCAGAAGGTCGTCGCCGTGATCGGCCACCTGAGCTCCGACGTCACCGAGGCGGCGATCCCGGTCTACACGAGCGGCAACGTGCCGCAGCTCTTCACCTCGTCGGCCGCCGACCTGACCAAGCTCGGCGGCGGCAACGCGTTCCGCCTGATCGCCAACGACGACCTGCAGGCGCAGGCGATGGCGAGCTTCGCCGCCGGGTCGCTGCGCGCCGGCAAGGTCGCGATCGTCTACGAGGACACCACCTACGGAGCGCCGCTCGCCAAGGGCGCCGGCGCCGCGCTGCAGCAGGCCGGCAAAAAGGTCGAGCCGGTCGTGCCGATCGACAACAAGACGACGAGCTTCGGCCCCTTCGTCGCCCAGCTGAAGGCGGCCAAGCCCGACGTGCTGCTCGCGATGGTGCGCGACAACCAGCTGCTGCCGCTCTTCGAGCAGATGAACGCCGCCGGCCTCGGCGAGCTGCCGGTCATCGCCGGCAGCGTCTCGCGCACGCAGCGGCTCGTGACCGGCATCACGGTCAAGAACGTCTACGTGACGTCGAGCTCGGCGGAAGTCGGCGAGTTCACCGGCGGGCCCGAGTTCGCGAAGCGGTTCCGCTCGACGTACCACTCCGAGCCGGTGTGGGCGGCGCACTACGCGTACGACGCGGTCTGGGTCCTCGCCGACACGATCCGGCGCGTCGAATCGGTCGACCCGGGCGACGTGCGCGCGAAGCTGAAGACGATCGACGCGATCGCGCCGGTGACGACGACGATGCGCTTCAACGCCGAAGGCGAGCAGCGCTACGGCGCCGTCGGCGTCTACCAGAAGCAGGATTCGCGCTGGGTGCCGCTCGTTCGCTCGGCGAGCTGGTGAGCCGCCGCGGCGCGCAAACGCACGCTCACTCGAGCGCGAGGTCGAGCACGCCGCGCGCCGCCGGCCGCGCCCGCAGCATCGCGAAGTAGCGCTCGACGTTGGGCCACGCTGGCCGCGTGTACTCGGCCGGCGGCAGGCCGAACCAGCGGTGCAGCTCGCAGCCGATCGGCACGTCGGCCATCGTGAAGCGATCGCCGGTCATGTGGGTGCGCGCCGCGAGGTGGGCGTCGAGCCGCGTCAGCAGCCGCTCGGTGTCGGCGACCGACCGCGCCGCCGCCGCCGCGTCGCGACGGTCGGCCGGCGTCCGCACCCACTGCATGAAGGCGTCGCGGCCGGCCGGGTTGAGCGTTGTCTGCTGCCAGTCCATCCAGCGCTCGGCGTCGAAGCGCGCGGCGAGCGGCTCGGGATAGAGCGTGCCGCTCGCGTGCCGTGCGCACAGGTAGCGGACGACGACGTTCGATTCCCACAGCACGACGCGGCCGCCGTCGTCGAGCACGTCCTCGATCGTCGGCACGAGAGAGTTAGGGTTGAGCGCGCGGTACGCCGGCGTCTGCACGATGCCGAAGTCGCGGCCGGCGTCGACGCGCTCGAACGCGAGACCGAGCTCCTGCGCGCACCAGACGACCTTGCGGACGTTGATCGAGCTGATCCGGCCCCAGATCTTCAGCATCGCTGCGTCTTCTGCCCCCGACCGCGGTTCGCTGCGGCGCGCGCTCAGCGTGGCGCCGACGCTGCCGCGGGATTGATCGTGATGCCGCGAACGCGGAGCTGCTCGACGATCACGCGCGCGTTGGGATTGCCTTCGGCGGCGAGCTTCGCCGTCGCCGTCGCGACCTGGTCGAGCGAGGCGCGCATCTTCTTCGCCGCCTCCTCCTGCGGCGCCAGGCTCGTGTTCGCCGCCTCGAGCTGCCTTCGCTCGCCGACGAGCTGCACCGTCTGCGCGGCGAGCCACGTGGTCAGCGCCAGCAGGCCGAGCAGGATCGGGACGAAGGGACCGTGCGTCGCCGGCACGCGCCGAACGGCGCCCGCGTCCGGGTCGACCCAGAGCGTGCGCGCGTCGGCTTCGGGCCGGGTCTCTTCGCTCACTTCCGGCCCGTTCCGGCAAACGGCGCCGCGCCGGCGGGCGCACTCGCGGCGCCGCCGCTGACGGTCACGCTCATCCCCTGCGCGGCGAGGACATCGAGGAGCGCGCGATCGTTGCCGCGCGCGCCGAGCTCCGCCAGCGCCTTGACGATCTCGCGGTACAAGCCTTCGAGCGCGACGGACTGCTGGATGAACTGCTGGCGTTGCGCGACGAGAACCTGTGCGTCCCGGTTCGTCACCGCCAGGCCGACGTCGGCGAGCGCGAGCAGCAGCGCCAACGCGCCGAGAACGGTCAGCGCGTTGAACTGCCAGCGGGCGAGCATCTGCGCTCAGGAGCGGCGCTGCCGCCGGCGCGCCATCGCACCGAGCGCCATCAGCCCGACCGCCAGCATCGCCCACGTCTCCGGCTCGGGAACCGGAACGGCGACGACGCTGACGGTGCCGTCGGCATCGACGTGGATGTTGCTGATGTCGTAGACGGGCGAGACTGCCGTGATCGCATTGGAGTCGATGACGTCGCCCCACGTCTGGCCGGGGGCGAACGCCGTGGACAGGCCCGAGACGGCGCCGGTCTGGAGGTCCAGCGACTGGATGAAGTTGTCGAGGTCGAAGCCGCCGGAAGCAGCGAACGAGTTCGGGTCGGTGTCGCCGAGGAAGTTGAAGACGATGTGGAGGTCGTTCAGTTCGAACGTCGAGTTGTCGCCGATGCGCAGGTGGTCGACGCTGAACCCGTCGCCGGTGCCGAGGACGTCGAGCACCAGGATGCTCCCGGGCAGCATGATCAGGTTGCAGTCGATCGTGACGCGGCCGGGCGAATTGCCCGGGCTGATGGTGCCGCCGACGATGACGTCGCCGCTCGCGTTGATGGTGCCGCCATCGCCGGTGAGAAGGCCGAGAGCGCCGATCTCGAACGTCGTCGTGTTCACGGTGCTGTCGTTGAGGACCAGCACGCCGACGCCGCCCTGACCGGCCGGTGTCGCACCGACGCCGACGTAGCCGGCGTTGACCACCGAGCCGGCATTGAGGGCCAGCACGCCCGTCGAGCCCGGCTGACCGGCGATCACGAGCACGCCGTCGGCGGCGGCCGCCACCGGATTGCCGACGGTCAACGTGCTGTTGCTGAGCGTGGCGACGCCGTTGCCGTCGTGACCGATGCGAACCGTCGCCTGGCCAGGCGCGGCGGTCAGAACGATGCGCGAGTCGGTCACCATCAGGCTGCCGTTGCCGCCCGCAAAGAGCGGATTGCCGCCGACGTTGAGGCTGGCGCCTGCGGAGCCCGCATTGGCGATCGTCACGACGCTGCCGTTGCGGATCGTCGCGCTGCCGGTGCCGCCGAGAGATCCGATCGTGAAGGCGGCGCCCGACAGCAGGCCCGTGGTCTGCTGCCCGGACAGGTTGATCGCGGCGCCGTCGACCGTGAGCGTTCCGAAGCCGCTGCCGCGGCCGACGCTGACGATCGTCCCGGACAGCGAAGCGCCCTCCGACACGACGAGCGAGCCGGTGCCGCCGCGGCCGACGCCGATGAAGCCGGTCGTGCCCACGGCACGGAGCGCGCTCCCTTCGCCGCTGACGAAGGCAGTGCCGTTGCCGCCGGCGGCGGTGTCGCTGTTGCCCCCGATGCCGAACAGGTTGGCCGTGATCGACGAGCCTCCCGTGACGTTCAGCGAGCCGTTGCTCGCGGCGGTGTTGCCGACGACCGCGGTGCCGGTGAGGCCGACGTTGACGGTGCTGCCGCCGGCCATGGTCATGAAGCCGGTGCCCTCGAGGCCGCCGACCTGCAGCGAAGCGCTCGGCGCCGTTCCGGTGAAGTTGATCGCCGAGCCGCTCGCCATGTTCAGCGTTCCCGTGCCGCCCGCGAGAGCGGCGGTGCCGCCGAGGATGACGCTGGCGCTGTCGAGCGTGTTGTTGATGTTGACGACGGCGCCGTTCTGCAGCGTGAGGGTGCCGTTGGCGCCGACGCCGCGAGCGACGCGGAGGCCTGCCCCCTGCGGCACGCCCTGGAAGATGATCACGCCGTCGAGGTTGATCGTCGAATGGTCGATCGTCGCGATGCCGGTGCCGCCGTTGTCGGCGACGGCGAAGCGCGACGCGATGATCTGCGATCCGTTCGTCATGTCGAGAACGCCGGAGCCGGTCGCGGCGTTGTTGACCGTGAAGTTGCGCTCGCCGGCGCCGAGGATCGAGACCGTGGCGCCGTCGCTGATCGTCATGTGCGCGGTGCCGCCGTTGCCGACGAGCACGGCAGGAACGGTGTCGGTGCTGCCGCTCGTCGACGACACGACGATCGACGATCCCGCTCCCGACACGGTCACCGCGCCGGTCACGCCCGTGCTGTTGTCGCCGATCCTGAGCGCGACTCCGCCGTTCGTCGTCGTCAGGCCGTTGTCCGAGACGACGAGCGATCCGCCGCCGGTCACGTTCATCGTTCCGCTGACGCCACCGGTGGTGCCGACGCGCACGAGCCCGCCAACGCCGTCCAGGCCTTGCGTGTTCTGGCCGCCGACGCCGGCGACGCGCAGTTGCGACCCCTCGCCGTCGATGTTGAGCGTTCCGGTGCCGCCGTTGCGGCCGACGTTGACGAGCACGAGGCCGTTCGCTCCCGTCCCCGAGACGGTGCCGCCGCTGCGGATGTTGAGCGTCGCGGTCCCGTTGCTTACCGCGGCTTGGCTCGCAGCGACGTTGAGGACGCCGGTGTCGCCGCCGAACACGAGCGACGAGCCGCTCTCCACCGTCATCGTGCTGGTGCCCCCGGCCGCGTTCGACATGTTGAGGAACGGGACCGAGTTGTCGGTCGCCGGACTCGTTCGCGCGCCCGTGATCGAGAGGGTGCCACCGGTGCTGAGCCTGACGTTGGCGACGCCGAAGGCGTTCGGCGCCAGACTCAGGCCCGCCTGAACGCCGGTGCCGGAGTCGCGGCCGATGGCCCAGCTCGAGCCTGCACCGTCGATGACGACGTTGCCGGTCACGCGCGCGGTCTGGCCGAAGTTGGAAAACAGCGAGCCCACCGAGCTGCTGCCGCGCGACGACAGCGTGCCGCCGTTGGTGATGGAAAGCGTCGCCGTCGTGATGGCGCCCGGAGTGCCGAATCCAGGGCCGGTCTGGCCCAAGCCGACCGTGATGCCGCCGAGGCCGGCAACCGAGCCGGCGTTGATCGAGAAGGTGCCGGTCGAGCCTGCGGCGTTGCCGATGACGGCAAAGCACGACAAGCCGGACGCGCAGTCGATCGAGCCTCCGCTCGCGACGCTGACGACGCCAATGCCGAACTGGCCGGCGATCAAGCCGACGTTCGACGCAGCGGGGCCGGCCAGGTGCACGACGCTGCCGGGACCGACGATGTTCAGGAAGCCGTTGCCGAGCCCGCCGGTCCCCGTGTTGATCTGTCCGACCGTCAGGATCCCGCCGCCAGTGACGTTGACGGTGCCGGTCGTGCCGATGCCGCCAGGCGTGTTGCCGATGGCGAGGGTCTGGCCCGTGAGATCGACGACCGGACCCGGAGTGAACGACGGCGAGACGTCGCCGGAGCGCGTCACGTCGGCCGCCGCGCGGTCGGCGCAGGCGAAACCGAGCGCGAGCGCCGCGGCGACCGCGAGCGCGCTGCGCTCGTGATGAGCGCGCGACGACTCGCGCAAGAAGACACTCCTGGCTCGAAACGCTGGCCGCCTCATCCCGCCTCCCCCGTCCCGAGCCCCTCCGGCCCGTGGAGCGAATATCGCGCGAATCCGTGGAGCGCTCCACAGCGAGCCGGTGCGCGCCTCGACACGCCCCCGCGAATAAGGGGTGGGTTAGTCCCCTGTCACGCAGGCGCGCTGAGCGAGCGCTTGTCGGATTCGCTGATGCCTGCGCGGCACTCGTCGAGCAACGCTCGCGTTGCCTGCGCCGCGGCGTCGCCCGCTGCGCCGAGCGATGCGTGCACCTCGAGCGCGCTCGCCAGCACCGACTGCGCGTCGGCAGGACGACCGGCGCGGAGCAACGCGCGGCCGTGCAGGTCGAGCGTCGATCCGAGCACCGCGTGCGCCTTGCCGAACAGGCGCTCGATGACGCGCGCGGCGCGTTCGGCAGCGCCGATCGCCTCTTCGGCATCGCCTTGCGCGAGCCGGACCTCGGCAAGGCAGATCAGCCCCCACGCCGTCCACTCGTGCTCGGGACCGAAGCGGGCTTCCCACATCTCGAGCGTGCGCCGCACCAGCGTCTCGGCCTCGTCGAAGCGGCCGAGCCCGCGCAGCACCTCGGCGAGGTTCCACATCGTCAGGCCGAGATCGGGATGGTCGGCAGCGAGGCGCAGCTGTTGCGCGGCGAGCGCACGCCGGAACAGCGGCTCGGCGCCGGCGGCGTCGCCCTTCTTCGCGAGCACTTCGCCGAGCGAGGTGAGCGCGTTCGCGGTTTCCGGATGCTCGGGGCCGAGCGTGCGCTCGCACACCTGCAGCACGCGGCGGCTGAGCTGCTCGGCTTCGTCGAGCCGATCGAGCTCCTTGACCAGGTAGGCGACGGCGCTCAGCGTGCCGTGCGTCAACGGATGGTCCGCGCCCAGCACGCGCTCTCTCACTTCGAGCGCGCGCCGGAAGTACGGCTCCGCGCCCGCGTAGTCGCCGCGTCCCTGCAGGTAGCCGCCGAGCACCGCGACCGTCCTCGCCGTGTCGAGGTGATCGGCGCCGAGCTCGCGCTCCTGGATCGCGAGCGCACGCCGAAGCGCCGGCTCGGCGACGTCCATCTCGCGCCGCTGCACCGCCATGCGCGCCAGGTTGGTCAGGGCGCGCGCCGTTTCGACGTGGTCGGGCCCGTGGTGCCGTTCGCAGAGCTCGACCACCGATTGCGTCAGCGGCCTGAGCGTCAGGCCGGCGTGGGCGTGAAGATAGGTCGAGAACTGCGCATCGAACCAGCTCGCGAACGCCGTCGGGTCGGAGTGGCGGCGATGGTCGTGCGCCTCGGCGAGCGCGTGGCACGTCGCGGGAGTGACGCTCTCGGGGCTCGCGACCTCGGCGCGTGCGCTCCAGAACGCGCCGACGCGCTCGTGGCCCTGGCGGCGCTGCTCCTTCAGCACGCCTGCATACGTGACCTGGTGCAGGAGGTGGTGCTGGAACGCGAACTCGCCGGAATCGGGCTGGCCATCGCGCCGCACCACCAGCTGCCGGCGCATCAGCAACGGGATCGCCGCGACGGCGTCGGGAGCGATCGCGGCGAGCGCCTGGTCCCAGAAGACGTGGCCGACGATCGACGCCTGCTGCAGCGCCGTCCGCTCGCGCGCGCCGAGCGCATCGAGCCGCGCCTGCAGCACGCCGGTGAGCGTCGTCGGCACGTGGGCGGTGAGGAGCTTGTCCGGCAGGACGCGCCAGCGCTCGGCGCCGACCTCGATCACGCCGTCGTCGATCAGCATCTTCACCAGCTCTTCCATGTAGAACGGGTTGCCTTCGGCGCCGTCGGTGAGCACGGCGCGCAGCGCCGCAGGCACGTCGTCGATGCGCTGGAGGAGCGCCTCGGCGAGCTGGTGGCTGAACTCCTTGTCGAGCGGCCGCAGCTCGAGCCGGCGATGGGCGAGGCCGTCTTCGGCCCAGTCGAGCTGGTGCTCCGCGGGCGTCGGCCGCGTCATGATCAGCGTCAGCAGCGGCGTGTCGCGGTTCGCTTCCAGCAGCCTGCGCATGAAGGCCAGCGTCTGCGCGTCTGCCCAATGGAGGTCGTCGAGGACGACGAGCACCGGCCGCGATTCGCCGAGCCTGCGCAGGCAGAGCAGGCACGCCTCGAACGCCTTCTCCCGGAAGCGCTCGTCGTCGCCGAGCAGCTCCTGGACGTGCGGGCTCGCCGAGAAGTCGAGGCCGATCAGGTGGCCGATCAGGTGGATCGGCGCGTCGCCCTCGCGCGGGAACAGCGGCGTCAGCCGCGCGATCAGCTTCTGCCGCGCCGCCTCGCCGGCGTCGCTCTCGCCGATCTGGACCTGGCCGAGCAGCATGTCGCGCAGCACGCCGTACGGATGCAGCGCGCTGCGCGGGTGCGCGCGCCCGAGCAGCAGCCAGCAGGCGTCGAGATCGAGCGTCTGCTGGAACTCGGCGAGCAGACGGCTCTTGCCGATGCCCGCGTCGCCGACGATCGTGAGCGCGCGCAGGCGGCGTTCGGCGCCCGCCGCGCTGAAGGTGGCGCGCACGACCTCGAGCTCGGCCTCGCGCCCCACCATCTTGGCGTCGACTCCGTCGATGCCGCGGCTCGGCACGCGAAACGCCCGCGGCTTCGCCCGCTCGACGAGGTAGCTGCGCAGCGGCTCGTCGACTCCCTTGACCTGGACGAGGATCGGCTCGCTGACCTCGAACACGCCGCGCACGTGGCGGTACGTGGCGTGGCTGATGCGCAGGCGCCCCGGCGGCGCGCTCTGCTCCATGCGCGCCGCGACGTTGACCGTGGCGCCGCGGATGCCGCGTTCGGCGTCGACGCCGCCGCCGAGCAGCACCGTCCCGGTGTGCAGGCCGGCACGGACGGCGAAGTCGGGCAGGCCGTAGCGGCGCTGCACGTCCTCGGCCTGCGCCTTCGACTCCTCGATGATCGCCAGGCCGGCGCGGACCGCGCTTTCGACGTCGTCCTCGGCGGCCTCTTCGGCCCCGAACACCGCGAGCATGCCGTCGCCGGCGTACTGCAGGACGCGCCCGTAATGCGCCTGGACGGTCGCCGTGAAGCGCTCGAGCGCGCCGTTCATGACGGCGTAGATGTCCTCGGGCTCGAGCCGCTGGCCCATCGCCGTCGAGCCGACGACGTCGACGAACAGGACCGTGACCTGCTTGAGGCGCTGCGTCGCGGCCGGCTCGCTCGCACCGAGCTCCGCAAGCTCGCGACGCAGCGGCGCGAGTGCGGTGTCGACGACGGCGTCGCCCAGCGTGGGGCGTTGCGCCTCGAGCGCGGCGATGGCGGCGGAGAGTTGCGCGGACCGATCGTTCATCGGTGATGGCGTGGCAAGCGAGCAAGAAGGACCCGGGCGTGCGCCTCGCTGACACCCCGATTGCAACGCAGACGAGTTTCCTCCTCATCCGTCGTTCTGCCTAGGCTTTCCCACAGGATGGGGGAAGAGCACCGCAGCGGTGCCCCTCCCCGAAGACGGCGGCCAGCACCCGCAGCGGTCAGGTCTTCGCCGGCGCCGGCGCGGGCGAAATCGCCAGTGCGGGCGCGTCGACGGCGCGCGCGACTTCGGCTTGCGCTCGCGCTTTCAGTTCGGTCGCGCTTCGCCCGGCGTCGTCTGCGACGTCGCCTCGAGCTCCGCGACCAGTCTGGCGAAGGCGCTCTCGGAGACTGCGCTCGCCTCGTCGGTCCCGGTGCCGTCGGCCGGCGAAGCGTTCGCTTCGCGGGTCGATGCTGCAGCGGCGGCCCGGGCCTGGCGAACGGCGACGATGGCGGCGCGCATCGCGATCAGGCGGTTCGACTCGGCGATCAGCGATTGCCGGGTCTCCGGCGTCATGTAGTAGCGAAGCATCGACATGGAGACGGAAGTGAGCGATGGGCCAACGGTAGCGAGCAGCGCCGGCGCGCTGCGTCCGCCGCGGTCGCTGCTCGTTGTCGGACAAGCGCCCGTGGCCGATCGCCGCGCGCGGCGCGTGTGCGATCGATCACGGCTTTGCGCCGTCGTGCCGCGCCGCCATGCGGCGGCGCGATGCGGCTACGGTGAACCGGCCGCCACCAGGACGGCGACGCCGACGCCGGCGGCGACGAGCGCGAATGCGATGGCGATGCGCGAGAGAAGGCCCGGACCTTCTTCGCGATGCTGCAGGACGGAGTCAGAAAACCGGTTCATGCGCCGACGATACGGGCAACGCTCGCCGATTCGCAGCACTCGCGACACGAAAATCGCAGACGCGGGACATGCTGCACGCAACGCTTCGATCGCGCCGTCGTGTCGTTGCGTCAGCGCGCTCGCGGCGTTGCCAGCGCGATCGCCGCGGCAGCGAACATGAGCGCGCCGCCCGCGCCTTCGGCCCAGCCGAAGCGCTCGCCGAGCACGACGACGCCGACCGCGACCGCGATCACCGGGCTGACGAAGGCGTAGAGCCCGGCACGAAACGCCCCCCAGTCGCGCAGCAGGCGCAGGTAGATCGTGAAGCCGGCGAGCGAGCCGGCGACGACCAGGAAGGCAAGCGCCGGCAGAGTCGGCCAGCGGACGAGCTCGCCGAGCTGCGCCGCGCCGACCGGCTCGAGCGCCAGTGACAGCGCGACGAGGCCGGCGCCGCCGACCAGCGTCTGCCAGCCAGCGAGCGCGACGACCGGCAGCGTCGCCGCGATCGGCCGCGCCAGCACCGCGCCGACGCAGTAGAGGAGCGTCCCGAGCGCGATCGCCGCCAGGCCCGCGAGCTCGTCGCTGGCGGCCGTCGCCGCGGCGGCGGCGTCGTGCGTGCGCGTCGCGAACAGCAGCGCGAGCCCGAGCGTGCCGAGCGCGATCGCGGCGATGCGGCGGCGCCCGATGGGCTCGCCCTCGAGCCAGCGGCTGGCGACGAGCGAGAAGACGGGGATCGTCGCGAAGTTGACGATCGCCGCGAGGCCGGTCGGCGCCCGCGCGATGCCCCAGAAGAGGAGCGCGTAGTTGCCGGTGTTGACGAGGAGCGCCGTCGCGACGAGGCGGGCACGCGCCGATCGCGGCACCGCCAACGCATCGCGGCCGGCCCACGCCAGCATCAGCGCGCCGGCGACCGTGAAGCGCGCCGCGGCGAGCAGGATCGGCGGCACGTGCGCCGCACCGACCTTGGCCGGCCACCACGTCAGGCCCCAGACGAGGCACATCGTCGCGAAGAGCGCAGCGTCGGCGGGGTCGCAACGTCGCATCCGCCGATCATCGGCGACGCCGCGGGGCGCGCGACGTCGAGTGCGACGTACGGCTCTCCCGCCCGTAGACTTGCGACGAGCGCCGCGTTCGCAATTCCGAACGTGCAGTGGAGGATCGATGACCGAGACCGAGCTGCGCCGACTCGTCGAGCAGGTGCGTTGCGGCCACCTGCCCCGCCGCGCTTTCGTCGAGCGGATGCTCGGCTTCGGCGTCGGCTTGCCGGTCGCCGGGTGCTTGCTGATGAACGCCGGCGTCGCCCGCGCGCAGCCGGCGTTCGCGTACAAGCCGACCCGGCGCGGCGGTGGCGGCCTGCTGCGAATGCTCGAGTGGCAAGGACCGACGCTGCTCAACCCGCACTTCGCCACCGGGCAGAAGGACTTCTTCGGCTCGCGCATCTTCTACGAGCCGCTCGCGCAATGGGACGCCGAGGCGAACCTCGAGCCGGTGCTCGCCGCCGAGATTCCGAGTCGCGCGAACGGCGGCGTCGCCGCCGACGGCAAGAGCGTCGTCTGGAAGCTGAAGCGCGGCGTCAGCTGGCACGACGGCCGGCCGTTCACGGCCGACGACGTCGTCTTCAACTGGCAGTACGCGATCGATCGCGAGACAGCCACCATCACCGCTGGTTCGTACCGCAACATCGCGGCGGTCGAGAAGATCGACTCCCACACGGTGCGGGTGGTCTTCGCGGCGCCGTCGCCGTTCTGGCCAGGCCAGTATTCGCAGGTGCTGCTCGTGCCTCGCCATCGCTTCGCACCGTTCGCGGGCGCCAAGTCGCGCGACGCTCCCGAGAACAACAAGCCCGTGGGCACCGGCGCCTACACGATCGTCGAGTTCCGGCCGGGCGACCTGCTCCGCGCCGCGCTCTATCCCGGCTACCACCAGGAGCGGCGCCCGCATTTCGACACGCTCGAGGTCAAGGGTGGCGGCGACGCCGCGTCGGCGGCGCGCGCGGTGCTGCAGACCGGCGAATACGACTATGCGGGCACGATCGTCGTCGAAGACGACGTGCTCAGGCGCATGGAGAGCGGCGGCAAGGGCCGCGTCGAATATCTGCGCGGCAGCGCGACGTCGGCGATCTACCTCAATGTCACCGATCCGGGACGCGAGATCGACGGCGAGCGCTCGCACCCGAAGACTCGCCACCCGGTGTTCAGCGACTCTCGCGTGCGGCGCGCGATCGGCTTGCTCATCGATCGCCAGAGCATCGAGAGCCACGTCTATGGCCGGCTCGGCAAGGCAACGTCGAACTACATCAACAACCCGACGCGCTACCGAAGCTCGAACACGAGCTCCGAGTTCAGCATCGCCAAGGCCAACGCGCTCCTCGACGCCGCCGGCTGGTCGCGCGGCGCCGACGGGGTGCGCGAGAAGGGCGGCAGGAAGCTGACGCTGCTGTTCCAGGCGTCGATCGCCGCCGTCACCCAGAAGGTCCAGGCGGTGGTCAAGCAGGCGGCGCAGAAGGTCGGCATCCAGATGGATCTCAAGGGCGTCGTCGCGAGCGTGTTCTTCTCGTCCGACATCGGCAACCCCGACACCTACGGCAAGTTCTACGCCGACCTCCAGACCTACAACTGGACCAGCGACAGCCCGGATCCCGAAGCGCTGATGCAGTGCTTCGTGTCGTGGGAGGTCTGTTCCAAGGCGAACAAGTGGCTCGGGCAGAACATGGTGCGCTGGCAGAACGACGAGTTCGACGCACTGTTCCGCGCCGCCGAAGGCGAGCTCGATCCGGTCAAGCGCGCAGCGCTGTTCATCCGCATGAACGACCTCGTGATCGGCGACGGCTACGTCGTGCCGATCATCGACCGCGCGTCCGCCCGCGCGTTGAGCCACCGGCTGGTCGCGCCCCTCTCGGGCTGGCAGAGCGACACGGCTTCGCTGCCGCACTGGTACCGGCAGCAGGTCTGACCGCGGCGCTGCCATCGCGGGGCGTCGGCCGTCGACTGCCGGAGTCCGCCCGACCGCGCCCGCCGCACGTTGCCGACCCGATGTCCGGTTGCCCGCACAGATTGCGTCTGTACAGAGGGGGAGGCGGCCCGTTGCCGCGTTCCGACGATCGACACTTGTGAGCGACGGAGAAACACCTTGCGCGGCGCGCCCCGGTCGGATCGAATCCACGCCGACCGAACCCATCCCACGATGGAAACCCTCACCGAGCTGATCCGGCGCGTCAACGCCGGCGAGGACGGCGCGCGCGACCGGCTCTTCGCCACGGCGTACGACGAGCTGCGAGTGCTTGCCCGCTCGCGGCTGCGCGACGGCGGACGCAACACCGTGCTCGACACGACGGCGCTGGTCCACGAGTCGTACCTGAGGTTCCTGGACAGCAATCAGCTGCGCCAGGACGATCGGCGCGCCTTCTTCGGCTATGCCTCGCGGGTGATGCGCTCGGTCATCATCGACTCGGTCCGTGAACGAAGGGCCGAGCGTCGCGGCGGCGATGCGACCGAGCTGACCCTCGACACGGCGATCGCCGAAAGCCTGCCGGCGGGCGAACAGCAACTGCTCGACGTGCACGCGGCGCTCGACGATCTCCACGCGGTCGAACCGCGCCTGGCACAAGTCGTCGAGATGCGCTACTTCGGCGGCTACACGGAGCTCGAGATCGCCGAAGCGCTCGAGCTGACCGAGCGCACCGTGCGCCGCGACTGGGACAAGGCGCGGATGATGTTGCTGGCCATGCTGCGGTCCTGAGGAGCGCGACCATGCCGATCGCTGCACAAGATCTCGCTACCCTGAGTCGCCTGCTGGACGAGGCGATGGAGCTGCCGCCTGCCCGGCTCGAACCGTGGCTCGACGACCTCCCCGCCGAGCACGCGCACCTGGCGGCGCAATTGCGCCAGGTGCTCGCCGCGCGCACCGCGGCGACCCAGTTCATGCAGTCGGCGGCGGGCTCGCAGACCGATGCGGCCGTCGCCGACGCCGGCGACCGCGTCGGGCCTTACCGCTTGATCCGCGAGATCGGCCGCGGCGGCATGGGCACGGTCTGGCTGGCCGAACGCGCCGACGGCAGCCTCAAGCGCAACGTCGCGCTGAAGCTGCCGCGGCTGTCGTGGGGCGCAGGCCTCGCCGAGCGGATGGCGCGAGAGCGCGACATCGGCGCCCTGCTCGAGCATCCGAACATCGCGCGGCTCTACGACGCCGGGGTCGACGAGCGCGGACGGCCGTTCCTCGCCCTCGAATACGTCGACGGCGTCCCGCTCGATCAATGGTGCCGGAGCAAGGCGCTCTCGCTCCCCGAGCGGCTGCGCCTGTTCCTGCAGATCGCGCGCGCGGTGTCGTATGCGCATGGACGGCTGGTCGTGCATCGCGACCTCAAGCCCTCGAACATGCTCGTGACCGCAGACGGCCAGGCGCACCTGCTCGACTTCGGCATCGCCAAGCTGCTCGACGACAGCTCGCCGGCGGGCAACCTCACCCAGGAGCAGGGCCGCGTCCTGACGCCGCACTACGCTTCTCCGGAGCAGATCAAGGGCGAGACGATCACGGTCGCCTCCGACGTGTATTCGCTCGGTGTCCTGCTGTACGAGCTGCTGAGCGGCACCCGTCCGTACGCGCACATCCCGTCGAGGACGCTCGGCGCGCTGGAGAGCGCCATTCTCGAAGGCGAGGTGCCGTTGCCCAGCAGCCGGGTCACCGATCGGGCGACCCGCCAGGCGCTGCGCGGAGAGCTGGACGCGATCGTGTGCCACGCGCTGCGGCCGGACCCGCAGCAGCGCTACGCAACCGCGGATGCTTTCGTGCAGGACATCGAGCGGCATCTCAAGGGCGAGCGCGTCCTCGCGCAGCCCGAAAGCGTTCGTTACCGCGTCGCCAGGCTGTTCCGTCGTCACCGGGCCGCCCTGCTGGCCGGGAGCACCATCGTGGCGGCGATCGTCGGCGGCGCGGGTTTCTCGATCGTGCAGGCGAAGCGCGCCAGCGATGCCGCCGAACGGGCGCGGGTCGTCAAGGAATTCGTCGTCGACGTCTTCAAGGTGAACGAGCGCGGCAGTACCGGGAACAAGGACCTGCGCCAGCTTCCCGCCGAGCTGCTGCTCGAACGCGGCGCCAAGCTCATCGAAACCAGGTTCCCGGGGCAACCGCAGCTGCAGGCCGAGCTCTACGGCGTGGTCGGCGGAATCTTCGCGGACATGGGCGCCAACGCCCAGGCCGCCGACTATGCGACGCGGCAGGTCGAAACGCTGGTCGCGATCGACGCCGGCGATGCCGAGCAGGCGAAGGCGACGCTGCTGCTCGCCGAGGCGCTGTTCGCCGAAGGCCGGATCGCCGATGCCCGCGTGCGTGCCGACCGCGCGCTCGCCTTGTCCGAGCGGTTCGACGAGCTGAGGCCGGCGGCGCTGGTGCTGGCGGCCCGCGTGGCCCTCAAGCAAGGCGACAAGCAGGCGACCCGGGCGCTGCTGGACCGTGCGGAGCACGATCTTCGCAACGCCGGTGCGACCGTTGCCGGGGCGCGCGCCAAGGCGATGCGCGCCAGCATGCTGACTTCCGACAATCGCTTCGACGAAGCGATCCCGATCTTCGTGTCGGCGATCGACACGGCGCTCGCGGTCGAAGGACCGCTGTCCCCGACGGCGATCGGCATCCGCCTCGAGCTGCAGTGGCTCTTCGTCAACAACGACCGCGGCGAGGAATCGAAGCCGCATCGTCAGGCGGCGCTCTCGGCGTTGCGCACCACCGGCGCGGCCGGCGAGATTCGCGCCGCCCTGGAAGAGAGCAGGACTGTGGCGCACATGTTCACCGGAATGGTTCCTGCTCAGATCTCGTTCGAAGAGGCGCGCGACACGATCGAACGGAACCGTGCCGCGGTCGCCGTGCGCGGTGCGATCGTGCCGAGGACGATCACGGCAGACCTGGACGACGCGCTGGGCATGGTCTACGTGGGCTGGGGAGATTTCGCTCGCGCGGCGCCCCTCACCGAGAGCAGCCACGCCGTGCTGTCGGCGAACGCAGAGTCGCTCGGCCAACGCTGGTACCTGGCATCGCGGCAGGCCGTCGTTGCGATGCATCTCGGTCGCCACGACGAGGCGGCGAAGCACTATCAGGAAGTCATCGAGCTTCGCAAGCAGCAGGGCTGGGCGACGCACCCGTTCGCAGCTGCCGACTACGCCTACGCGGCGTTGAACCTGCGGATGCAGAAGCGCTTCGACGCGGCGGAAAGGATCCTGACTTCTGCGCCGCAGTTCGAGCATCTCAAAGGAGGCGGCGTCGGCTCGTCGGGTTACACAGACCTCATCCCGAGAGCGCTCGCGGCGGTCCACCTCGAACGCGGCGATCCCGCGGCGGCCTGGAAGGTGCTTCCGCCGGAGGAACGGGATCAGACGTCGGATGCGATGCACGACGACATCCTGCTGCGCGGTCAGGTGCTCTGCGCGCTGGGTCGCCCGGCCGAGGGTCTGCCACGGTTGGAACGCGCGATCGGCATTCACGAGCGGCTCGTCTACGCCGCCGATCCGTCGCTCGCCCGCGCCAGGGCCGTCACCGGTCAGTGCGCGCTGCTCGCCGGCCAGCGCTCGCGCGCGCAGACTCTGGCGACGCAGGCGCGCGAGGCGTTCATCGCCCAGCCGAACGTCAGCCCCTATTTCAAGGCGCCGCTCCAGGAGCTGGAGCAGCGACTTCGTCCCGCCGGGACATCTTGAGGCGGCAAGCGCGCAGCTTCTATCCGCGCAGGCGAAACCGCTGCAGCTTTCCCGTCTCCGTCCTCGGCAGCGCGTCGCGGAACTCGACCGCGCGCGGGTACTTGTACGGCGCCACCGTCGCCTTCACGAACTCCTGCAGCGCCTTCACGGTCGCGTCGCCCGCAGCATGGCCCGCCTTGAGGACGACGAACGCCTTGACGATCTGGCCGCGCTCGTCGTCGGGCGCGCCGATGACGGCGCACTCGGCGACCGCTTCGTGGCGCAGCAGCGCGTCCTCGACCTCGATCGCGGCGATGTTGTAGCCCGCCGAGATGATCATGTCGTCGGTGCGCGACTGGTAGAAGAAATAGCCGTCGGCGTCCTGGACGTAGGCGTCGCCGGTGTAGTTCCAGCCGCCCTGCACGTAGTCGGCCTGGCGCGGGTCGTCGAGGTAGCGGCAGCCGGTCGGCCCTTGCACCGCGAGGCGGCCGATCGTCCCGCGCGGCACCTCGCGACCTTCGTCGTCGACGACGCGCGCGCGGTAGCCGGGGACGACGAGCCCGGTCGCTCCGGGCCGCGAGCTCGCCTCGTCGGCGGAGATGAAGATGTGGAACATCTCGGTCGCGCCGATGCCGTCGATGATCTCGATGCCGGTCGCGTCGCGCCAGAGCGCTCGCGTCGCCGCCGGCAGCGCTTCGCCGGCGGCGACGCACTTGCGCAGCGTGCCGCCGTCGCGCACGCCGATCCCGCGCTCCTTGGCTTCGGCGGCCATCGCGCGGTACGACGTCGGCGCGGTGAAGAGCACCGTCGCGCGCTCGGCGACGATCGCCTCGAGCAGCTCCGCCGGCGCCGGCTTCTCGATCAGCACCGTCTGCGCGCCGATCGCCATCGGAAAGAGCGTCAGACCGCCGAGCCCGAACGTGAACGCGAGCGGCGGGCTGCCGATGAAGACGTCGTCGCCGCTGGCGCGCAGCACGTGCGGCGGAAAGCACAGGCAGCTCGCGATGACGTCGCGGTGGAAGTGCATCGTCGCCTTCGGCTGCCCGGTCGTCCCCGACGTGAAGGCGAGCAGACAGGTGTCGTCGGCGGCGGTGTCGACGGCGGCGAACGGCGCCGCATGGCGCGCCATGCGCGCCTCGAGGCCGCCGGGCGCGGCCGGATCGCCGAAGCAGACGATCGATGCCAGCGGCGTGCCCGCCGCGGCGGCGTCGAGCTCGTCGCGCAGCCGGGCGTCGCAGAGCGCGATCGTGACCTTCGCCTTGGCGACGATCTGGCCGAGCTCCTTGGCGCGCAGGAGCGGCATCGTCGCGACCGCGATGCCGCCTGCCTTGACGACCGCGAACCAGCACGCGACCAGCATCGGCTGGTTGGCGGCGCGCAGCAGCACGCGGTTGCCGGGCACGAGACCGCACTCGGCGACGAGGACGTGCGCGATCGCGTCGGCCTTCTTCTGCAGCTCGGCGTAGGTCCACGCCGGACCGACGGGAGCGCGCACGCACATGCGCTCGCCGCGGCCTTCGGCGACGTGGCGGTCGAGCAGCTCGCGCGCGCAGTTGAGCCGCGCCGGGAACTGCAGCTCGGGCAGGTCGAAGACGAAGTGCGGCTGCGCGGCGCGCGGCGGCAAGTGGTCGCGCGCGAACGTGTCGACGTGCGCCGAGCGGATCATGGCGTGGCGATGCGCGGCACCGGCTCGGGGCGCCGGCTGCGCAACATCTCGACGAGCGCATCGGCGACGTCGCGGGCGCCGCGCACCCGCGGTGGCGGCGGCGGCACCGCGTCGCGCTCGGCGTCGCTTTGCGCGCGGCGGCGCTGGAGCTCGAGCCGGAGCGACTCCTCGCCGCGGCGCATCGCCCAGCGGTGGTTCGCCTCGAACAGCCGCCGCAGCGCCCACGACGTCGTCCGCCAGAGCACCTTGTTCACGTCGTCGCTCAGAATGCCGAGATCCCCGTCTGCGCGCGGCCGAGGATGAGCGCGTGGACGTCGTGCGTGCCTTCGTAGGTGTTGACGACCTCGAGGTTGACGAGGTGACGGGCGACGCCGAACTCGTCGCTGATGCCGTTGCCGCCCATCATGTCGCGTGCCATGCGCGCGATGTCGAGCGCCTTGCCGCACGAGTTGCGCTTCAGGATCGACGTGATCTCGACCGCCGCGGTCCCCTCGTCCTTCATCCGGCCGAGGCGAAGGCACGACTGCAGGCCGAGCGCGATCTCGGTCTGCATGTCGGCGAGCTTCTTCTGGATCAGCTGGTTGGCGGCGAGTGGCTTGCCGAACTGCTTGCGGTCGAGCACGTACTGGCGCGCGCGGTGCCAGCAGTCCTCGGCGGCGCCGAGCGCGCCCCAGGCGATGCCGTAGCGCGCCGAGTTGAGGCAGGTGAACGGCCCCTTCAGCCCGCGCACCTCGGGAAACGCGTTGTCCTCCGGGCAGAAGACCTCGTCGAGGACGATCTCGCCGGTGATCGACGCGCGCAGCCCGACCTTGCCGTGGATCGTCGGCGCGGTGAGGCCCTTGGCGCCCTTCTCGAGGAGAAAGCCCCGGATCGCGCCTTCGTCGTCCTTCGCCCAGACGAGGAAGACGTCGGCGACCGGCGAGTTGGTGATCCACATCTTGCTGCCGGTGAGCGAATAGCCGCCGGCGACCTTGCGCGCGCGCGTCACCATGCTGCCCGGATCGGAGCCGTGGTTCGGCTCGGTGAGGCCGAAGCAGCCGATCCATTCGCCGCGCGCGAGCCTGGGCAGGTACTTCTGCTTCTGCGCCTCGGTGCCGAACTCGTGGATCGGCACCATGACGAGCGAGCTCTGCACGCTCATCATCGAGCGGTAGCCCGAATCGATGCGTTCGATCTCGCGCGCGACGAGCCCGTAGCAGACGTAGTTGAGGCCGCCGCCGCCGTACTGCTCCGGGATCGTCGCGCCGAGCAGCCCGAGCTCGCCCATCTCGCGGAAGATCGCGAGATCGGTCGTGCCGTTGCGGAACGCCTCGAGGACGCGCGGCGCCAGGCGGTCGTGCGCGTACGCGCGCGCCGCCTCGCGGACCGCGCGCTCGTCGCCTGCGAGCTGCTGGTCGAGCAGCAGCGGGTCGTCCCAGTGGAAGCTTGCCTTCGTCTTGGCCATCGAATGCTCTCCTGCAGCGCTCAGTCGGGAACGACGGCGGTGGCCTCGATCTCGACCTTCGCGCGATCTTCCATCAACGCCGTCACCTCGACCGCCGTCATGGCGATGTCGTACTGGCCGATGACGGTGCGAAACGCGGCGCCGATCGCGCGTCCGGCGGCCAGGTACTCGCGCTTGCTCGTCACGTACCACGTCATGCGGACGATGTGCTCGGGCCCGGCGTCGCCGGCAGCGAGCACGGCGACGACGTTCCTCAGCGCCTGCTCGGTCTGCGCCGCGAAGTCGTCGCTCTCGAAGACGCCGTCCGGCCGCCAGCCGACCTGGCCGGCGACGAAGAGCTGGCGCCCGCGCGCGGCGACGCCGTTGGCGTAGCCCTTCGGCCGCGGCCAGCCTTCGGGAAGCAGCGCTCGCTCGTGCTCGATCATGGCGTCCCCTTCTCGTGGCTCTTCAGCAGATCGCGACCGATGATGAGCTGCTGCACCTCGCTCGCGCCTTCGTAGATGCGCAGCGCCCGGATTTCGCGGTAGAGCCGCTCGACCGTCTCGCCGCTCTGCACGCCGCGGCCGCCCCACAGCTGCACCGCGGCGTCGATGACCTGCTGCGCGCCTTCGGTCGCGGCGAGCTTGGCCATCGCCGCTTCGCGCGTGACGCTCCTGCCCTGGTCGCGCAGCCACGCGGCGCGGTAGGTGAGGAGCGCCGCGGCGTCGATCGTCACCGCCATCTCGGCGAGCTTCGCCTGCGTCAGCTGGAAGTCGCCGAGGACGCCGCCGAACATCCGCCGCGACGTCGCCCGTGCCATGCCTTCGGCGAACGCGCGCCGCGCGAAGCCGAGCGCGGCGGCGGCGACCGAGGTGCGGAAGACGTCGAGCGTTCGCATCGCGATCTTGAAGCCCTCGCCTTCGCTGCCGATCCGCTGCGCCGCCGGAACGCGGCAACCGGCGAAGCGCAGCCGCGCCAGCGGGTGCGGCGCGATGACGTCGATCCGCTCGGCGATCGCGAAGCCCGGCGCGTCGCGCTCGACGACGAACGCGGTGATGCCGCGCGCGCCCTTGGTCTGCGGATCGCCGGCATCGCCGGTCCTCGCGAAGACGACGTAGAAGTCGGCGATGCCGCCGTTCGAGATCCACGTCTTCTCGCCGTCGAGGACGTAGCCGTCGCCGTCGCGGCGCGCGGCGCACGCCATCGCGGCGACGTCCGAGCCGGCGTCGGGCTCGGAGAGCGCGAACGCCGCGATCGCTCCGCCGCTCGCGACGCGCGGCAGCCAGCGCGCCTGCTGCGCTTCGCTGCCGGCAAGGCTGATCGCTCCCGAGCCGAGCCCCTGCATCGCGAACGCGAAGTCCGCCAGGCCGTCGTGGCGCGCGAGCGTCTCGCGCGCGAGGCAGATCGTCCGCGTGTCGATCGCGTCGCCGCTGCCGCCGTGGCCACGGCCGGCGACGGCGTGGGCGAGCCAGCCGCCTTCGCCGAGCGCACGGACGAGCGAACGGCATCGGCCGTCGACGGCATCGCGCGCGCTCGGGTGGGAATGGCCGACGTGCCCGCCGGCCCACGCGTCGAGCGCGCGCGCGAAGGCGCGGTGGCGCTCGTCGAAGAACGGCCAGTCGAGGTGCGCGAACGCGCCCTGTGCCGTGTCCACTGTCACCACCTCGGCGCGACGCGCTCGCCGGGGAGAACCTCGTACGGATCGCCCCACCCCGGCATCGTGCGCAGGCGATCACGCCATGCGGCGATGTTCGCGAAGCGTTCCTCGAGGACGACGCCGCTCTCCTCGGCAGGGTAGAAGAGATAGCCCGACAGCGACATGTCGGCGATCGTGAACGCGTCGCCGACGACGAAGTCGCGGCCGGCGAGGTGCTTGTCGACGATGCCGAACGCGTTGTCGATGCGGCTCTTCAGGAACGCGGCGACCGCGGGATCGGGCGCGCTCGCGGCGAACGACTTCATGAAGCGCCAGGTCGCGAAGTAGCTCGTGAACTTGTGGTTGTCGAAGAACAGCCAGCGCAGCACGTCGCGGCGCTCGTCGGCGTCCTTGCCGCCGAAGCGGCCATGGCGCTCGGCGAGCATCGTCAGGATGACGCCCGACTGCGTCGTCCTGCGGCCGTCGGCGTCCTCGAGCACCGGCACCTCGCCCATCTCGTTGACGCTCTCGCGCCACGCGGGGCTGCGCGTCGTGCCGGCGGCGAAGTCGGCGAACGAGAGCGGCACCGGCTGCCACGGCACGCCGAGCGCGCGCAGCAGGAAGGCGACCTTGAAGGTGTTGCCCGACTGGCAGAACCCGTGCAGCTTCAGCATCGTCAGTTGCCTTCGAAGCGCGGCTTCTGCTTCGCCGCGAACGCCTCGTACGCGCGCGTGAAGTCGTTGGTCAGCATGCAGATCGCCTGCGCCTGCGCTTCCGCCTCGATCGCCTGCTCGATCGTCATCGCCCACTCCTGGTGGAGCATCGTCTTGGTGATGCCGTTGGCGAACGTCGGCCCGGCGACGAGCTCCTTGGCGAGCGCGAGCGCCTCGTCGAGCAGCCGCTCGGGAGCGACGAGGCGATTGAAGAAGCCCCAGCGCTCGGCTTCCTCGCCGCCGAGCGCGCGGCCGGTGTACAGCAGCTCGCTCGCACGGCCCTGGCCGACGATGCGCGGCAGCATCGCGCACGCGCCCATGTCGCAGCCGGCGAGCCCGACCCGGTTGAAGAGGAACGCGGTCTTCGAGCGCGCGGTGCCGATGCGCAGGTCGGACGCCATCGCCAGGATCGCGCCGGCGCCGGCGCAGACGCCGTCGATCGCGGCGACGATCGGCTGCGGGCACACGCGCATCGCCTTGACGACGTCGCCGGTCATGCGGGTGAACATCAGCAGCTCGGGCGCCTTCAGCTTGACGAGCGGGCCGATGATCTCGTGGACGTCGCCGCCGGAGCAGAAGTTGTCGCCGGCGCCGGCGAGGACGACGGCGTGGACGTCGTCGGCGTGGCGGAGCGCCTCGAACAGGTCGCGCAGCTCGGCGTACGAGTCGAACGTCAGCGGGTTCTTGCGCTCGGGACGGCTGAGCGTGATGCGGGCGACGCCGCCGTCGACGTTCCACGCGAAGTGACGCGCCTGGTGGCCGGCGAGCGGCCTGACGTTGCCGGCGACGAGCGCCGGGTCGACGCGCGACGGATCGTTGTCGCTCATGGCAGGGCAGCCTCCGAACGTTGCTCGTTGCGAACGAGGTGGACGCGCAGCCGGCCGAGCTGCACGTGCAGCTGGCGCACCGCGGCGCTGTCGAGACCGGCGAAGAGCTCGAGGATCCAGCGCTCGTGCTCGCGCGCCATCGCCTCGAACGAGCGCCGGCCCTTGGCGGTGAGCCGCACGATCCAGGCGCGGCGATCGGCCGGGTCGCTCGCGCGGACGACGACGCCTTCGCGCGCGAGCTCGTCGGTCAGCCCGGTGACGTTGCCGCCCGTCACCATCAGCAGCTGCGACAGCTCGCTCATCTTCATGCCGCCCTTGACGCGGTAGAGCTGCGCCATGTAGTCGAAGCGCGCGAGCGAGATGCCGAAGCGCTCGCGGAGGCGCCGGCGGATCTCGGTCTCGATCTGTGTCGTGCAGGCGAGCATGCGCAGCCACAGGCGCAGCGCCGCGTGGTCGCCGCTGCCGGCGCGCGCCTCGTGGCCGAGCTCCTGCGCGTCCTCGAGGACGGCGTGCGAGGGGTCGTGGTCCATCGTCATCCCCCGAGCGCGCGGTTGGCCTGCTCGAGCGGCGACAGGCCCGCGGCCTGCGCCGCGATCTGCTTCTCGCGCTCGAGGTTGCGCTCGAGCTGCAGCTTGGCCGAGCGGTACTGCTTCGGCCACTCGATCTCGGTGACGCCGATCTTGGCCGCCTCGAGCAGCGTCCACGCCGGATTGGCGAGGTGCGGCCGCGCGATCGCGCAGAGGTCGGCGCGGCCGGCGGCGACGATGCTGTTGACGTGGTCGGCCTCGGAGATCGCGCCGACGGCGATCGTCGCGATGCCGGCCTCGTTCCTGATGCGGTCGGCGAACGGCGTCTGGTACATGCGGCCGTAGACCGGCTGCTGCCGCTTGCTGACCTGGCCCGACGAGCAGTCGATGAGGTCGGCGCCCGCGGCCTTGAACGCGCGCGCGATCTCGACCGCGTCGTCGGGCGTGATGCCGCCCTCGACCCAGTCGTGCGCCGAGATGCGCACCGAGATCGGCAGCTCCTTCGGCCAGACCTCGCGGATCGCGGCGAACACCTCGAGCGGGTAGCGCACGCGGTTGGCGAGCGCGCCGCCGTAGGCGTCGGTGCGCTGGTTGGTGAGCGGCGAGATGAACGACGACAGCAGGTAGCCGTGCGCGCAGTGCAGCTCGAGCCAGTCGAACCCG
>Ga0068860_100001310_pt1 | contig 27050 bp, 24 predicted proteins | sample KBSSwiS32_FD_66597 | JGI IMG/M metagenome (GOLD analysis project Ga0068860, IMG submission 66597) | Switchgrass rhizosphere microbial communities from Kellogg Biological Station, Michigan, USA - KBS Switchgrass S3-2 | ecosystem: Host-associated > Plants > Roots > Rhizosphere > Soil ...
GCCCACCTAAATCCTCCCGAAGGGAGGACTTTAATACCTTTTCTTAATTATATCTTATTCATGATAGAAAATACAAAGCTTAAAAAACTTTCTTACCCCCCTTCGGGGTTGGGGGCCATTGTCCCCAACCTCTTCACTCTTCTCAACCTTTTCTTTGGATGCATGGCAATTGTATTCGCTTTACAAACAAATACAGTGGTGATTTATGTAAATGATGAATTTAACAGCAGTTTCAATATTCCTGAAAAGCTTACATGGGCAGCGTTTTGTATAATTATTGCGGCATTGGTAGATTTTCTTGATGGATTTCTTGCAAGATTGTTACGGGCTACATCTTCTGTTGGTAAAGAACTGGATTCATTAAGTGATGTGGTGAGCTTCGGGGTTGCTCCTGCTGTAATAATGTACCAGCTGCTCAGGTTTTCTCTTGCAAGAGAAGAAAACGGCCTGGATGTTTCCATACTATCATTGGCACCGGCATTTATTTTGAGCTGTGCCGCAGCTTACAGGCTTGCTAAATTTAACCTCGATGAAACACAGGCTCACTCTTTTAAAGGAGTGCCTGTACCCGCCGTTGGGTTATTGATCGCCTCCTTTCCGCTTATATTGCATTTCAATACTATCGGTAATGTAAACAACCTTTTTATCAACAAATGGTTTTTATATTCACTTATTATCGTTCTCAGTTATCTTATGATTTCCAATATCCGGGTGATGGCGTTGAAATTTCCTGATTATAAATTGAAAAATAATATTCCAAAAGTTACTTTGCTTGCGATCGCAGTTGTCGCCGTAATTTTTTTGCAATGGATAGCCGTTCCGGTTATTTTCTTATTTTATATACTATTATCCTTATTAACAATTAAAATGAAAACTGAATGACCTTCATGGCCGAAATAAAAATAATGCCGCTTAAAGAGCTTCTCGATCCACAGGGGAAAGCTGTTATGGGCGGACTTTCCAACCTTGGGCTAAAAAATATCGATGATGTCAGGATCGGTAAACATATCCAATTACATATTGAAGCAAATGATGCGGCAGAAGCAAAAAAAATTGCAGAAGAAGCTTCCGAAAAATTGCTTGCAAACCCTGTCATGGAAGAATATACAATTCAAATTACATAATTAGCTAATTAGCTAATTAGCTAATTGGCTAATTATTATGCTTTACATAGTTCCATCACCTATTGGCAACCTTGCCGATATTACTTTTAGGGCGGTTGAAATATTAAAGTCGGTGGATTTGATATTGGCGGAAGATACCCGTACTTCGGCTAAACTCCTCCGTTATTATAACATTGAAAAACCCACAACACCCTACCATCAGCATAATGAGCACAAAATTTACAGGCATCTTATTGATCAGTTGTGCTCAGGTAAAATAATGGCGTTGCTTACTGACGCGGGTACACCTGGGATAAGTGATCCTGCTTTCCTGCTGGTTAGGGAATGTATCAAAAATGATATTAAGGTTGAATGCCTGCCGGGCGCTACGGCTTTTGTGCCGGCATTGGTTAACAGCGGCCTTCCCATAAACAATTTTTGTTTTGAAGGTTTCCTGCCCTTAAAAAAGGGGAGGCAAACATTTTTAAAAAAAATGGCCGACGAAGAACGTACCATGGTATTTTATGAAAGCCCTATGCGGCTGGCTAGGACCTTAAAAGATTTTATAGAATATTTTGGTTCGGAAAGGCAATGTTCCGTAAGCAGGGAGCTCACGAAAATTTATGAAGAAAATAAAAGGGGTTCATTGCAGGAAATTTATAATTATTTCAATGCAAAAGAAGTAAAAGGTGAAATAGTTATTGTGGTTACAGGTAAAAGTGATTAGCGTTGTGGATTCCTTAAACAAATTGTCAATCCTGCATTTTTGTTTTTTTATAACTTCATTTTTGCCGAAGTTTACAGCTATTAATTTTTTAAATGAGAACCATGAATAAAAAGCTCAGTTTGTTTTTAATTTTTTATTTCTCATGTTTGATTTTTGTGGCCGCACAACCTGGCCGGTGGCAACAAATTATAAAATATACGATGAATGTAGATGTAGACGTTAAGAGCAATCGCTTTAACGGAATACAGAAGTTAGAATACACTAATAATTCGCCTGATAAACTTGATAAAGTATTTTTTCATTTATACTGGAACGCCTTTCAGCCCGGAAGTGAAATGGATGTAAGAAGCCAGGAACTTGGGAAAATAGTGATCAATGGAAGGCCTGACTGGGATGGGCGTGTAAAAGATCGCATTTCAAAACTAACTCCTTCTGAAATAGGATTTCAAACGATAAAATCTTTTAAAATGAATGGGGTGGAACAACCCTTGAAATACCATGGTACCATTGCAGAGGTTGATCTTACAAAACCGATTATGCCCCGAAGTAAAGTCATTTTTAACCTTGAATTTGAAGCGCAGGTGCCCCTGCAGATAAGAAGAAGCGGACGCGATAATGCTGAGGGCATTCGTTACAGCATAAGCCAATGGTATCCCAAAATGTGCGAATATGATTACGAAGGCTGGCATCCTACACCCTATATTGCCAGGGAATTTTACGGGGTTTGGGGCGACTATGATGTAACTATAAAAATTGATAAATCTTATAAACTTGGTGGTACGGGGGTATTACAAAATGCTTCAGAAATTGGGTGGGGATATGATCATGCCGGGACTGAGCTAAAAAGCATCGCTTCTGCCAAGCGCACCTGGCATTTCGTTGGAAGCAATGTTCATGATTTTGTGTGGGCCGCTGATCCTAATTACGAACATCTTGTAAGAAAGAAAGATGGGGTGGTTTTGAACGTGATTTATAAAAAAGTTGATTCACTTCAAAAAAAATGGGAAACTGTTGCAGAGGCGGCTGTTACAGTTCTTCCATATATGGAAAAGCGTTTTGGAAAATATCCGTATCCCCAATATTCCTTCATACAGGGAGGAGACGGGGGAATGGAATATCCAATGGCAACATTATTAAGAGGGCCCGGGCTTGGTGGCGTTTTTCATGAATGGATGCACAGCTGGTACCAAATGATACTGGGTACAAATGAAAGTTTGTATCCCTGGATGGATGAGGGTTTTACAAATTTTGCTGAAGACGAAGTAAGCGCATACTATAATAAAATAATAAATATAAAAGAGGAAAGGTCTGCAAAGAGTCTTCCGGAAAATCATGCTGATTCTTATGGAAATTATTATTATCTCGTGAAGCAAAAACTCGAGGAACCTCTTACAACACATGCGGATCATTACAACACAAACCTAGGATATAATATTAGTTCTTATTCAAAAGGAGCTATTTTTTTAGAGCAGCTAGGTTATATCGTTAGTGACTCTGTAAGAGATAAAATTTTACTGGAATATTACCGGCTTTGGAAATTTAAGCATCCCAATGCGGCTGATTTTATGAAAGTTGCGCAGGATATAGGTGGCATTCAGCTCGATTGGTATAAAGAGTATTGGATAGGTACAACGAAAAGCATCGATTATAGTATTGACAGCCTGTGGGAGGAAAACGGCGTTTCCAAAATAAGACTACGAAGAATTGGCCAAATGCCTATGCCGGTTGATCTTCAGCTAACATTTAAGGACAGTACAGAAGAGTTGCATTATGTGCCTTTGGATATTATGTTTGGTAATAAGGCAGCAGAAAATAGTGAGATGAGGATTGTTCATAATGAATGGAACTGGACCAACCCAACATACGTTGTTGAATTTAAACATCCACTTCACGAATTGATCCTTGCCGAAATAGATCCTACGAAAAGAATGGCAGATGTTGATCAGAAAAATAATATACTAAAGTTAAATTGGTAGAAGAAAATTTTCATATCCGGCGAGCTGTTCCAGGTGATGCCCGGTTGCTTTCTACATTAAGCGAAGTTACTTTCTTTGATACATTTAGTGATACATGTACCAGCGAAGATATACAGGAATTCATTGAAACCTCCTTTAATCCCACGCAGGTTTTAAAAGAACTGCAGGATACAGAGGATTTTTATTTTATTGCTTCTATTAATGGCGAAACAGCAGGTTATATCAGGTTGAAAGAAGACGAGAGTGAGGTTCCTGCAATCAGGAAACACCGGTCAATTGAATTAAAAAGAATTTATGTTTTAAAAGATTTTCATAGCCGGAAGATAGGTGCAAAATTGATGGCTTTTGCTTTGAATTTTGCGGCTGAAAGAAAATATGAATTGATTTGGTTAGGTGTTTGGGAACATAACGAAAGAGCAAAATCCTTTTATAAAAAATTCGGGTTTGAAGATACCGGTTTCAGGCATCCTTTTCCAATCGGAAAAACTCAACAAACAGATAATTGGCTATACCGCTTTATTGAAAAGAATTGACCTGCAGGATATATTTGTCCTTAAAAAAAGGCTCGGTAAAGAGGTTATCTATCATCCAGATCTTAGGCCTGCAACCGCTTTCAGCAATTTCATTTGTAAGGTCACCGCCTTTTAAACAAATAAGCCCATTGGATGGAATCTGTTTACCGTCACCTTTTTTTAACAAAGGCTTACCCCATTTCCATAAATCTTTAAGGGGTGCTACCGCTCTTGAAACGATCGCATCAAACCCATCCACGGGAACCGTCCCTTTTTTATTTTGTACATCTTCTGCCCTCGAATGTTGAGTGGTTATATTTTTTAATCCAATGAAATGCGCAACAGCCTCCACAACTTTTAGTTTTTTACGAATACTGTCAACCATGTAAAAATCAACATTTGGGAAAAAAATCGCCAGCGGAATTCCCGGGAAGCCTCCACCACATCCAAGGTCCATTACATGGTAACCATCTTGGAATCCAAATACCGCAGCTATTGACAGTGAATGCAAAACATGGTGTTCGTAAAAATTATTCATGTCCTTTCTTGAGATAACATTTATTTTTTGATTCCATTCTTCATACAAATCTTTTAATGCAGCAAATTGTTGCATTTGGGTTGGAGTTAAATCATTAAAATATTTTAATATAATATCCATATTCCTTTACATAACGCTCTTCGCGTGCTGGTGTTGAGGCCTTTGCAGGTTGTTACCGGCGGCCTCCGGCTTTATTTCCATGTTTTTCCTGGTTTCTTAAAAAGCGCTGTTGAAAATAACAGGTAATAAAAAAACATCCAGGCATCGAGTGCCCAGTACCAGGGGAATAAATCTTTTTCGTCTAGTTTATTTGTTGTATGAAAAAGAATGATGCCTTGTAAAACAAACCTTACTCCAAAAATGATAAGTGCGACCTTCCAGTTAACAAAAAGCGCTACAACAAAAAACGGGTAGAAAAGAAAATGCGAAAATGCATACAGGCCCAGCAAAAATTTATGAAGTCCTCTGTAATATTTACCGGTTGTATAATGCCTGTTTTTCTGTTTTATCCATTGTTCCCATGTTTTTGGAGGTTCAGACAAAGTGAAAGCATCTTTATGGATCATAATGGCGGTATTTTCTTTTGTAGCTGCCTTGTTGATAAAAAGATCGTCATCACCGCCGGCTACGTGATTATGAGAGGAAAAGCCCTTATGCCTGAAAAAAACAGTTTTTTTATAACTTAAATTTCTTCCCACTCCCATATATGCCAGGCCGGCACGGGCGTATGAAAGATATTGTAAGGCCGTGTGAAATGTTTCCCACCGCACGAGTTTATTGAAAAGGCCGTTCTTTTTATGGAAAGCACCATAACCCAATACTATCTCAGTTCCTTCGTTAAAACCCTCCTGCATTTTTTCAATCCAGAATTCGCTTGCAGGAACGCAGTCAGCGTCTGTAAGCAAAACAATTTCATGCTTAGCGGTTTTGATGCCTACGCTTAGAGGAAATTTTTTCCCGGGAATAAATTTGGCTTCCTGTTTCAGTTCAACTAACTGTAATTGCCTGAAGATTTTTTGGTATTCTTCCAGGATGTATTTGCTTTCATCTAACGAGTTATCATTAACCACAATAACTTCATGTGTTGTAGTGTACTTTTGCACTAAAATCCCGGGGAGGTTTCTTGCCAGGTTACCCGCTTCATCTCTCGAACTGATTATAACAGAAACAGGATGTGTTTGAAAAATATTTTTGGGCTTTGCTTTGTAAAACGCGAGCCGGGTAAAGAAAAACAGGTAATAAAAAACCTGTACAATCGTAATGATACAAAATAAGGTGAGACCCAGGTTCTGCCATAGAAACAAATATTCAATTATTTTCATCGGGTGCAAACATAACTACTGTTAGGCTAAGTTTAATATGCTGTACCTGATTTTCCCGTCCCACAAGAGCACTAAGAAAAACACAATGTAATACTATGGCATGTATAACAGATACTAACGAATGATTAACAGGCTTATGGAAAATTTTTGATAAGTTTAAGCCGGAGGCTTTTAGAATCAATAATTTTTGGAAGATGTATAAACAGGTTTTCAAAACTATATTTGCACCCTTGCCTGACAAAGTATGGGCATTTTATGGCAGCACTACAATTTCAACTTCAGCATACTGATAAAAAATCCGCAGCACGAGCGGGCGAAATCACAACCGATCACGGCAAAATTTTTACGCCGGTTTTTATGCCGGTGGGTACCGCCGGCAGTGTGAAAGCGGTAACCCAGCAACAATTGAAAGACGATGTAAAGGCTCATATTATTTTGGGAAATACCTATCACTTATTCCTGCGGCCCGGCCTGGAAGTGCTTGAAGCGGCGGGCGGTTTGCATCAATTTATGAATTGGAATGAATCTATACTTACTGACAGTGGCGGCTACCAGGTTTTTTCACTTAGCGGCACCCGTAAGCTGACGGAGGAAGGAACAATATTTCAAAGCCATATTGATGGAAGTAAGCACCTTTTCACACCGGAAATTGTAGTGGATATTCAAAGAATAATCGGGGGCGACATCATGATGGCTTTTGATGAATGTCCGCCGGGTGGAAGTGAATATGAATATGCAAAATCTTCGATGGAGCTTACACATCGATGGCTGGACAGGTGTTTTAATCAGTTTAATAATTCAAAAGACAGGTATGGCTATACGCAGAATTTATTTCCGATAGCGCAGGGTGGTGTTCATCACGACCTTAGAAAAATCTCATGCGAATATATCTCTTCAAAGGCGGCTGCAGGGTATGCCATTGGTGGATTGAGCGTAGGCGAACCAGTGGAAAAAATGTATGAAATATGTGCAATCTGTTGTGACAATTTACCAATAAATAAGCCGCGATATTTAATGGGTGTTGGAACGCCATGGAATATTCTTGAATGTATTTCTTTGGGAATTGATATGTTTGACTGTGTGATGCCTACCCGCAACGGGCGCAATGCAATGCTTTTTACCAGCAATGGTGTGATTAATATCGATAATAAAAAATGGGAAAAAGATTTTTCTCCACTGGATGAAGGCATCGATTCTGAAATAAGTAATTATTACAGCAAAGCTTACCTGAGGCATTTGATTAAATCAAAGGAAATCCTGGGATTGCAAATTGCAAGTATACATAATCTTGCTTTCTATATTGATATAGTCACAAAGGCAAGGAAATACATAAGTGAAGGAGGTTTTATGCAATGGAAAAATGAAATGAGCGTTAAATGGCAACAGCGGTTATGAATAAAGCTACCAGGCAGAATTTAGTTTTCAGAATATAAAGGCGCCCGTATATGATTGTTTAATAAATTTTAACAGTATCAACATAAACGTTATTTTATAATAAATTTTTTATCCCATCTTTGTGATGAATACTATGAAAAATTTCAAAACGCAAAATACACGGTTTCTTCTGCCAGGTAAACTTCCATTCATGATAAACTGGTTGGTTGTTTTTATAGGTATATTGGTTGCAGGCGGTTCTTCCTTTGCACAGCAAAATACCCTTGTAATTGGTGGTAGCACACCTAAATTATTTATTGTCCATAAAGTAACTTCAAAGGAAAATTTTTATAGTATTGGAAGAATGTTTAACGTGCCGCCAAAAGATATTGCTGCTTATAATAATGTACAATTTGAAAACGGGTTGAGTGTTGGAGAATCAATAAAGATACCTCTTACTGAAAATAATTTTTCTCAGTCGGAACCTGCGGGAAGCGGGGAAGCATTTATTCCTGTTTATCATACTGTACAGCCAAAAGAGGGACTTTACCGGGTGAGTCTTAATTATAATAAGGTATCCATAGCCTTTTTAAAAAAATGGAACCACATACAGTCAGATGCGGTAAGTATCGGCAGTCCTTTAATTGTGGGTTATCTGAAAGTGAAAGCTGAATCGCCCCTGGCGGCTAAAGGAGTCAAGGTAGACAGGAATGTGCCGGCAGGTACCACCCAGGAAACAAAGCCTGAGACCACGAAGCCTGACGTGAATCCTGAAAAACTTCCCCCTGTTAAGAATCCGGAGACCGGTAAACAGGATAAGAAAGACGTTCAGGAAACTGATGATCATAAAGTAACTGTGACCACCGTAAATACGAAAAGTAACATCAATTTTTCAGGCGGATATTTTAAAACACTGTATAATGAGCAAACGGAAAATAAGTCGCCTTTAAATGAAGCCGGGAGTGCCGGTGTTTTTAAATCTACCAGTGGATGGCAGGATGGAAAGTATTATTGCTTTAATAATAGCACTCCCCCGGGGACTGTTATAAAAATTACCAGCAATTCAACAGGAAAAAGCGTTTATGCCAAGGTGTTAGATGCCATACCTGATATAAAGCAAAACGCAGACCTTGCGGTGATTCTCAGTAACGCTGCAGCCGAAGAATTAGGGACTGCAGAAGGGAAATTTGATTGCGTTTTAAGCTATGTGAAATAATTAATTAGCACGTTAGCTAATTATCTCCACCCCCGTAGGAAATTCTCAATATTCATTTTTTTCTTCCCTTCCAGCTGCAATTCTTTTACAGAAATGTAGCCATTACCGCATGCAAATTTCAGATACGATTTGTGATCTGAAACTATTTCACCTGGTGATTCTTTAATTGCAGTAATTTCTTTTTCTGCCCGGAATATCCTTACTTTTTTCCCATTTAAAAAAGTAAATGCCGCAGGCTGAGGGGATAATCCTCGAATAAGGTTATAAATATCACCTGTACTTTTCTCCCATTTTATTTCACAGGTTTCAGTGGAAATTTTTGGAGCATGATGTAAATGGAGGTGATTCAAAGACGTATTGGAAATAGTGGATTGCGGAGTTTCCTTAAGTATATTACCAGCGAGCCTGGTTATTGTTTGTATTAACAATTCAGCGCCAATTTCCTTCATCCGGTCATGTAATTGTCCTGCCGTTTCAGCTTCTCCTATTTCAATTTTTTCCTGTAACAAAATATCCCCCGTATCAATTTCATGCCGTAATTTGAATGTGGTAACTCCCGTTTCCTTTTCCCCGTTAATAATTGCCCAGTTGATGGGAGCGGCACCACGATACTGAGGCAATAAGGACCCGTGAACATTTATGGTGCCCATTGGAGGCATATTCCATACGATTTCAGGCAACATACGGAAGGCAACAACAACCTGCAGATCTGCATTCAGGTTTCTTAGCTCTTCAATAAAGGCCGGGTCTTTTAGTTTTTCTGGTTGTAAGATCTTTAATCCCTTTGACAAGGCAAATTTCTTTATAGCACTTTCATTTAGCCGCAATCCACGGCCTGCAGGTTTATCCGGTGCAGTTATCACAGTCACTACTTCGAAGCCGGAATCAACGAGCTTTTCAAGAGATGGGACTGCGAAATCCGGTGTTCCCATAAAAATGATACGGAGGTTATTCATCTAAAGTTTTTCTGGTTCCCTGGTAATTTATAATTGATCATTCAAAATCTTTATACATTAAATACTTCTTTCTTATCTTCTTAAAATTACTTAATTCCGGTTCCCAGCTTTTCCTTATTTCACTTTCTGAAATGCCATCTTTTATTTGTTGCATGAGCACATCATTGCCTGCAAGATTATTAAAGTGTTCAGATTTCAAAAAGAAGTTTTCTTTAGCAGGGAATAATTGATAGGCCTGCATGAGCCATTTGAGTTGTATTTTATTATCTATATTTTTCAATACATCGGCAACAGTTCCCGAAATATCCCATCCATAGCATATCTGCCCTTTCAATTTTGGATTGCTCGCACCTTCTTTACCCTGGGGAATGAATGATATTAAATTTTTTGGAAGAGATGGGTGGCCGAAAACCTGGAAGGGCTTATCTGTTCCACGGCCTTCGCTAAGTGCGGTTCCTTCAAAAAAACAGGTAGAAGGATACCAGTAAATTGATTGTATCGTAGGCAGATTAGGGGAAGGTTTTACCGGTAAAATATATTTAGCGTTATGATTATAATTTAAGCACTTAATAACCAGGAAGTGAAAGGGAGTATCAGGAGAATTTTCGGCATGCTGGTAGTAAGCATATTTTTTGTTAGACTCATCATTCAGCCATTTTTCACCGGCAATCATAAATGCATATTCCCCGATTGTCATTCCATATACAATTGGAACGGGTTGCATTCCAATAAAGCTCTTAAATTTTTGATCAAGAACGGGCCCATCCACATAAAATCCATTAGGATTGGGCCGATCCAGTATTAACAGCGGTTTGGAATTTTCAAAAGCCGCTTCCATATAATATTCCAAAGAAGAAATAAAAGTATAGAACCTTGTTCCTACATCCTGGATATCAAACAGCATAATATCAACATCCTTGAGATCTTCCTTAGTAGGTTTATCGTGTTTGCCATAAAGACTGATAACTTCTATTCCTGTTTTGTTATCAATAAAATTTTCCACATTTTTTCCGTCATCCACATTCCCCCTGAAACCGTGTTCGGGTCCAAAAATCTTTACAATACGCACTCCTTTTTTCTGCAGCGTATCTACAAGGTGTGTGTGTTGAACCATTGAGGTTTGATTGGCGAAAATAGCTACGGACTTACCTTTGAGAAGGGGCACATATACGTCCATTCTTTCAGCACCCGGTGTAATTTTTTGTTGTGAAAAGCCACCGATGAGTATCATAAAAAAAAGGGCGACCATTATTAGTTTTCTTTTCATGCTTCAAATTTCATTAAAGTTAATTATACAAAGAGCTTAAATATATTGATGAAACCACTTATAACAGTTGATAAACTTTTTATAAAGTACCTTTACAGGAGCATTAAAATATGAGAATAGATATTTTATTAGGTCCTTTACTTATACTTAAATATATTCTTTAATATTTTAACTGAATCTATAAATAGACACTATGAGCATAGCAAAAAAAGGCGATACTGTAAAAGTACATTATAAGGGGAAATTGAATTCGGGGGAACAATTTGACTCAAGTGAAGGTCGTGCCCCGCTTGAATTTACCGTAGGGGCAGGTCAAATGATTGCCGGTTTTGACGCTGCGATCCCGGGGATGACTGTTGGTGAAAAAAAGACGATTACCATTGCACCCGGAGATGCGTACGGCGAAAAAAATGAAGAAGCGATCATAGAGTTCCCGAAATCAGATATTCCTGCTAATATGAAGCTGGAACCCGGTATGAAGCTCCAGTTGCGAAATGCGGCCGGGCAGCCGGTTCCCGTAATTGTAACTGAGGTGAAAGAAGAAATGATAATACTTGATGCTAATCACGAGCTTGCAGGGAAAGAATTAATTTTTGATATTGAGCTCGTTGAAATCGACAGTAAAAGGTAAAGTCCGGGTTTTATAAAATTGAAAATGATTTTGATCTTGTCGTATAAGTGGGTCTATATCCTTTCAGACCGGGAATGATTCTTAATATTCCATTTTTCTGAGGGTGGGGGCTTTAAGCCATGTAATAATAACTACCAGCAAGGTCATGGATCCTCCAAAGACTACTGAGGCGATAGTTCCAAATAATTTAGCAGTAATACCACTTTCAAACTGGCCCAGCTCGTTGCTGGAATTTACAAACATTGAGGTTACACTCAGCACGCGACCGCGCATGTTGTCGGGTGTTTTCAATTGCGTAATGGTTCCCCTTATTACAACACTTATTCCATCAAGCATTCCGGCTATAAGCAATGCAATAAATGACAGAAAGAAAATTTTTGAAATACCAAAAATGATAATGCAGGTTCCAAAGCCAGCAACCGCAGTCAATAATTTCTTACCCTGTTTTTTCTTTAAAGGAAAGAGGGTTAGTATGATGACAATAATTATTGAGCCCAGGTCGGATGCTCCATTCAAAAATCCAAAGCCTTCCGGACCTACCTTTAAAATATCCCTTGCGTAAATTGGTATTAAAGCAACTGCCCCGCCAAATAAAACTGCAAAAAGATCCAGGCAAATTGCTCCTAACAGTTCTTTCGTTTTGAATACAAACCTCAGTCCCTGTTGTACGCTTTCCCATGTGCGTGTCTCTCCTTTTATATTAAAGGGTAATTTTTGTTTTATCCTTGATAAAAAGAAAAAAGAAGCAGTTATCAAACAACTGATAACGATTAAAGTGCCTGTGATGCCGATACCTGCTATTAAAAAACCCCCGGCTGCATGGCCGGTAACTGAAGCGGAAAGCCATGTCCCCTGGCTCCACGTAGTAGCATTTTGTAAATTATTTCGGGGAACAATATGGGCGATCATCGCACTAAATACCGGACCCGTAAATGCTCTTATAATGCCGGTACCAAAAATTACAAGATATATACATACTGCAATCCAGTGATTGCTAAAATGGTGTGTCGTAAAACGGCTCGAAATAAAAACTAAAATTAATACTGCAATAAAATAAGAGATCACTCCCTTGAGAAGAAGCTTTCTTTTTTCACTTTGATCAATTACATGACCGGCATACAAGGCTAATGAAACGGCCGGAACCACTTCAGACAGGCCAATCAAACCAATTGCAAATGGATCGTTTGTTAAAAGATAAATCCACCATCCTACAAGGGTTCCCATCATCCTCAGCCCCATAATAAAAATAAACCTTCCCATCAGGAGATTGCGAAATTCTAATACTTTTACTGCAGCAAAAGGATCATTTTTTGTAACGACGTTCATCACGTTTCATTTAAGGCAGTTGTAAATAATGCCGCCCTTCTCCATAATCATTGTTCAGGGCTTCCAATACTGCATTCAAATGTTTTTCGTTTCCTAAAAAATCTGCTGATGAAGCATCAATAAATAAAGTTTTGATATTATGCTGCTTTATGTATTGTGTGTAGGTTTCCTGTAATGAAAAAAGATACTCCGAAGCGATGGCCTGTTCATAGGCACGGTTGCGTTTCCTGATGTTTTCTTTGAGCTTGCTTACCGGGGCATGCAGGTATATCAACAGGTCAGGTTGTACTAACTGTGGATTTATAATATCAAATAATTTCTGGTATAATAAAAATTCATCTTCTGCTAAATTTACCTTGGCAAACAAAAGACATTTTGTAAACAGGTAATCGGAGATGGTTACATTCTGAAACATATCTTTTGTCTGCAACAAATCTTTCAGCTGTTTATATCGCTCAGCCATGAAAAAAAGCTCCAATGGAAAGGCATACTGCTGCTGATTCTCATAAAATTTAGGCAGAAAGGGGTTGTCTGCAAATTCCTCCAATATTAATCTTGCATTTAAATGCTTGCTGAGCAGATGCGCAAGAGTGGTTTTGCCTGCCCCGATGTTTCCTTCAATTGTAATGAAATTGTATTTCATACGTTGCATGATTGTAAAACATTTGTCTTACAATAATCTTCCCGAACACTTAAAATATTGACTGGTAATTTTTTTAATTATCAAAAATAGCAACTCAAAGTGTAAAATATTTAAAATGAACCGAGGAATCCTTATAGAATTTGTTGATAAGGTAATAAAGTCCTAATCGGCTTTACACTGAGCTTGTCTTTACATGTGGATAATAATTCGCTGATAGTTTTATTTAAGACGGGATGAACAAGCCACGGCGACAATTCATTTAGGGGAGTTAATACAAACCGCCGGTTGCTTATTTCAGCGTGGGGGATAATGAGATCCTTTTTATTAATAATATCAGCATTAAAAAATAAGATGTCAATATCAATTATTCTTGGAGCATTTTTAGCTGCTCTTACTCTTCCCATTTGTCCCTCTATCTCCAAAATTTTTTTCATCATTTGTTCTGCAGATAAACCCGTGGTGGTAATATGCACCTGGTTATAAAAGTCGGGCTGGCTGTTATTCCCCCAGGCTTCGGTTTCATAAATAGAAGATGAAGAAACAATATTCCCGGTTTCTCTACCAATATATTCTTTTGCCATTAGAAGGCTTGACAGCCTGTCGCCCAAATTTCCACCCGTAAGAATGTATGCTGTATTCATAAAAATTAAATTCGCATAGTTTCAAATTAGTTTGCTGTGTCTTATATTACTAAGGTATGTCATATACGTTTATATATTTATTTTCTTCTTTCATTTTTTCTCCGATAGTTTTGCGTCTTTACAATAAATCTTTTCATGAAGCCATATAGCCAGGCCAGGGCAATGTTTGCAATTACGAAGGCGAGCTTGCGTGCTATTTTCAGAAGCCCGTCCGCAGTGGTTTTTGGATTTGCCTTTCCATTTATTTTTATTCTTGTTTTTGGCTTCATTGGAGACAATGGCGGAAGGCAGACCTATAAAATTGCGCTCGATAACAATGCAGATACTGCCAATGAATTGTACAAAGCGTTAAAAACTACGCAAGGAGTAACGATTGTAAGTTACCACGACAAAGATTCACTTTTGGATGATATGCAAAGAGGCAGATTAGCTGGCATTATTAATATTCAAAAAAATCCTTCCGGCAACCCGCCTTATAATTTTACACTCAGGAGTACCAATTCCAGTAATGATAAATGGCCACAATTTAAAGCGCTTGCTGATGGAGTTATCAATGAACTAAGCAATCATATTTATAAAGACCGACCCGCTTATGCCAGCTTTAATTTTGATTATAAGAGGGATATTACTGAAATTAGGCAGTACAGAACCATCGATTTCATTCTTCCCGGCCAGCTTGGATTTTCGTTATTGGCTTCGGGTGTATTTGGAGTTGCCTTTATGTTTTTTAACCTTCGTAACACCCTGGTATTAAAAAGATTTTTTGCAACTCCTATAAGCAGAACCTATATTATTTTGGGAGAAATGTTCAGCCGGGTAGTATTCCAGATGCTTACAGCTATTGTAATCATTCTTGCCGGTAATTTTTTCTTTGGCTTTACTTTAATTCATGGCCTGGAAACTTTTATTGAAATGCTGGTTCTCAGTTTTATCGGGTTGATAGTTTTTATGGGTTTTGGTTTTATCGTAAGCGGCCTCGCAAAAAATGATAGTACAATTCCGCCTTTTGCTAACGTTATTACATTGCCCCAGTTTTTAATTGGGGGTACTTTTTTTTCCATTGATGTATTTCCAAAATGGCTTCAATGGCTGGCTAAAATAATGCCGCTCACCCATTTGAATACTGCGTTGCGTGAAGTTGCATTTGAAGGTAAAAACCTGTGGGATGTAAGAATTGAAATTGGTATTTTACTGCTTTGGGGAATTGTAGTATATGCAGTGGCAGTAAAAGTTTTTAAATGGGAGTAAACTAAGAGCATGCGTTCAATAAAAATATTTATTATAAGTGTACTTATTATGATGAGTTTCTTTGGGATATTTACGGTTTTCCTGCCTTCAAAAGTTACTGTTTCAAAATCTATTCTTGTCAATGCAACTGAAGCCGAAGTCGTAAATGAAATAGAGAATTTTAAAAACTGGAAAAACTGGTATCCCGGTTTTCAAAACCAAAATATCACCGTAACAACATCACAAAAAGCCGATTCTTCTTTTGTAACATTGACCGATGAGAAGCGAAGAAAATTGTTAATGCATATGATAAAGCCGGGGCCGGAAAATATTGATGTTTTCCTGTTTGACGAGAGCAAAAAAAATACTGTAAGCTATCAATTTATTCTTTCACAGGATCGTACCGGAAATACGCAGCTCACCTGGAATGTAAATACTACATTGCCATGGTATCCCTGGAAAAAAATTGCGGGTATTTTTCTGGATAAGGCTACAGGCTCTCAATACCAGGAAGTATTGCAAAATTTAAAAATAGCTGCAGAAAAAATACATCAGGATGCTTCCAAATAATTTATTACTAAAAAGCCTTTTATCACTTTATAGATTTTTTTGAGTTCTTTTTTTGTGATACAATACGGAGGCATAATATAAATAGTGTTTCCCAGGGAACGCAGGTAAACCCCGTTTTCCAGGCAATATCTTGTGAATTCAAACCCTATATTATGCAGGTAATCATCTTTTTCAGTTGTATTTATTTCAAATGCAACGATGGTTCCCAGGCGTCGTAAATTTTTAATAATATCTTTCTTTACAAATAACAGTAATTCCTTTGAAAAATATTTTTGCTGATCTATGATTTCTTCAATTTGCCGGCTGCATTTATCTCTTTGTAACAGGGTAAGGCTTGCAAGTGCTGCCGTGCAAGCCAGGGGATTTGCGGTGAAGGAATGCCCATGAAAAAAAGTTTTGTTTTTGTCGTCGCTTATGAATGCCTCATAAATATTTTTCGTGCAGGCAGTAACCCCTAACGCAATTGTTCCGCCGGTGAGCGCTTTGCTGAGGCAAATGATATCGGCTTGTTCTGATAAATAGTCCCCTGCGAAGAATTTGCCGGTGCGGTAAAACCCCGTAAGCACCTCATCAGCAATACAGATGATATTTTGTCTTTTTATGAAAGATAAAAGCAGATCTAAATGTTTTGCATTGTACATTCTCATTCCACCTGCACCCTGTAATAACGGTTCGTAAATGAAACAGGCGATATCATTTTGATATTTTTCAATCTCTTCTTTTAATTGTTGAAGGTTTTCTTCATTGGGAGTTTCTATAAATATTACTTCAAACAATTTATCCCTGAAAGCAAGAGTAAAAGTTCCTCTTTCACTAACGCTCATGGCCCCAAAAGTATCACCGTGATAAGAATGATGAAAAGCAAGAATTTTGGTTTTATGGCTCTCACCTTTATTGGCCCAATATTGAAGAGACATTTTAATGGCGACTTCAGTAGCAGTTGAACCGTCATCACTGTAGAATATTTTTGAAAAATTACCGGGCAGAATTTTTATTAATTTTTGCGCCAGTAGGATGGCTGGCTCATGTGTAAAGCCTGCAAATATTACCTGCTGAAGTTTTTTGGCCTGTGTATATACTTTTTTCGCAATGTATTTATTTCCATGGCCGTGAATATTTACCCACCAGCTGCTTATGCCATCAATATACTTTTTACCATAAGCATCATATAAAGTTGTTTTTTTACCTTTTAGAATAGGAATGGCGGGAGGCCGGTCCTTTTGGTGCGTATAGGGATGCCATATATATTCAAAGTCCTTTTCGGTTAAACTCATACCTTGCTCGGTTAATAATTGAATGAATAAAGTTAATTACAGGACTATTTTTTTTACCTGGAAAAGAAAAAATTATTACATGCAACGAACTTTACAAAAAGATTGTCAACAACCTGCAAGATAACACATGGATTATAGGAAACTGGTATCAGACAGTATTAAGTGTAAGCCGGATGCACAACGGCAGCTATATGAGCATTTTGCGCCCTCTATGCTTGGAGTTTGCTTCAGGTATACGAAAAGCATTGCCGATGCAGAGGATGTACTGCAGGATGGATTTGTGAAAGTATTTAAGCATTTGCACAAATATAAATTTGAAGGGGAACTCGGGGGTTGGATAAGAAAAATAATGGTGAATACAGCCTTAAACTACCTTAAAACCAACAAAAAATACCAATATGATTTGTCATTCAATGAAATGACCCTGCACCCGGTTTCAGCCGATGATCCACTGGTACAACTGCAAACGAAAGAATTATCTGAGCTTATCCGGCAATTACCTACGGGGTTTCAAACAATTTTTAACCTTCATGCGGTAGAGGGATACACACACGTGGAAATTGCATCAATGCTCGGGATCAGCGACGGTACTTCAAGGTCGCAATATTCGAGAGCCAGGGCATTACTCATTGACTGGATTGATAAATATTCATTACAAGTGCAAGCGGAACAATATGGAACAAAATAAATTTGAAAAACAGGTACAACAAAAAATGGATGAGCTAAAAATTCATCCGGCTGACGCTGTTTGGGAAAAGATAGAAGCACGCATTGAAAAAAAGAAGCATTCAAAGCGGGGATTGTTTTTATTTTTATTGTTTTTTATTTTCCTTACAGGCGGCTATTTGTTGTGGAATACTCAGCACCACTCAGTTACAGAGACTAATAATTCCGGGAAAAACAGCTCTGAAAAAAATCCCGGTAAGATTTCAGCAGAAAATAATAGAACCGTTCACCCGGAAACTAATTTTAACCCTGGCTCAATAACCCGACCGGGGAATGCAACCGGGAATGCAGGTGTAAAGAAAAGTGTTATTAAGAATCCTTCGCAATATTATAAGCTGTCAGCCAATACAAAAATAAATCCAGGAGAAAAAAGTACGGTTGTAACCTTCAGGCAAAAAGAAGTAACAGATGATATTTCTGAAGGAATAAAAGCAGAAATAATCAGTCAACAACCTCAGGAAAATGAAAAAAATCGCGAAGAACTCAAGGACTCAAATTATAAAAAAACGGCGACGGATATTCTACCAAAAGTAATTTTGAAGGATACAATTGCGAAGGTAAAAGATACATCAAAGCAAACGCCTACAAGGTCAGTGACCGCAATGCACCCAAAGAACGATAAATGGAAAGTTGGGATAATATTTTCAGGCGGAATTTCAAGAGTCGGAAGTAGTTTTCTAAACGGAGATAAATCTGCTGATGTTTCAGATCCAAATGCATCTTCAGGAAGCCCCGGCCCGGTTCCGGGAACCGTTCCCCGGCCCTCAGCAACAAAAGCCGGATTTGGCTTTATAATTGGAACTTTTGTTGAAAAAAATATCTTTTCAAATACAAAACTGGTACTGGGTATAAATTTTAAATCATTCAGCACTACGAATAAAGTGGGATTCCGGAATACTACAACCCGGCTCTATAATGTCCTGCAAAGTAATATAACCAATGCCAGTGACACCTATACCAACCGTTATAATTTTATTGAGCTTCCCGTGACCCTAAAAGTTCAAATTGGAAAAGGTAAAAACGTGCCATTGTTCTGGCAGGGAGGAGTTGTAATTTCTGAGCTCGTAAGCAGTAATGCCTTACAGTTCGATCAAAGTTCAATATATTATTATAATGACAATTCAATCTTCAATAAAACCCAATTTGGATTAAGCACTTCCGTATCTGCAGCAGTGTTTTCCAAACAAAAAAATTCATTTTTAATCGGCCCTTATTTTTATTATGACGCCTCCAGGCTTGCCAACAAAGGTTTGTACAATAAAAAGCATTTTGTTTTTACCGGGCTACGCGCAGAATTTATATTCGGGAAATAAATTATTACGCATGCAACGCTTTGCAAACGCCGGTTGTCAGGAAGTCAAACTATTGTAACATGAACAAATATCTATTCACCTTAGCCACAACTTTTGTTTCCCTGTTGTTTTCTGTTTTGTTTAGCGGGTGTACAAAAGACACCTGCAAACATACCCACACATATACGTGGTACGAGCCCCTGTACAAAACCTCGGCGGAGGTAAGGGCAAACATTAAAAGCAACCCTCCAACGGCAATAAAAGCACCGGGTAAAATTGTTATCATCGGTAAGTATATTTTTTTGAACGAAGTCGATAAGGGGATTCATGTAATAGATAATACGCATCCGTCTTCCCCGGTGAATATTGCTTTTATTGATATTCCTGGAAATATTGATATCGCCGTCAAGGGAAATACATTATACGCCGATCTCTATACCGACCTTGTGACTCTTGATATTGCTAATCCTTTGAATGTTACTAAAACAAAAATTATAGATGGGGTATTTCCTAACCGTTCTTACAACTATGGTTTTGTTGCAGATGGAAGTAAAATAATTTTCGATTGGGCACGTCATGATACAACTCTTACTGAAGATTGTGGTCAGCCATTATGGAACAGTCAACAATTATGGGATGGAAGAGGCGGCGTATTATATTCTGCGGACGCTTCCGGGTTGAAAAACAGCAGCGGTAGCCCTGCACCTATTGGTATTTCAGGGTCCATGGCCAGGTTCGCACTAGTTAATAATTATTTGTACACGGTGGATCAATCGTATTTAAAGGCTTTCGATATTACCAACAGCAATAATCCAACCTTTTCAAATAAAGTGGGGGTTGACTGGAGTGTAGAAACTATTTACCCTTTTAAAAATAAATTATTCGTTGGCTCCAGCAACGGGATGTTTATGTATGATATAAGTTCTTCTCCCGGTAATCCTGTAAAGGCCGGTGAGTTCACACACGCCCGCTCATGTGATCCTGTTATTGCCGATGATACCTTTGCTTATGTGACCTTGCATTCGGGTACGACTTGTTTGGGATACACTAACCAGCTGGATATTGTGAAATTGAATGATCTTTCTAATGCCGAATTGGCGAAAACCTACAGTCTTACAGGTCCGCAGGGTTTATCAAAAGATGATAATCTTTTATTTATCTGTGATGGAACTGATGGCCTTAAAGTATATAATGCCGTCGATGTAATGAATTTGCAATTGATAAAACAATTTCCCGGTGCTGAAACTTATGATGTAATAGCAAACAATAAAATAGCGATTGTAGTAGCAAAAGATGGCTTATACCAGTATGATTATTCAGCCTTAAGTAATATCCACCTGGTAAGTAAAATAGATATTAAAAATTAATTCCCCGAGATGAAAATAAAATTTATTCCGTTTTTTTTGCTGCCATTACTTATATTTTTTTCGGCATCCGCCCAAAAGGAGAAATTAAAATTTCATTCAATCAATTCAATCGGGCTTTCTGATGGACAAAGTGGAGGTTATTTCTTATGTCAAACTGTAAATGGATTATCCTGTAGAAAATGGTTCTCAGGAATAGGATTTGGCGCAGATTATTATCCCTACAAATCTTACCCGCTATTTTTAGACACCAGGAAGTATTTTGGTAAAAATAGCAAGGGCTTTGCCTATGGAGATTTGGGTTACAATTTTAGTGGAAAAAATAAACCCGGAAAAGAAGTTTATTATTATACCTCTTACCATTTTACTGGCGGAATTTATACAGATATTGGTGTAGGATATAAAATGAAATTTATGAGGAGGTCTTCCTTTTTATTCAGCACCGGCTATAGCTATAGAGAAATTAATAATAAAGTAGGAGTCGCAAATCAATGCCTGGTTGGTCCCTGTTCGGTAGATTATAGTAAATATAGGTATGGGAATGGCAGAGTTATCTTTAAGGCCGGGGTAGATTTTTGAACTAATATATTTACCAGAGAATCTATTAATAAGCAATGTTCAGGTAAGAGCAAATAACTTACTTACTGAGATTGGAAGATTCCGTTTTTTCGTACCCATCCCAATCCGTTTTTTGTGCCCGGCTTCTTCCTGGAGCCGGCGCACTATCTGTAAAACCTCTGCCATGACTTCGCCTGTATTCTCTTCTAATAATTGTAATAAAATATTCCTTTTTTCGTTATCACTTCATGATAATATTCCATAAGCATACACCGGAGCCGCTATTCAGCAAGTTTTCCAGGCGCCATGCATCTTCAGCAAGTTGTTGTATTTTTACTATCCCACAATAATCGAAGCCTAACTGTGCGCCCAGTTCGTCTTACTATTTGTGAATATTTGTATTTCCTCGCGGGTAGTTATTTTTTTTAATTAATATATGCATTTCTCTAACTAAAGTTTTCCAAACCTGACATAACAATCATGCCTACCCTGAAATTCTTCTTTTTGTTACTTGTATTTTTATTTCTGCAAAACAGTTTGTCAGCACAGGAGAAATTAAATATCAAATTAGGGAAAGTAACGCCTGAAGATTTTGATCTTAAATCAGTACTTATTGATTCAGGTACAAATGCTGTGATTGTTCTTGATAAGGGGGATATTTCATTTGCAGGAAATGAGAAAGGATGGTTTAGTTACGAATTTAGGAGGAGCACAAGAATAAAGATTATTAAAAACAACGGGTTTGATCTTGCAACCGTAGAACTTTTATTGTATCAAAATGAGGATAGTAAAGACAAGGTTGAAAATGTAGTTGGCGTTACGTCCAATATTGAAAATGGGACAATTATTGAAACCAGGCTAAATCCAAAAGATGTTTTCGAGGGAAAATCTGACAAAACCCATTTCTATAAAAAATTTGCCATGCCTGGTGTAAAGGAAGGCTCCATCATTGAATATTCTTACACGATCAAATCTGATTTCATATTTAATCTTCCTTCGTGGGATTTTCAAAGTGCGGCGTGCCCAACTTTGTGGAGTGAATATAATGTTGCCATTCCGGGCTTGCTGAGTTACGTGTCCAGCCTCCAGGGTTCCCATAAATTTGATATTGACAAAAGTGGGGAAGGATTCAAAGTCTACAATATAAGCCGGGAAAGCGCAGGTCGTGGCGCGTATGGCACTCCGGAAAGATTCTCTGTATCGGGCCGAACAACCTTACACAGATGGGTGAAGAAGGATATCCCGGTTTTTTATGTTGAGAATAATATTTCTTCCCCGGCTAATTTTATTGACAAAATAAGGTTTCAGTTATATAGAACTTACGATGGTGAAAATTTTCATGATGTCGCTAATAACTGGAAAAAGGTACACGAAGAATTAATGAAACGGGAAGACTTTGGAGAACCTCTGTACGAGGAAAATTCCTGGCTTGATAGAGTATTGTCGCAAGTAGTTCAGAAGAATGATAATTCACTGCAAAGAGCAAAAAAAATCTACTACTACCTGCAAAACAATTATACCTGTATTAATCGCTATGATAAATATATTAAAACCTCCCTGCAGGATGTAGTAAAGAAAAAAAGCGGTACTGTTGGCGACATAAACCTGTTGCTTATTACAATGCTTAACCATGAAAAAATAGAGGCCTTCCCGGTATTACTAAGTACACGTGAATTTGGCCGCAACTCTCCAACTTATCCCTTGATGGAACAGCTGAATTATGTGGTTGGTAAAGTTAATATTAATTCAACCGATTACTACCTGGATGCGACAATTCCTTTTTTACCGTTCGGTAAATTGCCATCAAATTGTTACAATGGCCATGCAAGGGTAATTTCACAGGATACAACTGCTGTTTATTTTGAGCCCGACTCATTGAAGGAAACCAGTTTGGTAAGTGTGTTTATTAGTGATAATGAAAACAAGGAAGTGGAAGGTGCTTTTACCCGTAACATGGGCTTTTTTGAATCATTAGATGCGAAAACTGCTATTGCTAAATCTGGTTTGCTTACATACGAAACAAATCTAAAAGCATCCTATCCTGAAGACATCTTACTCAGCAACATCAAAGTAGATTCCATACAATTGCCGGAAGAGCGGGCATCAATAAAATTCGATTTTAAACTTACTTCTTTTGAAAATGCTGACATCGTTTATTTTAACCCATTAATAGGGCAAGCTTTAAAGAAAAATCCCTTTTATGCATCAGAGCGGAAATATCCTGTTGAAATGCCTTATACCGCAGATGATATATATCTTTTAGTCATGGATATACCCAGGGGTTACAAAATTGATGAGTTGCCCAAATCGACCCGCGTTAAGCTCAATGAAACGGAAGGTTTATTTGAGTATATAATAAATGCGGATACCAGTACTATAAGAATGAGATGCAGGCTCACGATGAATAAAGCAAATTTCACCTCCGAAGATTACCAGACACTCCGGGATTTTTACGCCTTTATTATAAATAAAGAAACAGAGCAGATTGTGTTTAAAAAGATAAAACAGCCATAAAATTTTTTTGTACCGTTTCGTTCCTTTTTTCCCCAGGCCCTGATTCAATTGAATAAAAATTCCTGCTAATTTATCCGAAAGAAATGAATTTTAAATTTCGCTTTATTCCTGCGTACTTACTTCGCTTTAGTGGAGAATCTTTAAATATAATTTTGAAAGATTCATCTGTAAGATCTTCCCAGTCGCTGGCGGTAAAATTTAGAATTTCCGGCAGGGGTTTAAACCCTGGTTCGGTAGTTGATTTTGAAAAACGATTCCACGGACATACATCCTGGCAAACGTCACAACCAAATAGCCTGTTGTCAAATTTTCCTTTTACTTCATCAGGAATCAGCAGATCTTTTAATTCGATGGTGAAATAAGAAATGCATTTGCTGCCATCAATTACTTTATCAGGCAATATGGCTTCTGTAGGGCAGGCGTCAATACAACGTGTACATGTGCCGCAGTAATCTTTTATAAAAGGGTCATCCGTTTCCAGGTCAAGATCAGTTATTAATGTTGCTATAAAAAAAAATGATCCATTATTTTTTGTGATAAGATTCCCGTTTTTTCCTACCCATCCCAACCCACTTTTCCGGGCCCAGCTCCTTTCAAGAACCGGGGCGCTATCGGTAAATCCCCTGCCATGAACGTCACCGATATTTTCTTTTATCAAGCCCAAAAAAGTTTTTAATTTTTCCCTGATCACTTCATGGTAATCATTTCCATAAGCATACTTTGAAACCTGTGGAGCCTGCTGGTTTTGTTGCGTGGAAGGATAATAATTAAGTAATAATGTAATTACCGACTTTGCCCCGGGAACTAATTTAGCGGGATCAATCCTAAGATCAAAATAATTGCTCATGTAATCCATACTTCCATGGAACCCCTTATTCAGCCAGCTTTCAAGCCGGCGTGCATCTTCATCAAGTTGCTGCGCTCTGGCAATCCCACAATAATCAAATCCTAACTGTGCGGCGGTCTGCTTTATTATTTGCGAATATTTGCTTTCCTTGATTTTCAATGGTACCTTTGTATTACTCAAAAAACAAATGTATCAGGTATATTCCTGATTTTGAGTTGCTTTTACCAAAACTACACCATGCTAACCCAAAAAAAATTCTCCGCTTTCCTGCTGTTCCTATGCCTGCAAAGCAACTTATTATTAGCCCAGGACAAGTTAAATATTAAATTCGGCAAGGTAAAACCTGAAGATTTTAATATTACATCAACGTTAATTGATTCAAGCACCAATGCGGTAGTAGTGGCAGATGCAGGCAAATCAGAATTCATTGCCAATACATCAGAACTTACTTTTTCCCTGGTATTTACAGAAAAAAAGAGGATCAAAATTATCAATAAGAACGGATTTGATGCCGCCACAGTGATCATACCCCTGTATGTTGGCGACAATGGCAAATCAGAAAAACTGGATTATCTCAATGCCTATACTTATAACATCGAAAACGGGAAAGTAATTGAAACCAAAGTTGCAAAATCATCTATTTTTGCCGAAAAGCATAGCAAGAACTGGATATATAATAAATTTACTTTCCCTGCTCTTAAAGAAGGAAGCATCATTGAATATTCCTACGAAGTAAAATCCGACTTCTTTTTTAACCTGCAACCCTGGACATTCCAGGGAGAATACCCGGTGTTGTGGAGCCAGTATGAGGCAGCGATTCCTGAATTTTACAAGTATGTGATACTTTCACAGGGCTATCAGCCTTTTTTTATCAACAAGCTTGATAAAACACCGCAAAGCTTTTCTTTTGTTGAGCGCGTGGAAAGAGAAATAGGACGTGGAGCTCCGCCCTCAAATTCCGGGTTAAATAGCTTTAAAATAGATGGTATGATAGATTACCATACCTGGGTAATGAAGAACGTTCCTGTGCTGAAAGAAGAAGCATTCACTACAACTTTGCGTAATTCTGTTGCTAAAATGGAATTCCAGTTGAACCAGGTTGTCTTCCCAAATTCAATGCCTAAAAATTATATGGACTCCTGGGAAAAAGTGGCAAGCGACCTGATGCTTGATGATGAATTCGGTGTTCCGATTGACAGGGGCAACAACTGGCTTGATAAGGATGTGAATGACATTGTAAGCAAGGCAACTACCCAAATGGGAAGAGCACAAAAAATATTCGAATATGTGCGGGACAATTTTACATGCCGTGAAAATAATAGGATCTACTTAACGGCAGGCCTTAAAGATGTATTTAGAAATAAAAATGGTTCAGGCGCTGATATTAATATGCTGCTGATCGCCATGTTGAAAAATCAGAAAATTGAATCTGTTCCTGTTATCCTAAGTACCAGGGAGCATGGGTTTGCTCATGAACTGTATCCACTCATAAACAGGTATAATTATGTAATTGCAAAAGTTATCATAGACAATACATTATTTTACCTGGATGCTACTGCTCCCCAACTTGAATTTGGTACACTTCCATCAAATGTATATAATGGCCAGGCAAGGGAAATAACCAAAGATTTGGCAGCACCCATATATTTTATTGCTGATTCACTCAGGGAATATGGCACTACCACTGTCTATATATCTAAAATTGATAATAGTGGAGTCGAAGGCTCTTTCACGCATAATTACGGAATATATGAATCATTGAAACTCCGGCAGAAAGTCGCAAAGACATTAACTGATGATGTTAGAAAAGCACTACAACTGGAATATCCTGAAGAAATTACAATAGCTAATTTACAAATCGACTCACTAAAATTATTGGATAAGCCGGTTGGGCTGAAATTTGATTTAAAATTTAAATCCTTCGAAAATGATGATATTGTATATCTGAATCCTATGTTGAGCCAGGCGATAACAAAGAATCCATTCGCTGCTGCTGAACGATTTTACCCGGTAGAAATGCCCTACACATTTAGTGATATTTATAACCTTACGATGGAGGTGCCGGAGGGATATAAAGTTGATGAACTGCCTAAGTCAGTGAGGGTTAACCTTAATGGAAATGACGGCACGTTTGAGTACCTCATCTCCCTTGATGGGAGACATATTCATCTTAGGTGCACATTGCTTTTGAGTAAAGCAACCTATGTAAATGAAGATTATCAATTTCTTCGCGATTTTTACGCTTTTGTTGTAAAAAAAGAAACAGAGCAAATTGTATTCAAAAAGATAAAATAACCATGAAATTTTTTGTTATTCTTTGTTCTGTCTTTTTTTGCGGTTTTACAAAAGCCCAGGAGCGTAGTGCGCTTTTTATACCGGATTCTTTACAAAAAGGAGCCGACGTTGTAAAGCGGGATGAAGAATATATCTTAACCATAAAGTCACC
>Ga0068860_100001315_pt1 | contig 26985 bp, 29 predicted proteins | sample KBSSwiS32_FD_66597 | JGI IMG/M metagenome (GOLD analysis project Ga0068860, IMG submission 66597) | Switchgrass rhizosphere microbial communities from Kellogg Biological Station, Michigan, USA - KBS Switchgrass S3-2 | ecosystem: Host-associated > Plants > Roots > Rhizosphere > Soil ...
CGACCATCACCGCGACCTCCGGCGGAGACACGATGGTGATGGAGGTCGCGGACCTGGGCTCGAACCTGTCCGCGCATCCCATCCTGGCGCCGGGAGAGTGGGTGCACGCCGGCCAGCTCGTGCGGCTCGCCGTGGACCCGGGGTTCGACCGCTTGGAGTGGCCGGACTCCGCGGAGGTCTCCGTGCAGGTCGGAAGCAACGTGCAGCGGGGCTACCCCCGGATCTCGCCTCCCTCCGCGGAGGGAGTGCTCGAGGTGCAGCTCCCGAGCACGCTGCCCGCAGGGCCCACGCGCGTGTTGATGAGTGTGATGGGACATCCGCGGATCACGCGCTGTGAGGGCCCCGGCGCGTGCGCTGAGACTTCCTGGTCGACGGTGGATTTCACCGCGCAATTCATCTCGGCCCCGTAGCTCGCGGCCACGGCCATGAGAACCCTAGGGGCTGGAGCTGCTCCGCCCCGCGGATCAGCTCCTGGTACTGCTCTTCCGTGGGCGGGACGATGGCGCGGGCATCGTCCTCCGGAAGGAAGTCAATCTTGGGCACGGTGGCGATCACGCCTTCGTCCTTGTGATCTGCCGGAGGGAGCGCCCCTCTTGGAGAAGCCTTTCCACCGGCGAGCGTCCGTTGCTATCCAACCGCGGAGGTCGTCCCCAGCGCCGGCCCTCCCGCCTCTACACGCTCGCGTGCCGCCGAGATCCGCTCGTTGATCGCCGAATTCGCCCAGCAGTTCCACCGGGAACTGGTGATCGCCTTGCGGCGGAACGGGTGATCGGCATGGCCGGGAATACGCACTGGACGACAAATCGACTTCCCTGCTACCCCAGTCGGCGGAGCTCTCCCGCGAGCCGTGGGCCCACGAGCGCGCGGAGTTGAGAACCTGGCTCGCCTGGGCGTGGAATGTGCTCCAGGAATGAGACGGCAATCAGCTCCTCAACTTCGGCTCCCTGCGTCGCGTAGGCATCTTCAAGAAAATCCAGGACCTCTTGCACGAATGTCCGAGCGTCCCCGTCGCCCTTCGCTATCTCAGCTTCCGCCCATCGCTCGATGTCGGCCATGAGCAGATGCGGAAGCACTCCGCCATCTTGATCTTCGAGATGCTCCTGGAGCAGCGGTCGGAGCGCCTTGAACCGATAGAACAGGGCGCCGACAAGGGCCACGGTTGAGGCACTCATGGCGACCTCCCGAGTGCCTTGAGCAGGTCGTCGAGGAGGCTCTGTGCCACGAGCCGATCGGAATACGAGGCGTCGGGGTGCGTTTGCAGCCAGTTCTGGAGACCTCGAACCGTTTCCTCTGCCTTCTGGAGATGGAACCGGCCCGCGGTTGATTGACCCGTCGCCAGCTCCGCGCGAACCGCGTCGGCTGTCGTGCCAGCGCCGACCCGATTGGGGTTCGTCGTGCCCTTGTAGAGATTGTCGACGAGGTTTCGAAGCTTCGGGTCGGTGACGTTGGGCTTCGGAAGTACTCCCGCCCTGGGCTCAGCGGACATCTGGAGGGCGTTCGGAAGAATGGGCTTCGACGGCGCGGCGCTTCCGGTGAGTGACTGGGACAAGGCAATCATCACCCCGGAATCGAGTGCCCCCAAGGCGATGAGCTTCTGCAGCGCCTCCGCCATCTCAACGGTAGCCAGCCCGGTAGCGCTGGCCGCTGCAGCGGGTCCGGCCATCGCAAACACGGGCAGCGGCGGCATCGGCGGTCGCCCAGCAGCGGCGATCTCCGCAGCAGCACCTGCGGCCTGGTACGTCGCCACCACCAGGAAGGCGATGTCCACCACCACCATGGCCACCTTTGCCTTGTGAGCCCCGTCGGCGATTCGAGTTGGCCACTCCTCCAGCAGCGTTGCCCAGCCGGCGAACACTTCCGGGTGCGCGCTGAGGGCGTGCTCGATTTCTCGCGGGTTCTCTCCGAGCGCCGCCTCGAGCATTGGTGCCGCCTCATCCGCGAACTTTTCCTGGGTAAAGGAGATCTGCCCTCCGGCCTGGAGTCCGCGGTCGGCGTATTGCGCCATGCTCTGCATCGCCACCGCGAACGCCAGGACCTGTGAGGAAACCAGAAGCGCCTGGTACTTCCTCCCAGCCTCCGCAGATCGTCCCGCCATCGCCAGCTTCCGGGCTTGCTCCAGGCGGTCGCAGAGCGCAGGCAAGAGCATCTCGGCGAAGTCCCTCCGGAAGACGATCACCAGTGAGCTGTCCAGATGGCGCGACGCCAGCGTCATGTCCGCCGCCCGGCGAAGCAGTAAGGCATCGAGCTCGGCGAATCCGGCCGGGAGGGCGGGAGGTGGCGTGGGGTTCGTGACCAGCCAGCAACGCTCCGTGATCTTCGGCATGCACGCGAGTTGCGCTGCGAGTGCCAAGGCCAGTGCCGCGTGCCGGACGAGCCTGCGCGCGGCGCGGTCGTGCGAGCCCACTCGGTCCATGGCGCGATTGTAGCCCACCAGCGAACGTGGGTTGGGGGATACGACCGGACACCTCTGCGTACTGGAGGCCCCGCCGGGAGCACGGGCGAGAGCAGCTTGCCGATCACCGGGAACCACGGGATGGCGTCCGGGGTCGCCACCGAGGCGCCCAGCGGCCACGTCCAGGGCGCGATGCGGAAGTGGAGCCAGCCGAGGGGGGCGCCCCCCAGCAGCGATGATGCGGGGGTGGCTCAGGGGGCCTGGAGGAACAGGTGGACCCCCGTCTTGTTGGAGACCGCGATGTCGGCGCGGCCGTCGCCGTTCACATCGGTCGCCTCGAATTGAGTGCCGACGCCGGATGAGTCGTCGATCTGGTGGCCGATCCAGCTGACGCCGGCGCTGCCTCGCTGGAGCTCGAACCAGGAGAGGACCCGCGGGCCGTCCGGGTCCACGTCGCCGGTCAGCCCGTGCGCCCACAGGCGCTTGCCGGTGACGATGTCCGGCAATCCGTCGCGGTTGAGGTCGGCGGCGGCGAGCGCGTGGGACTGAGAGAACGACTCGTCGATGACGTGCTGGACGAAGGACCCGTCCTCCTGCTGCTGGTACCACCACACGCCGACGGCATGCGCCGAGCTGGAGACGACGTCGTTGCGGCCGTCGCCGTCGACGTCGAACACGACCATCTGCGCGCAGTCCGGGCCGAGGTTCGCCGGGATCCACGTCCACTCGGGGGCGTGCCACCAGCCCCTGGAGATGACGACATCCGCGAGCCCGTCTCCGTCGATGTCGCCGGTGCCGAGCGAGTGGGCCGGCACCTCGGTGGTCCCGGTCGCCGGGTCGTTGATGAGGTGCTCGATGAACGGGTCCGAGGCGCTGGCAGGTCGTTCGAACCAGGCCATCCTGGCGTTGCCGGACTGAAAGACGAGGACCGGTGGACCGTTCAGCGGAGCGAACGCCGGGCTCTCGCTGGCCGCGGCGCCGAACACCGGGTGCTGGGGCCAGTCGACGCCGGTGGTCCCGGGATTTTCACGCCAGAAGGGCGCCGTGTTGGGGAAGCCGAAGACCACCTCGTCCATCCAGCCGTCCTCGTTGAGGTCGCCGGCGAAGACGATGAAGGCGTCGCTGTACTCCGAGGTCGGATCGAATTCGCGCACGGGCGCGATGGAGCGAGGAGCCCAGGAGGGCGCCTCGTACCAGAGATCTCCGGCCAGCAGGTCCGCGCGGCCGTCGCCGTTGAGGTCGGCGACGGCGATCCCCTCCGAGCGGAAGGCCGGATCGATGGTGGTCTTCTCGAAGAGAACCGTTCCGGGTTGCGGCCGGCAGCCAGCGAGCGCCACGGCGGCGGCGAGGAGCATCAGGCAACGAGTGGAGGCCATGGAGCAGGAAAGTAACCGCATTTCCTGGATCCATCCCCGCGATGGGGATCGACGACAAGACGACCGCGCTCGACAAGGTGCTCACCAGAGCGGGCGAGCTGGTCAACCTGCGCTCCGTCATCAACGGCCTGCACTCCGATGAGCTTCCTGATGGGATTCGGGCGCTCGCGGTCTCGATGCGCCCGCCGGCCAGGCGCATCTCCCGCGGTCACTGGATGGCGGTTCCTCCGGTCATGCCGTGCTGCTCCGGTCGCTCGTCCATGTCCTGTGCGGCAGAGCGGCGGGGAAGCCGGACGCGAAACGTCGTCCCTTCGCGATCGGTCGATGTCACCATCACCGTCCCGCCATGAGCCGTCACGATTTCCCGCGCAATGTACAGTCCCAGGCCGAGGCTCCTCGAGCCCCGCTCCTCGCTCTGCTCCGGATTGCGAAACAGAGGCTCGAAGATGTTCGCGAGATGCGCGGGTGGAATCGCGGGGCCCTCGTTGTGGACCTCGAGCACGACATCCCCGGCCTCCGCTCTTGCAACCACCACGATGGACCCGGTTGGCGCTCCGTACTGCAGCGCATTTCCAACCAGATTCGACAGAACCTGAGCAAGGCGGTCGGAATCCCAAACACCTCGGAGGTCCCCTTCGAAGTGGGTGTCAAACCGGCGGTCTGGGTGGAACGCTTGAAACTCGGCAAGCACCCCTTGAGACAGATCGTCCAGATTCATCGGATGTGGCGCGATGGGAATCCCGATTCCCAGGCGTGTCCGCGTCAGGTCCAGCAAGTCATTCACCATTCGCTTCATCCGCTCGGCGCTGGTGAGGATGCGCATGGCCACCTTGGCAGTCCTGTCTTCCGCCGCCCCGTCCTCCCGGCCTCGAGGCGTGGTGAGCAGTGCGCTGGACATCAAGATGGCACTCAGCGGATTGCGCAGGTCGTGACCGAGGATGGCGAGGAACTGATCGCGTGTCCGCCCCATTTCCTGGACGTACCGAGACGTCGCCTCGACCAGAGCCTCATCGATCGCCTCGTTGAATCGGACCACCTGGTGCATGTCCGTGCCGCCCGCCTCCTCGAAGAGCCGGAGGACGCTCGCACGCAAGGCCCGGTATTCGGCGACGAGTTGGCCGAGCGTGAAGCCATCATGGATGCGAAGGGAGGCGTGAACCTGGCCGACCACTTCCATCCGATGCTCGAGCCCGCGGCCTTTCGATTTCTCGGACTGCTCTCCAGCCGCTTGTGGTGACTCCAGGTCTGCGACGATGGCTGCGAGAATCTCCTGGGCGTGATCGCGCAGCTGGGACCTGCTCAACCCTCTCGCGGCCGGCGTCAGGGTCGCCGCGAAGGCCTCCCACTCGCGGACGATGGCGCTGTGGTGGCGACGTATGAACTCGCCCAGATCCATGCAGGTGTCCCTCCTGGAAGGTTGACCATGGGCCGGGTGGCGCGCCGGGAAATCACCTGATCAGGCGAGGTCGCTTACTTGCATGGCGAACGGACGGTGGAGCGAAACAGGGCCGACGTCCAGCTTGCCAAGGCGGGAGCCGCCTTCCGCGTGGCCGGCGAGGCGCCGCCCCGAGAGTCCCCACCACCGGCGGGGTGCGACCGTTCCCGGCCCCACCGCCTGGATCGTCCCACCGCTGCATACCTGCCTCCGTTTGACCCGCTCCGTCGATCAGGGCGTGATCAGGCCCTTCGGCCGGAGGAGCTCAGGAGGCAGGGAGATGCGGCAGTTCATCCACGCGGTCGCGGCCGCCGTGACCTTGACGGCGTGCGCGCCCTCTCCCGGTTCGTTCCACGGGTCGCCAGGCGGCCTGACGCTGGACGTGAAGGAAAGCCTCTTCCTCGGGAACGGTGGCGCCCAGGAGAATCCGAATATGTTGTTCCTGCTGATGACCGACAGGCCCGGCCTGTGCGACGCGATACGGTCGGGGAACACCCTCGAGGACATGACCTACTTCAGGGTGCACCCCGTCGTCACTTCCTACCACGGCCAATACTTCCAACCCCGACCAGGCAACTACCCCGTCATCCCGAATTTGGCCATCTCGCTGGCGTACGCCCATGCCTCCCTCGAGCGCACGGATTCTGCCTGCCAGACGGCGGAGATCGTGGAAGGGACCGGCGGGACGATCACCCTCGACGGCTACGAGCCAAAACCGGGCGGCCGCATGACCGGCTCCTTCGCCGTCACGTTCGGCACCGACGCCGAGCCTGGCACCGGAGATTTCGACGCCCTGTACTGCGACGCCTTCGACTCCTGGTCCCTGACCCCCGGATGCCAATGACGTCCCGGCTGCGCAGGCGCTGGCCATGGCCGGTTCTGCGCCTGACTCGCTTGCGGAGGTGAGGCGGTGCCGGCGAGCCACTCGCTGCACCGGGACCGGGAGCTACGCCAGCCCTTTCACGCGCTTGTAGTACGCGAGGTACTCCTTCGGCGTCGACATCGCGATCACCTTCGCGACGGAGGTGAGCTCGAGATCGTCGAGCTCCTTGAAGTGGAGACAGCACTTCCCCATGTCGAGCCGCTTCCCGGCTTTCTTGAATGCGTCGGCGAGCAGCTTCTCGGGAAACGGCGACGTGTACTCGCCGCTCGAGCTGTCGTGCGTGCCCATCAGGTAGAGCGAGTTGTAGCTCTTCTTCGCGCCAAGGCCCACGTAGCTGAGCGGCTGGCCGTTGTGCGTGTTGGAGAACTGTTCGAGCGGGATCCCCCAGTTGATCACGCCCCAGCTCATGAACTCCGCGTACCCCTTGGGGACGTGTCGGCGGACGAAGGCGCGGGCCTCTTCGATCACCGCCCGTTTCTCCGGAGTGAGCGAGGCCAGGTAGGCGGCCACGGTGGTGGGGCGAGCGGCCTTCGCCTTCGAGCGTGATTTCCTGGCAGCCATCGACCTGTTCCTCGCGTTCGGGTGCTCCGGCCGGACGTTAGTCCAGATGGGTGGACAGGGACGACGAATGGAGGTGAGGCGCGCGGGTGACTATTCGAGCGCGAGGCCGCGGGCCACCCGGACGTCTCACTCCTGATGCCAGGGCTCAGTTTCCCGGCGGGGAGCCGGAGAGGGCCGCGGTCGCGGCGTCGCAGGCCTGGAAGCCTTCCACCACCCGGCAGCGCCAGCCGTCGCGCGGCGGGATGGGCGGCCAGAACACGTAGAGGGTGTTCGGGCGGAGCGTGCCGGTCGCCACCTCCGCCTGCAGGGCCTGTGAGAGCGCGACGGCTTGCTCGTGCCTCATCCGCGCCGTGAAGCCGCCGTTGAAGGTGGCCCCGAGGTGGTAGGCGACGTAGGCCAGCGCGGCGTGGAGCCGCATCTCCCACGGGGCCGGCTGGACGCCGTACCGCGCCGGCACCAGCGCCAGGTGCTCGTATCGGCCGAGCGCCTTCCAGGGCGCGGGGTCCGGCGGCGGGTACATGGTCCGGGGGCCGGCGGTGATCTCGGCGATGGTGGCCGGCGGCAGCATCTCGGCGACCTGGAGCGCCACCGCCAGCGCCAGCCCCGCCGCCGCCACCGCGGGGCGCCCGCGCTGCCACCGCAGCCAGCCCAGCACCGCGGCGGCGGTGAGCAGGTAATGGAGCGGCCAGACGAAGCGCCCGGACGTGCGCAGCGCGCTGGTGATCACGGAGATGTGCGAGTAGGCGCCGTCCAGGTCCAGGACCTCGCGGCCCGCCAACGTCACCTTCCCCGAGAGCGAGTAGAAGAACCACCCCAGCGCCACCACCGTCACCGGGAGGATGCGGCGCCAGCCGGCGGGGAGGCGGCGCCGCGCGGCCAGCGCGCCCCCCAGGGCCGCCAGCAGCCCGAGCACGCCCAGGCCCAGGTACCCGAACCCTTCGAACCACTGCCGCGGCGTCGCCGGGATGGGCGGGAGGAAACGCGACCTCCCGGCCGAATTCACCAGCGACAGCACGTCCGCCTGGTAGATGCCGAAGCCCTCGATGCCGGTCGGCTCGCTGCCGCCCAGGAAGCCGAAGAGCAGGAACGTGCCGACGAGGATGGCGGCCATGACGCCACCCGCCGCCGCGGCCCACGGCCAGCGCACCACCCGTTCGCGCGCGCAGGTCCACAGGAAGCTCAAGGTGAACGGGAAGATCATGCAGGCCAGATACGGCTGGACGCCGGAGACGTAGAAGAGCGCGCCGGCCAGGAGCGCCGCGGTGCGCGCGGCCTGGCGGCGGTCGGCCTGTGGGCGCAGGTTGGCGTCCAGCGCCAGCAGCACCGGCCACTGGCCACACAGCGAGGTGTGCCCCAGGCGGGCGAAGAGCACCGGGGCGACGGCGAACGCCGCGCCCCCCAGCGCCTGGTCCACCAGGCGGTCGCTGACCAGCGAGGTGAGGCGCGCGCCCATGACCCCCTGGAGGGTGAAGCTCAGCCCCAGGTAGAGGCCGAGGTACTGGAAGTCCGCCGGGAGCACGGGCGAGAGCAGCTTGCCGATCACCGCGAACCACGGGATGCCGTCCGTGGTCGCCACCGACGCGCCCAGCGGGTAGACCAGGCCCGGCGCGGAGCCCAGCGGCCACGTCCAGGGCGCGATGCGGAAGTGGAGCCACCCGGTGAGGTTCGCCGAGGGGTCGCCCCCCAACAGCCAGTCCAGCCGCCCCGGCGGCAGCACCGCCAGGCCGCCGCGCGCGGCGAACCAGGCCAGGCCGGCGCACGCGCCGAGGACGAGCCCCAGCCAACGCCGCGGGGGTCGCTGCGTCAGGGCTTGTCCCTCCGCGGTCATGGGAAGGCGAGCGAAACCATGGAGCCATCGCCGCTGTCAACGGCCGGCATCCTCCCCAGCGCCGGCGTCACGCGCGGCGAGCGCTCAAGCCCGACCGAGCACGCCTTCACCTGCCGCGCGCTTCCCCTGCTCGAACGCCGCCTTGGCCGTCGGCGTGCGGACGGCCGGACTCCCGAGGCTTCCGGAGGAGACGGCGTCCTCGGAAGCCTTGTCGGGTTGAATGACGGCGACCCGTACGCCGGAGGCTTTGAGGGCCGATACGCTCTCTTCCAGTGGAACGAGGGCCAACGCTCCAGGGGGTGCGCGGAGCGAGAGGACGATGACCTCGTCGAAACCGACCGCCAGATCGGCGTTGTTGCTCGAATGGTACCCGCCATCGATGTAATGGTGCCCGTCGATGACCGCAGGAGGCGAGCCGAAGGACGCGGTGGTGGCGATCATCGCGTCGACCAGGCTGACTCCGCTCGTGCGATCGAACGCCCGGCGCTCGCCTGTCTTCGCGTTGACCGCAACAATCGATACCGGCTTCGCGGGCCACGTCTGGACCGGAAGCTGCGCGGCCATCGTCTCTCGCCGGGCCTGCAGATCCGCGGGCGCCAGAGAGGCGTGGTTCAGAGCGATCTTCCCGAAGCGACTGAGAATGGCGTCCAGACTCCCGCCTGCCGCCTTGGCCTCGGCGCACTCGCGGCGAATGCTCGGCCAATCAAGTGGAGGCGGCGAGCGCAGGTTGGGAATCGGTTTGAATTGCTGCTCGAAGAGCTCGTTGAGATCGGTCCCGTTCGCCAGGTGCAGGGCCACTCGCGCTCCGGCAGAGGTTCCGATGAACAGGTCCGAATCGCGCAGATCCACGCCCGCCGAGGCCATGCCGGCAAGCAGCCCGATCTCCCACGCGCTTGCCGCGAAGCTACCGCCGCCCAGGACCAACGCCCGCCTCGTTGCACTTCCCATGTCACCAATCATCGCCGAGGTGCGCTGCTTCGGGGCTGCGGTGGTCGACACCACCGCCCCCCGGGACTGCGAGACGACTGTAACAGGTGATCGCTCCCTGCTAGTGCACAGCCGGCGAGGCCTTGGTTCGCGTTTTCATTTTCATGTGACGCCCTTTCGTGCCCTCACCTCGAGGTGAGGCGCGGTGAAGGTAGCAAAGCCGCTTGGGCCGCGCCAAGCGCCCGTTCCCGGATCACCAGCTTCCCTTGGGCATCGCCTCGCTCATCTGTGCACGGGGCTGCGCACGCCGGGGCGCGATGTCAGAGGGGCAACGTTGCGGCACCGGACGTGCAAGGTCAGGGGCATGCGCACCTTCCTCCTCTGCCTCGCCGCCGCCGCGCTGTCCGCCTGCGGACCGTCCTTCGGGACCACGCCCGGGGCCACCCTCGCCGCCATCCCGGACGTGTTCTACCCGCCCGCGCCGGACGCCATCATCACCGGCGTCACGGTGCAGGGCCTCTGGGTCACGTACTACGCCGGTGACGAGAGCCACTGCGAGCTGTTCAGCGAAGATGTGAAGGTCACCGTGAACGGGGCCCCCGTCACGGACATCCAGCGCGGCTCGATCGCCCAGAGCTGGATCTTCGGCGACCACTGCAACCGCCCGCAGGTGCACGTCCCGGTGGAGCTGGTGGGCGACCCCGAGCTGCACGTCGTCATCGAGGACCGGGGCGGCTCCGTGGGCGTGACGGTGATGAACCTGACCGTGCTCCCCACGGTGACCGTCACCCCGGACGCGACGGGGCACATCCGCGCGGGTTCGACCGTCGGCCTGCACTACTCGCCGGCGTCCGACGACCTGAGCCAGATGACCGTCTCGCTCCGGAGCACGGGGACGGACAACTGGTACGTCAACAACCTGCCCTTCTCCACCCTCTTCCAGGGCGCGGACGGCTCGATCACCATCCCGGCCGACATGCCGGCGGGGAGCGCCGACTTCGTCTTCGGCGGCGAGCGCCTGCCGCAGATCGTCGGGTGCGACACCGTCTCCAGGTGCGTGGTCGACTACCCGTGGGGCTCCGGGCGGGTGCCCGTGCAGCTCGAGCCCTGAGCTCGCGGCGCTGCCGGCGCGGGCGCCAGGGGGCTACGGTTTGTAGGGCGCGATCCACCCGTCATGGAACAGGTCGCGGTTGGGCCAGGAGCCCTTGTTGGTGGCGTCGACGAACAGCCAGTAGAGCTGGTCGCCCAGGGTGCTGAGGCTGCCGGCGTCGGTGTCGGCGAGGATGACCGCCGCCGTATCGCTGAACTGCGCCTTGGGCGGGGTGGTGGTGATGTTCTTGCCCTTGTCGTCCTTCTTCGGCTTGTGCTTGCCGTCCAGCACGTTGCCCTCGGCGTCCACGCCGCCGGTGCCATAGGGGAAGAATGACAGGCAGGTGGTCCCCACCTCTCCTCCGCTCTTGGAGATGTAGGTCGGACCGTCCGCCGGAAGGCGGAAGCCGCTCAGCGTGTAGTGGTTGGCGCCGTCGTGCTTCTGGCTGAGGAGCGTCTTGTAGGTAGCGTCGTTGACCGGCCGGTTGGCGGCCGAGACGCTCGCGAGCAGCGTCCCCAGGAGGCGCACCAGCCCGGCCGCCGACGCGTTGTACCCATGCGCGCCGTAGCCGCGCTGCCAGTTCTGGCCGCCGTAGGTCTTCAGCACCTTGTCGCCGCTGTTGTCGAGAACGGTGGTGCTCAGCGACGGCTTCTCCATGTGCGGCCGCGCCAGGTAGTCGGGCAGCTTGTCGGCGGGCAGGTCCTTGTACTCGATGTGGTGGATGTGGCCGCTCAGCGCCCCCACCGCGCTCAGCATCTCGCGCATCGCCGCGTGATATTGCGCGCCGTCGCCGCTGCCCTTCTTGTATTTGTCCAGCACGAACCCCAACAACGAATAGGCCAGGTTGGAGTACTGCTCGTCGGCGCCGGGGGTGAATTCCGGCTGGTCGATGGTGTTGAAGTACAAGCCGTAGCGCATCGCCAGCTCGGTCGACAGCGGCAACGAGACCTTCTGGTTCTTGGGGTCGCGCGCCTCCAGGCCCTTCTGGATGGCGATGTCGGCCCCCATGTCGCCGCCTTCGTCGTGCTCCAGCCCGGAGGTGTGCGTCAGGAGGTGCAGCATCTGAATCTTGCTGCCGTCGGGGGCGTGAGGCGTGGGGTCCCATCCCAACTTCCAGAGGACGGGGGTCTGCAGGTTGAGGTCGGGATCGCTCTGCATGGTCCGGAGCGCCAGGAGCGCCGTCAGCGTCTTGCCGCAGCTCGCCAGGCGGAACTCGGTGTCGCGCGTCGTCCGCGGGTAGTCGTCCTCGGCAAAGGTGTAGGCGCGCGCGAACCGAAGCTTCGCGCCCTTGACCACCGCCACCGAGAGCGCCCGCACGCCGTGCTGGCTCATGAAGTCGTGGACCTTGCCGTCGATCTGCTCCAGCTCGGCGCCCGCGCTGGGCTCGCTGGGTGGATCGACCCGGAACGTGCGCGACTCGCCGGTCCAGCGCTGCTTGGGATGGTCCAGCACCTGCGACTTGCCGGCGGCGGTGGCCGCGTAGCGCGTCCCGACGCCGGAGATCTTGGCCGCCTGCACCATCAGCGGGACCTGTCCGTTGGCCCGCCAGGCCTGGATGTCGGCTTCGAGCTGGCTCTCCGTGTAGTTGTAGCCCTCGGTCCACTTCCCCAGCGGGAAGTCGTAGAACACGGTGCCGATGTCTCCGCCGGGGCTGAGCGTGTTCAGCGCCGACCGGAGGTGCCCGGCCTTGAAGGCCTTGAAGGCCTTGTCGTGGTCGTTGTAGCTGGCGTCGTACTGCCAGGCCCATCCGGTCGGCGCGAGCGAGTCGCCGTGCTCCTGCTCGTGCCAGACCCCGAGAAACTCAGCCGGCTTGTTGAACGCCTTCACCCAGATGAGCTTGCGCCCAGCGGCGCGCTGGGTGTCGTTCTCGTCGGCGAAGTCCCTGGAGTTCTTCTTCCAGTGCCAGGCATAGCTGGCCCGCATCCTCTCCAGCACCACCCCGAAGCGCTGGCCGTCGGCGGTGGTGAGGACGATGGGCGCGAAGTGATCCTTGTACTTGTCGACCAGGTCCTGAACGTCGTCCCACGAGAGGTCGAACTGCTTCACCTGGCGCGCGCCGGGATCGCGGATCCACACGGCGGCGTAACGCGGCCCGTCAGAGACGTCGAGCGAGATGAGCTTCTGACCGTCACGCTTGTTGTCGGTATCGCGCAGCTCCGCCAGCGTCAGGTCGTGGCACTCGACCCAGTCGTCGCCGTCGTGGAAGCACTTGGCGTCGGCGCGTGCGCCGAGCACCAGCAGCAGGCACAGGATCGTGGTCCGCATTTCCGCCCCCCTCGGGCCGCACGGTACCACCTGGTGCGACAACCGCCCACTCGGTGGAGAGGACAGGTGGAGCGTGGCCGCTCCTGCGGCGATACAATCGGCCCGCGGCAGTCCGGGGAGAGAAGCGATGCTGCGGATCCAGATCGGGCTCGGAGTGTTGCTCGCCCTGGGGTGCGGTGGCGCGCCTGGGGCAGGGGACGAATCGCAGGCAGCGGGCGCGCTCGTGCTGGCGAACGCTCACGGCGCGGTCCAGACCGTGCCGCTGTACCGGTACTGGAACGACACCATCGTCTCCGACCATCTCTACACGACGAGCTGGAACGACGTGGGGTGGAGCACGGACGGGTGGGACTACGAGGGCATCGAGGGCTGCGTGTTCGAGACCCAGGTCCCCGGCACGGTCCCGTTGTATCGCTACTGGAACCCGGTCGGCGGAGATCACTTCTACACGACCAACTGGGACGAGCTGGGGCCGGGCGCGTACGGATGGAGCTACGAGAGAATCCAGGCCTATGTCTTCCCCACCCAGGCCCCCGGTACGGTCCCGCTGTATCGCTACTGGAGCCCGCTCTACGGCGGAGATCACTTCTACACGACCAACTGGGGCGAGCTGGGATCGGGCGCCCACGGCTGGACGTTCGAGATGATCCAGTGCTTCGTGTACCCGCTTCGAGTGCCCGCCCTGGCCCCCGGCAGTCCTGACTACCGGCGCGGTCCACCCCAAGGCCCACCGGGAGACCCCGGCGAGGCACCATGCCGCCCGGCGGCGCCGGGCCTGCAGCCTCCTGATCCGTCAGAAGCAGCTCCGCTCGGGTGGCCTGGGCGTCCGCCAGAAGCGCGGTGACGCGGCCGTCAGAACCGCCACCCCAGCGCCAGCTCGTACACCATCCCCGGGCCCGTCCCCGGAGGAGGGATCCGGATCCCGGCCGTCCGGAGATTGGCGTAGTCCGCCATCACGTACATCGCTCCCAGGTGGAGGCTGAGATCGAACGCGTCGTCCAGCAGGAGCAGGTGGTAGCCGGCGGTCCCGATGGGTGAGACGAACAGCGTGGTGTCGGAGATCCCGGTCCCCGGATCCGTCAGCGTCACCTGGCCGAGCACGCCTCCCACCGTGTACGCGAACGCGCCCGGGCCGACCCGCCAGAAGAGGTGGTGGAAACGCACGTCGCCGATCGCCCCGGACGACTTCGGGGCCGTCGGGAACAGGCCCTGGAGCGCCGGCGTCGGCACCATCAGCCGCGCCCATACTCCAAGCTCCGCCTGCTCGCCGAAGAAGTATTCGTAGCCGACGTTGGGCAGCCCGAAGAAGTCCTCGGTGGCCAGGGTGCGGATCTCCTGCCGGCGGAGATGGGTGGCCTCCCCCGCGAGCGCCGGGGCGGCCGTGGCGCCGACGAGAAATGCGACCAGCAGCTTCATCGTTTTTGTGTTCATGAGCTCCTCCGTGTGAGGGGCTCTTTCTAACGGCCGGCGCCGGCGCCACAAGAGGGCACCTGGAGCCAACCTGGTTTCCTCGAGGGAACCCTTTGGCGGATCAGCCCACTCGGTCGCGCTCGTGGGTCCACGCGCGCACCTTCCGGGGTGGGAATTCCCAGCTGCGACCAATCTTGACCGCCGGGATCGCTCCCCGGCGCGCCATCCGCTTCACGGTCAGCTCCGAGAGGTGGAGCAGGTCCGCGACGTGCCGGGCGGCCCAGTTCTTCCCCCGGGACTCGCGCTCTGCGCGCTCCCGCGCGAGGGAGCCCTGCTCGTCCGGTCTCCCCTTTGCCATGGCTGCTCCGGCCCGACCGGGTCCTGGCGCCGGGCCGAAGCGCGGCACCAGGACCCGTCCCTGGAGAGCGACCCGTCCGCTAGAACGCGTATCCCAGCGCGGTGCGCAGGCCGGCGGCGGGGAAGAACCCAGCGGCGGTGACGCCGGTGGTCGGGTCGGTGACGGAGAGATAGCTCAGGCCGAGGCCTCCACCGAGCGAGAACGTCAGGTTGTTGGCGAACGCGAAGTTGTACCCGCTCTCCACCCGCACGCTGGCGCCGAGGAACTGTGGATAGACGGGGATGTCCGCCTCTCCACCCAGCCAGAACCCGTTCGGCGCGTTACCGGAGAAGTACCCGCGAGCGCCCAGACCGAGGCCGAAGCTGAACGCCGAGGCGGACTGGCCGGCGACGGAGACTGCGGCGAACGACGGCTGGAGGATCCCGAAGACGGAGAAGCCGCGGTTGATGGCGCGCTCGTACTCGAGGGGGAGCGAGATGACGCCGGCCGCGCTACCCAGCAAGCTGGAGGCGCTCACCGAGATGATCAGCCCCAGCACCGGCGGGAGCAGGTTGATGTTGACGTCATTCTTCTTGGCCTGTGCCTCCCACACCTGATCGCGTTGCTCCGCGGGCACCGCGTCGATGTTCAGGGGGCCTCCTGTTTCGGCGGGCGTCGTCTGGGCGAGCCCGGCCCGAGGCAGGAGAACGAGGACTGCGACGAAGAGTGCGGCGAGTGACTTCTTCACGTGTAGACCCCTCCCGGCGCCCGGCGGTCCCACCTGGCGGGACCGCGCATCGATGCGGCGCTTACCGGGATCATCCATCTTTTCGAGGCTGCGGGGTAAACGATTCCTGGAGCGCTCCAGGCGGAGCACCGCTTTCCACCAGGGGCGGCCCCGCGCCGGCTTCCGCTACCATCCAGCGCGATGGAGCCGGGAGCGTCGCGCCAGGTGATCGGGTTGGTGTTCCACGGACTTCGCGCGGAGCTCGATCGACGCGGACTGACGGAGCGGGTGCTGGAGCGCCTCCAGGGCGACGCGCGGGACGCGCTGGCCCACCCGCCGCCCCACGGCTCCTGGGGGCCGGCGCGGCCACACGACCAGGTCATCGAGGCCATCGGGGCCGCGGCGAACCGCAGGGCGGTGCGGGACGTCCTCTACATGGTGTCGAAGGAGACGACCGGACCGGTGGCGCTCCCGCTGCTGAAGACGTTCGTCAACCTGTTCGGCCTCGACCCGGTCTCGTTGCTCAAGAACCTCGACAAGATCAGCTCGCTCCACATGCGCGGCGGCGGCCTCCGCTTCGGATACCAGGCGGAGACCGCGCGGAGCGGCGTGGTGACGGTGTCGTACGGCGAGCCGGTCGACCCGATCCAGTTCGCGGTCTGGGAGGGCGTGCTGCTGTTCGGCAAGGACCTGTTCGGCATGGACCTCATCACCGTGGACCCCGCAGTCCCACTGCCGGACGGGCGCGCCGCGCGGATCCGCGTCGCCTGGTAGGGGTGCCGCGCGCCGGTGCTATGTTCACGTCATGGCGCGAACCGCATCCCTGGCCGTCATGCTGCTGCTGGGTGGGGTCGTTCCCGGCCGCGCGCTCGCCAACTGCGCCGCGCCGACCACCTACCAGGCGACGGTCACCGGCAACACGGTGACCGTCTGCCTGATGAACTTCAACGACCGCAAGTGCCCGGACCAGGGGCTGCTGCGGCAGAACCCGTCCACCGGCGCGGTGGTGACGCTCGCCGACTGCGATTCGAACGCCTGCTTCGCGGACGAGTGCGTGCCGCCGGGGACGTACCGGTACGGCCTGAAGAGCCCCTACGCGTGCAACTCGTCGTCGTGCGGGACCGACTATTTCACCGAGGCGACGGTCTCCGCGCCGCTGGGGGGCTGCATTCGCACGTCGGGCTTCACCGGCCCCACCGCGTTCACCGGCAGCGTTCCCTGGGGCAACGAACCGCAGATCTGCGGCTACGGCGGAGCCCCCTCCTGCGGCTGCAGGAGCACCGGCGCCGGCGCCGTCTTCGCGCTCAACGCCGTCGCGCTGGGCACCGGCCTGCTGCTCCGGACGCGGAAGCGGCGTTCGCCGTGACCTGAGCGCCGGTGAGTGCCCTCTACCTCGCCGCGCTGGGCATCACGCTCTGCACCGAGGTGCCGGTGGTGGCGCTGCTGTACCCGGGGCAGCGGCTGCGCCTGGGGATGGCGTGCGCGGTGGCCACGACGGCCACCCACCTGGTGATGCACTTCGTGCTCCCGGGGGTGTTGCCCGCCGGGACCTCGGCGCTCGTGGCCGGGGAGGCGCTCGCGCTGGTCGCCGAGGCCGCCGTCTATTTCGCCGTGTCGCGACCGCGCGACCCCGGGCGAGCGCTGGTGGCTTCCGCCCTGGCCAACTCGCTCAGCTTCGGCGCCGGGCTGGTGCTGCTGAAGTCGGCGTGAGCGTCTGGCTCCGAAACAAGGTGCGGGGCTCGAATCGACCGTGTGTGCGCCGATGTGGGAAGCGCCGGCGCCCAAGAGAAGAAATTCATGGCGCGTTGGAATGTGGACATCCCCTCGCATCCAAGGAGCGTCCATGCCCCAGCAGTGGCAGTCCCGACGTCTGTCCGCAGCACTCGTCGCCGTCATCGGCACCGTCTGCGCGTATCACCCCGCGTTCGCCTTCACGCAGAGTGGCTTGAGCTTCGGCGGGTTCGGCAACGGCATCCCCATGGGCCACGAATGGGTGACCCGGATGGCCGGGGTCGAGCTGATGGGGTACGTGCCCCCCGCGGTGCCCGACGTGCCGGACCCGAAGGACCCGCGCAAGACGTGGACGAAGGGGCTGGCGAAGAACACCAACCTCTCCTCGCCGGGCGCGCAGGCGGAGCTGAAGAAGATCAAGTCGGAGCCGTGGAACGACTCCCGCTACCTGTCCCGCTACAAGGCGGTCTACGACGCGATCGTCGGCGAGCGCTGGGTGGACCTCGCCGGGTACAACGCGCTCACCTCCCAGACGTGCTGGGACGCGGTGGCGCAGGAGCCGGCCGACATCCAGTACGACCACTTCATGCGCCGCTACGACGACCGCGGCGACGGCGGCGGCGTGACGGCGGCGAAGACGTCGCAGCAGCGCTTCGCCGGCTACTTCGTGGCCGCGGCGATGGCGAATTCGGACCAGATGTCGGCCTACGACGGCGGCGCCACCGGCTCCACCGCGGTCTCGGTGGACCGCAACTACTTCCTCTTCGGCCGGGCGGTGCACCAGTTCGAGGACTCCTTCAGCCTCGAGCACACCGTGCGCATCGCCGACGACAACTACGTCCGGGTGCGGCAGGTGAAGAGCTACATCTGCGCGGCGGGCTCCGAGCAGCACTCCCACTCCAGGAGCGCGATCCGCGACTTCACCAGCGGCGACGTGATCTGGAGGACGGACATCGGGTCCAACCCCGCCTGGTCCAGCTACAAGGCCAGCAACATGAAGGACAACGCGCTGGTGGCCACCGAGGCGATGAAGGACCTCTGGGCGGCGTTCATCCGCGTGATGGGCACCCCGCGCGACCAGCGCCAGGCGGCGGCGCAGGCCGAGGCGGCGACCCTGGTCACCAACTGGCTGGGCTACGACGAGAACGAGATGAAGGGGTGGTACGACAACGAGTCCAACCGCGGCCCCACCTACGTGAAGAAGGACGGGGCGAGCGGCAAGGGCCAGTCGGTCAAGGACTGCATGAAGGCGCTGGAGGTGGGGACCGACGACCAGGACAAGTACGTGAAGCAGCTGGAGAAGGACCAGCGGAAGTGCCTGTACAACGCCATCCCCTGGGTCGGGTACCAGGACCTGTTCGATACGCAGCTGCACCTCTGGTACTCGTGGCGGTGGCGGAACGGCCCCGCCAAGAAGCTGCTGGATCCGCCCAACGACTGGAAGATCCAGGACCAGCCCGCCGACACCGGCGTGCACGTGCAGATCAAGAGCGTCGACAACGATAAATACATGACCGCGCCGGACGGTTTGAAGGAAGACACCTGGGTGTATTGCAAGAACGGGACGCCGCCCATCGACTTCGTCATGGTGGGCGACAAGGACGAGGCGTATTTCCGAGTGGCCCAGTCGCCGCTGCTATTCCTGAGCTACCGCGGGCTCACGGGGGCGGTGAAGCTGTGGAACCCGTACACGCTGCCGGTCTACGGCGCCACCAGCTACAAGGTCCAGCCCGCAAAGAAGGGCTGGTCGCTCAAGGACAAGTCCAGCAAGGACTTCATGTGGCTGTCCGACAAGTCGCCGTACATCACCCACAAGGGCGACCCGGACCACAAGGACTCGCAGTGGGAGATCGACGGGCTGAAGTGAGCCCTCAGCGGTGGAGGGCGACGGTCTGTCCGACGGCCAGTCGCCCCGCGCGCGTGACGGTGCCGTAGACGCCCGCGTTGTTCTGGTTGGCGCGGACCACTGCCTTCAACACCTGGGGGGCAGGGTTCGCGCCGTCCGGATCGAGGTTCACCATCACGCAGCGGACGTCGCGCATGGTGACGGCGACCGCGGGCGCGTCGCCCGCTTCGCCGAACGTGAGCAGGCCGCCCACCCATCCGTCCTCCTCGAAGGGGACCGCGCGCGTGGAGCGGATGACGACGTTCGGGCGGAACCGGCGGACGTCCGCGCCCGCCCCCGCGAGCCGGCCGATCTCGCGGACGGTGTCGGAGGTGATCACGGAGAGGGTCGCGTCGTCGAAGACGCCGTGCTTCAGGTGCATCATCTGCACGGGGGAGCCGTGGCGGCGCCCGATCTCCTCCGCGAGCGCCTCTCCGAACACCGGCAGCTCCTCCCCCTCCGGCGTGAGGACGTGGGTCGGCAGCGCGTCGCCGCTTCCGTCCTCCCGCCGGCGCGGCGTGAAGCGGATCAGGTCGGGGAGCTTGCTCGCGGTCAGCCAGGGGAACCCGCCGCGCTCGTCGAGCCGGCGGAGCGCGAGGCGCCGATCACCCTCGAGGCCGTGCCAGCCCAGCGCGGCGGCGTCGAGCGGCTCGCCCCGCATGGACTTCACGGGGTAGCGGAAGATGGCCTCGACCTGGCCCAGCTCGATTCTTTCCTGCCGAGAGTCGTGGTGGTGCATGCGTATCCGGCGGTGGTTCCTGGTGAATTCGGCTGAACGTCAAAACCGTTAACTGCGGGGCGGAGCAACTCCACTCCACCGCGGCAGACCATCTCAATGTACTCAATGTCGCGCGCCGCCGGCCTGGAGCGGGAGGCGCGCCCGTTCACGCCACTCTCATCTTTTTCGAGGTCTCGCCATGGGCATCCCCAGCGCGAGCGCGTCTCCGACGGCGCGCTCTTTCTTCCCGTCTACCTTCTCCTCTCCCACCATCAACCGTCCTCCTCCGCCTCCTCGCAGCGCGGACTCGTTCACGGCAGCCCGGGCGGCGCCGGTCGCGGCGAAGGGCAGGGCGGACACCCAGCACGACGGGCGCCTCGTGGGCCCGGACGGGCGGACCCACGCGCCGGGGACGCCGCTGAGCCAGGTGGCGCCGGGGAACGGCCCGGTGATCATCCAGGTCAACGGCATCAACACCAACCTGGACGGGCAGCAGGCGGAGATGGCGCGCCTGCAGCAGCAGAACCCCAACGCGCGGGTGATTGGCATCCACAACGCCACCGAGGGCTTCGGGCGGGACATCCTGCAGTCGATCCGAGACCTGAACGGCGCGGGCGGCAACGCGGCGACGAGCACCCTGCAGCAGACCATCCTCAGCGAGATGCGGGCCGGGCGTCCCGTCCACCTGGTGGGCTACAGCCAGGGGGCGATCATCACCTCGCGGGCGCTGAGCGGCGTGCGCGACACGCTGATCCGGGAACAGAGCCAGGCGGTCCGCGCCGCCAACCCGGGCATGTCGGCGTCGCGCGTCCAGGCGGAGGCGGTCCGGCGGGCGGAGGCGCAGATGGGCAACATCCGCGTGGAGACCTTCGGCGGCGCGGCGCCCCGGTACCCGAACGGCCCGCAGTACGTCCACTACGTCAACCGCGGCGACCCCGTGGCCATGCTCGTGGGCCTGGGGCCCCTGGGGACCGGCCGCGGCCGGGGCGCGCAGGTGCACTACTTCAACGACGGGTTGGGCATCCCCGCCCACGGCTTCGACCGGTACATGAACCACCGCGTCCCGTTCGAGCAGGGGCGGCGCGGCGACTTCACCCGGCGGTAGCGGTCGCTCGGCCCTGGACGCCGGTGGAAGGGCGGGCCTATACCCGCTTCCACGATGTGCTCCCGCCTCATCGCGCTCGTCGCCTGCTGCGCCATCGTCACCGCTGGTCCCGCGCGCGCGGATGAGGCGGTCAATCCGTCCTCGTTCTGGTTTCCGTGGCAAGGGGTCGTGATTGGCACCGCGGTCGGGGGCGCGGGCGGATACCTCCTGGCGAAGAATTCGTGCAACAGCGGTGGGACCGTCCTCTCCTGCGACGGTCTCGCCGTCGTCGGGGCCATCAGCCTGGCCCTCGTCGGCGCGCTCGTCGGCGGCCTCGTCCAGGGCCTGCTCTTCTGGCCGCAGCAGCCCTCGGCGCCGGCCAGGCCCCTGGGAATGGTGTCGGTGTCATTGCTCCCCGCCGTCAGCGTAGATGGGACCACGCCCACGTCGCTGAGCCTGACCGTCCGCTACTGAGAGGTGAATGATGAGCGCCGAGGGAGTCGCCCTGCTGCATCGCTGGATGGAGGAGGTCTGATCCAGGAGGCGTGGAGCTCCTACGACTTCCTCGACCTGGCGGTGCAGCTCGGCGCCGTGGCGCCGGACGCCCTGCAGAAGCTGCTGGTGGGATAGGGGCTGCTACCAGAAGGTGACGTTCGCTCCCGCGGACGCGCGCCACCCGCGGAAGGTCTGCAGCGCTCCCGGCGCGACGAGGTATCCCGCGCTCACGTCCACGAAGATGTTGCGGCTGGTCCACAGGTGCGCGCCGAGGAGCGCGGTGGCCTGGAAGAAGTGGCCGTACGACGGGTGCACCAGCCCGCCGGCCTCGACCGCGTAGAACGGGATCAGCCAGTGCCGCCGGGGGTTCCGCTCGAAGGAGAGGTCGAAGCCGGCGGCGTAGATCAGCCCCAGCGGCACCCCCGGCGCGGTCGACGAGAGCAGGTCCGCCCGGAGGTAGACGCGCCCGTGGCTGGGGCCGCGGTTCTCGTTCCGGTGGATCCACGCCGCCACCGCCAGCTCCAGCGAGACGCCGTGCAGCACGCCGACCTCGCTCGCCGCGACGGGCAGGAACACCCCGTAGCGCGCGCCGGGGAGCAGGAACGACGTCCACTCCTCGATGACCTCCAGGGTGAAGGTGTGGCCCACCTCCTCCTTGCCGTCGGAGGCGAAGACGCGGATCTCGTATCGCCCCGACTGGTCTTCCCGGGGGCGCCAGCGCAAGCGCGCGTCCTCCGCGCCCAGCTCCGCGCCTGGCGGGAGGCCCTCCGCCCGGTACCGGAGCAGGTCCCCGTCCGGGTCGTTGGCGAGGAAGAGCTCCTGCACCTCTTCGCCGGCGCTGGCCCGCCGCTCGCGGGTGCTGTCGAAGCGCGGCGGGTGGTTCGCCAGGAGCGCGACCGGGGCAAGCACCGCGGCGAGCGTGAGCATGGGCACCTCTCGAAGCGCGTCATAGCATCGCTCCGATGAGCGCACCGCAGGCCAGATCGATCGAGCGGTCCGTGGCGATCCGCGCCGCCCCGGCCGACGTGTGGCGCGCCTTCGTGGAGCCGGAGCTGGAGAAGCAGTGGATGGGCATGCGGCTGGTGTGCCGCTGGGAGGTCGGCGGCCCCATCACGCTCACCGAGACGCCGCTCGGGCCGAAGTACGTCGAGCGCGGGACCCTGCTCGCGTTCGAGCCCGGCAAGCTCCTGCGATACGACCACTGGAGCAAGCTCTGGCGGGTGCCCGACACCCCGGCGAACCGCGCCGTGGTGACGCTCCGGATCGACCCCGACGCGGACGGCGGCGGATCCACGGTGACCTTCCATCACGACCTCCCCGCCGTGGAGGCGCTCGCCGAGCACGCGGACTTCTTCTGGCGCGTCGGGCTGGGGCTGCTGAAGAAGGTGCTGGAGGGGTGAACGGCCCGCGACCTCAGGGGACGTCGTGCTCCTCCGCCACCTTCTTCCCGTCGCGATCGCACACCAGCCCCACCCGGCGATTGCACACGTCGACGTGGACGACGCGGCAGTCCGCGCCGCGAGCTTGCATCTCCTCCAGCGTCCGCTGCGTGGACCGCCGCAGGTCCTCCAGGCACTCGTCCTCCTTCTGGCCGAGCAGCGCCAGGACGGCCGCATAGGGCGCGCCGCCGTCCGGGACCGCGAAGTCCCCCCGGCAGATGTTCAGCGTGCAGTCCTTCTCATCGGGGGGATACGTGTCGTTCTCTCCAGCCTTCACGCATGCGCCCACCCAGCCGTCCAAGGCGCGCCGGTTCTCGCTGGAGAGTGACGAGAGCCATTGCTCACACCGGGCGACGTCTCGAATTTCGCAACTCCGGCTGGTGACGAAGAAATCGCTCACGCCGGTCTCCAGATCGAAGGTCGGCCCCTCGCTGTCGCTCGCGCCGGCCCGGAAGCTCAAGTAGCTGACGGTCTCACCGGTGCCGTTCCCCCCTTCGTACCGATCTTCCGCGCACACCTGGATGCTCGAACCGGGGCACTTCCGGTCCGTCCTCGTCTCACAGCGCTTCTCGGTGATGTGGCCCCCAGGGGTGGGGAGCTCCAGCGCTCCCTGGATCAGGTCCAGGTTGTAGTACGCGCTGAGTCGCACCTCGCGCCCGGCGTCGCCGTTTGCCGCCGCGATCGCCCGCCGCTCCGCGTCCGCCGCCTCTCCGGCCTTCGCCGCGGGCAGGTGGTGCAGGCAGAGCCCGAGGTCAGCCCACAGGCCGGCGTTCTCCGGGTGCGCCTTGGTGGCCGCGCGGTAGAGCCGACACGCGGCCGCATAGTCACGGCGCTGGTAGGCCGAGAGCGCTCGTTCCTCGAGCGAAGGTCGCGGGTCACCGCCGAGGACCAACAGCAGCAGGGCGGAGGTCATCCGGGAACACGTAGCAAACGGTGGGCTAACGTGCTGCTCGCCCATGAAGGCGATCGTCCAGGAAGGGTACGGCTCCGCGGACGTGCTGCACCTCCGGGAGATCGCCCAGCCCGCCGTCCCCGACGACGGCGTGCTGGTCCGGATCCACGCGGCCTCCGTCAACGCCATGGATTGCCACTTCCTCCACGGCGCGCTCCCCGTCCGCCTGATGATGGGGCTCCGCAGGCCGAAGGTCCCCGTGCGCGGCGTGGACCTGGCGGGGCAGGTCGAGACCGTCGGCAAGAGCGTGACGCGCTTCAAGCCGGGCGACGAGGTGTTCGGCAGCGCTCGGGGCACCTTCGCGGAGTACGCGGTGGCGGTGGAGGACCGGCTGGCGCCCAAGCCCCAGCGCCTGACCTTCGAGCAGGCCGCGGCCATCCCCGTCGCGGGTCTCACGGCGCTGCAGGGGCTGCGGGACAGGGCGCGCGTCCAGCCCGGTCAGCGCGTCCTCATCCACGGCGCGGGCGGCGGCGTGGGCACCTTCGCGGTGCAGATCGCCAAGGCGCTCGGCGCGCACGTCACCGCGGTGACCGGCCCGGACAACGTCGACCTCGTCCGCTCGCTCGGCCCGGACGAGGTCATCGACTACACGCGGGAGGATTTCGCCCGCCGGTCCGAGCGCTACGACGTGTTCTTCGACGTGGCCGCCCACCGCCCGCTCGCGGACTGCCGCCGCGTGCTCATGCCCGGCGGGACGCTCGTCATGGCGGGCGCCCCCAAGGGCGGGGTCTTCTCGGTCGTGGCGCGGCTGCTGGGGGTGGCGGTCCTCTCGCGCTTCGCGCGCCCGCAGCAGATCGGGCTCGTCTCGGCGAAGGTCAAGCCGCAGGACCTGGCCGCGCTCGCCGAGCTCACCGGGTCCGGGAAGGTGACTCCGGCGATCGATCGAACGTATTCCCTGGAGCAGGTCCCCGACGCGTTCCGGTACGCGGGAGGCGGGCGCGCCCGGGCCAAGGTCGTCATCCGCGTCGGCGGCGGCGCGCTCACGACGGCTTGAGCGTGGATGGGAGGTCCACTCCCGGCACCGGGACGCTCGCCCGCGCCGGGCCCTTCCTGCGGAGCAGCCACTCCGCGAACGCCAGGTTCAACGGCCAGAGCACGATGCCGCCGTTGGCGAGCAGCGCCGGGTCGCCGGTCAACGCCAGGAACAGCGGCGCCAGCACGCGCGCCGTCACCGCGGCGAAGGTCAGGCTGTAGCTGCGGACCATCCACGCGCGGTGCTCGTCGAAGCGCCGCTGCCGCGCGCGGAGGAAGGCCATCGCCGAGACCGCCACCCACGTCGGGGAGAGCACCAGGAACGCGACCACCGACGGGTAGAACACCCGGTGCAGCTCCGGCGGGACGGCGCCCAGGAACTGGAAGGCGAGGGGCACTCCCGTCGCTCCGCCCAGGGTGACCCCCGCGAGGTAGGCCAGGCCGACGCCGCGGTGGAGCCGCGGGCGGGCGCGGCGGATCGCCGGCACGAACTGCAGGAGCCCGCCGGCCATCGCCCCGATCCCCGCGCCGATGTGCGCGAGCATCGTCCACCGGTGATGAACGTACAGGTGCTCCGCCAGCCCCGAGATGGCCCGCGCGATGGGCTCCTTCGCCAGCTCCGGCGGGAGCTCCGGGTGCAGCAACGGCGGCGGTGACAGGAAGTAGCGCGCCGCCAAGGCGCACATCACCAGCGCCAGCGACCACATCAGCGCCGTCGGGGCCTTCCGCATGGGCCCAGCGTAGCAGGTCGCCATCTACCCGTTCCTCCACGGGATTTCCGGCAAATGCATCCGAAATAGGCCGCCCCGTGTCTCCGGACCGAACGCGGAACCAGACGCAGCGCGAGGAGCACGACGGCCATGATTACCCGCCCCACCAAGACCGCAGACGCCATCAAGCCGGCGGTGACGACCCAGCACCCCGCGACCCAGACGGCCAGGCCGGCCGCGGCGCCCGCGGCGACGAACTTCTCCGGCCGCTCGGACTTCGTGCGGACGCCGCCGTCGCGCCCGCTGTCGCTGGACGGGGGCACTCCCAAGCCGCAGTCGCCGGCGGACATCGCGCAGGGCGAGCTGACCGGCGGCGACAAGACGGGCGCCAAGTACTACGGGTGGGCCAAGACCGGGAAGACCGACTGGTGCGCCAGCTTCGTCTCGTACGTGTACCAGCAGGCGGGCATCCCCCTCGGCCCCAGCCCGCACGGCGCCTCCGGCGTGAACGGCATCCCCCACTGCGACAACCTGAAGCGGTGGTTCCAGGAGACGCCGGGCTTTCAGTGGCAGCCCAAGGGCAACGGCTACCAGCCCAAGCCCGGCGACGTGGTGCTCTTCGACTACGACGGCGACGGCCACATGGACCACACCGGCATCGTGAAGTCCTACGACCCGAACACCGGCAAGCTCACCACCATCGAGGGCAACGTCGGCGGCGACGGCGCGGCCGGCAACGGCGACGGGACGCTGATGGAGCGGACGTACGACAACATGAAGGGCGTGGCCGGCTTCGGCCACTACGAGGGAACGGTGGCCGGCGGCGACACCGCCCCGCGCAACCCCAACGTCCGGCTCCCGGTGCCGGTGTAACGCCCGCGCCGCGTCAGGAGCTCTTCCGTACGCTCACTTCCCGGCAGGCCGCCGTCCGGTGGCCTCGCATGACGGCGGTAACCCGGGTGGCGTCACCGCCCAGGCCGGGTTCACCGTCACGCAGAAGCCCTGGCGCGCGAGCCCCTCCAGCGCCCGCTCCAGCTCCCGCCGGTCCTTCACCACCGCCGGAGGCTGGCAGGGCGCGAAGAGCAGCGCGGGCAGGTTGGCGGCGTTGGTGGCTCCGTCGCGCTCCATTGGCTCGGCGGCCGGGTTGTGCTGGTCCGACCCGTGGTTGACGAGCTGGGCCTTCTGCCCGTGCCTGGCGAGGGTGGCGTTGAGGCAGGCGACCACGTCCCGGTCGCGCTGGAACCCGTTCCCGAACGAGGGCAGGCCCTCCGCGTACGCCCCGCGCTTCACCCCCGCCCTGGACGCGAGGAGGAGCACGTCGTAGTCGGCGGTGAAGGGGCTGGCCTTGATCAGCGGCGCGTCCGGCCGCGGCTGCGCGAGCACGGTGACCACCTCGCACGCCTCGCCGCCCGCGGTCGCCGCGCCGAGGTGGATGGGCGCCTCCTCCGCGTACGAGCGCTCGTAGAACGCGCGCACCGCCTCGTCCGTGAGCTCCGCCTCCTGCAGGGAGTCGCCCGCGGCGCGGCACGCCACGCGGTCCGGGTGCGCCGCCGGGTCCAGGTGCACCAGCCCCTGGACGATGTCGCGCCGCCCGCCCTCGCTCCGGTGGTGCAGGCTCTGCTGGTTCTCCTCGTTGAAGTGCTGGACGCGCTGCTCGTCGGTGAGCTTGCTCAGGCGCTGGTCGACGGGGATCAGCCCCTGGATGAGCGGCTTGTCGGAGCTCTTCCCGTGGATGGTGATCCCCTTGGTCGCGTACCCCTTGGCGATC
>Ga0068860_100001316_pt1 | contig 26971 bp, 21 predicted proteins | sample KBSSwiS32_FD_66597 | JGI IMG/M metagenome (GOLD analysis project Ga0068860, IMG submission 66597) | Switchgrass rhizosphere microbial communities from Kellogg Biological Station, Michigan, USA - KBS Switchgrass S3-2 | ecosystem: Host-associated > Plants > Roots > Rhizosphere > Soil ...
ATGAATTGAATGTTTTCGCCAAATGAAAAACATAATTTGCAATTACAGAGGGATTCAGTTCTTCCGCTGCCTGCGATACCACATCGGAATATTTTTCGAGAAAAATTAAAAGCTGCCTCTCGAGGGGTAAAAGCGTTTGTTGTACCAACTGCAAATTGTCATCCCGGACTTGTTTGTCATCCTGAGATTGTCGATTGTCATCCTTAGATTGTTTGTCATCCTGGGCTTGTCGAAGGACCTTTCTTAAAATAGATTGTATTCTTGCATATGTATACTGAATAAAAGGGCCGGTGAAGCCATGAAAATCGATGCTTTCTTCAGGGTCAAAAACCATTCGCTTCTTTGGATCCACCCGCAACAAATAAAATTTCATCGCACCCAATCCAAGTGTTTCGTACAAATTTTTTAATTCACCTTCAGTAAAATCTTTTACTTTTCCCAGCTCTTCAGTGTGACGTTTAGAAGTTGCAAGCATTTCATCTATAAGATCATCAGCATCGACAACGTTGCCCTCACGGCTCTTCATCTTCCCGGTGGTAAGTTCAACCATACCATAGCTTAAATGAAGAATTTTATCTGCGAAAGGCATTCCCAGCTTCCGGCAAATTTCTTTGAGAACTTTCATGTGATAGATTTGCTCATCTCCGATCACGTAAATGCTTTTATCTAAATTATATTTCTCAAATTTTTCCTTTACAAGGCCAATATCCTGGGTCATATAAACAGAAGTGCCATCGCCCCTCAATAATAACTTTTCATCAAGCCCCACATCATGAAGATCAATCCATACGCTTCCATCTTCTTTTTTATAAAACGATTTTTCTATCAAACCTTCCTGTACAAAATCTTTCCCAAGCAGGTATGTCTGGCTCTCGTAAAATGTTTGATCAAAATCACTTCCTATGCGTTTGTATGTTTCATCAAACCCCTTATATACCCATCCATTCATTTGGTTCCAAAGAGCCATAACTTCAGGCTTTCCCTGTTCCCAATCCAGCAACATCTGCTGCGTTTTTTTCATGATGGGAGATTCTTTTTCCGCTTCTTCCCTCGTCTTTCCGGTGCCCATTAATTCTTCCACTTCTTTTTTATATTCGTCATTAAACTTTACGTAATAATCGCCTACAAAATGGTCACCCTTCGTATGTGTTGATTGCGGAGTTGCACCATTTGCGAATTCCTTCCACCCGATCATGCTTTTACAAATATGAATTCCGCGGTCATTTACAATGCTGGATTTGATTACCTCGAATCCATTGGCTTTTAGGATTTCTGCTACACTCCAGCCTAAAAAGTTATTTCTTAAATGGCCAAGATGTAAGGGTTTATTGGTATTGGGGGATGAATATTCCACCATCACTTTTTTATCGTTCAGGGATTTTTTACCAAAGCATATGTCTTTGTAATTTTCTGTGAGAAAGGAGAGCAAAGATTCTTCTGCGATATTTAGATTCAAAAAAGCTTTTATTACATTATAGCCTGCAATAAAACCCGGGTTGCTTTTAAGAAGGTGTTCCCCCAGGTCTTTTGCCAGTATTTCAGGTGATATTTTTAAATTTTTTACCAATGCAAAAAGTACAACGGTATAGTCACCTTCAAATTCAGGTTTTGTTTCATTGATCTGAAAATCTTTTTCCGTAAATACCTGCCCGTATAAATCCTCCAGGCCTTTAAATACCGCAGATTGTATAAAAGTTGTGAACGACATATTCATAAAATGGAGTTGCAAAATTAACTTTACTTGTTCAGAAAAAAATTCCTTTCCCAATCCTCTGGACAAAAATGGGTTTTAGGTGACATTAATTTACATATGGAAAGTATCGCTGGTTTTGTAAGGTTATGGCAAAACTTTATGCCATGAAAAAAATTTGTTCAACAGTGAGGTGTTCCTAAATCTTACAGACCGTTAACATACAGGTGTTACTTTAGCATGAATTTATGCATGCGGTAATCTTTTTATTTTTAGCATTACTAGGCTCAGGACAGGCTCTCTCCCCTTCGATAACCTTAGGGCAGGCGGGGAGAGGGGACTTAACTTACCAGGAACGCTGAACATCAACTTTGAACCCTTAGCTTTCAACTTTGAACTTATCGGGGTTCTGAAAAATTAAATTCTTACTTTTGCGCCTTCAAAAAAATGGAGCTGAATGATAAGTGTAAATAATGTAACCCTTGCATATGGTAAAAGGGTTTTGTTTGATGAGGTAAATCTCAATTTCATAAAGGGAAACTGTTATGGTATCATAGGGGCCAATGGCGCCGGCAAGTCTACTTTATTAAAGATAATCAGCGGGGAAATTGAAGCGAACAAAGGTTCGATAAGCATAACACCAGGTGAACGCATGGCAGTGCTAAGGCAGGATCAGTTTGAATTTGATGAAGTTAGCGTGTTGAATTCCGTGATGATGGGTCATAAGAAAATGTGGGATGTAATGCTCCAAAAGGATGCCATTTACATGAAGGAAGATTTTAGTGAAGCAGATGGCATGAGGGCAGGAGAACTGGAGGCTGAGTTTGGAGAAATGGGGGGTTATACCGGTGAAAGCGACGCTGCTACTTTGCTAAATGAGTTGGGAGTACCTGAAGACCTTCACCAGATGTTGATGAAGGATATAGGAGCCAATATAAAAGTAAGGGTTTTGCTGGCACAGGCACTCTTTGGTAACCCGGATATTCTTTTGCTGGACGAGCCCACCAATAATCTTGATGTTGAAACCATTTCCTGGCTTGAAAATTTTTTGGCGGATTATGAGAATATTGTCCTTGTGGTAAGTCATGATCGTCATTTCCTGGATGCAGTATGTACACATGTGGCAGATGTTGACAAACAAAAAATAAAAATTTATACGGGTAATTATACATTCTGGTACGAGAGTAGTCAATTGGCTGCTCGCCAGGCAGGGGATAAGAATAAAAAGACGGAGGAAAAGAAAAGGGATCTTCTTGAATTTATTGCCCGCTTTAGTGCCAATGCATCAAAAAGCCGGCAGGCTACCTCCCGCAAAAAAGCCTTGGATAAATTAGTATTTGAAGATATCACACCCAGCAACCGTAAGTACCCGGGTATTATATTTAAACCTGAAAGAGATCCTGGTAACCAAATATTGAATGTTCAGAAACTTACGAAGAGTATTGATGGGAGAATGCTTTTTAATAATGTAAATTTTGATATTGTAAAAGGTCAGAAGATTGCTCTCCTGAGTAAAGATCCTGTGGCGCTTACTTCTTTTTTCGAGATAATTACAAACAGGATGAAGCCTGACAGCGGCAAATTTGAATGGGGAACAACAATTACCAGTGCCTATCTTCCTAATGATAATACTGAATTTTTTAACGGCAATCTCACTTTAATGGATTGGTTACGTCAATATGTTCCCGATCATTATACGGATGTTGATGAAGATTTCCTGAGGGGCTTTCTCGGCAAGATGCTTTTTAGCGGCGATGAAATCATGAAAAAGACCTCCGTGCTAAGTGGGGGCGAAAAAGTACGATGTATGATAAGCCGTATGATGTTACAAAATCCAAATGTGGTAATCCTTGATGAGCCAACCAATCATCTTGACCTGGAAAGTATAACGGCATTTAACGATGGTATGATAAATTTTCCGGGAATTGTTTTATTGAAAACACACGATCACCAGTTTATGGATACAGTTGCCAACCGGATTATTGAAATTACACCTAAGGGAATTATTGACAGGCTTTGTACTTACGATGAATATCTTGCAGATGAGCGTATAAAAAATTTACACGGAGAATTATATAATTAATGCTATCCTTTATTACCGTAAATAATGTTGGTTATCAAATATTCATGAATTTTACAGTTCCACAACGTGTACATTCATAAAGAAAATATAAAAAAGAAGTTCCCGGAGGTATATCCGCGAAATATTATAGGCAGAATTGCATAATTAGATACTTTTGTCGCATAACTTAAAAATTTAATCCACCCATTTACAAAATCAACGTTATGAAAAAAGCTCCTTTTTTAATTTTGGCATTTATTTTTCTTGGTACGGCCGTCGTAAAATCGCAGGATTATCAAACCGCTGTTGGTGCAAAATTTTATACCGGCGATGGGTCTATTGGTGGTATCAATATCAGGCATTTTACTACCTCCAACACTGTACTGGAGGGATCCTTGCTTTTTTTTAGCGGTGGTATTGGCATCGAAGGGCTGTATCAATACCAGGCGCCTATTTCAGGTGCTCAAGGCTTGAATTATTTTGTTGGCGGAGGCGGCATGCTTGGTTTTGGAACCGGTAGAAATAGTGAAACCAGTTTTGCATTACGACTTACCGGTGGGCTCGACTACAAATTTTCTGATGCTCCGATTGATGTAAGTCTTGGATTTGATCCATTCTTTTATTTAGCGCCCAGTACCGGCTCCAACCTGGCACTTGGCATTGGCTTACGGTACGTAATTAAATAATTATTTGTAAAGGTTTAGTAAAAAATTCCCGGTCAATTAATTGATTGGGGATTTTAGTTTACAACTCATTTAAACCGGATAATGCGAAAAAAAATAATTTCGGTTATAGATTTTTTTTATCCTCTTTTCAAAAAAATTATGCCACCACAAACTTTCCGATACGCAGTTTGTGGCGGCAGCAATATGTTATTCGATATTTTTCTCTATTTTATCAGTTATAATTATATTCTAAAAAAACAAATACTCAATCTTGGCTTTATTGCTTTTGAACCATATACTGCAGCTTTATGGATGGCATTTATCGTAAGTTTCCCAACGGGATTTTTATTATCAAAATATATTGTTTTTAATGCATCTCAGTTGAAAGGCAGGATACAATTGTTCAGGTATATTTTAATTGTTGCTGTGAACCTTGCACTTAATTACTCAATAATAAAAGTACTGGTAGAATTTATGCATTTTTATCCCACTATAGCACGTTTTTTTGCAACTTGTATCATTGTGACGTTCAGTTACCTTTCACAGAAGCATTTTACTTTCAGAACTGCCAACACCATCGGGGAAAGTGAAGAAGTCAATTAGTCAATAAATAATGGTCATATAGGCACAATATCCATAAACAGGGGAAACCAGGTAATAATCAGTAATTAATAATCAATACTCAGCGGCCCCTTCACCAATGGTTAGATCTGTCTGCCATTTTTGCACATTCCACCCATTGGCACAAACCTTGTCAATGAAATTTAATAAAAAATAAGATTATGGCAAAAATTATAGGGATTGACCTGGGTACAACCAATAGCTGCGTGGCAGTGATGGAAGGAAATGAACCCGTTGTAATTGCTAATGATGAGGGGCGTCGTACGACACCTTCGGTAGTTGCATTTCTAAAAAATGGTGAACGCAAAGTTGGTGATCCTGCAAAACGCCAGGCTATAACCAATCCGCATAATACCATTATGAGTGTAAAAAGATTTATGGGGCACAAATGGGATGAAGTAACCAATGAAGCCGGGCACTGGAGCTACAAAGTTGTGAAAGGTGATAATAATACGGTTCGTATCGATATAGATGGTAGGAATTATACTCCGCAGGAAATTTCTGCAATGATCCTTCAGAAAATGAAGAAAACAGCAGAGGATTATTTAGGACAGGAAGTGAACGAAGCTGTGATTACCGTTCCGGCGTATTTTAATGATGCCCAAAGGCAGGCCACAAAGGAAGCAGGTGAAATCGCAGGTTTAAACGTTCGCCGTATCATAAATGAACCCACCGCAGCTGCTTTAGCTTATGGTTTGGATAAAAAGAGCATTGATCAAAAAATTGCTGTTTTTGACCTTGGTGGCGGTACTTTCGATATTTCAATTCTTGAATTAGGTGATGGGGTTTTTGAAGTAAAATCAACCAATGGAGATACTCACCTCGGAGGTGATGATTTTGATAAAATGATAATGGATTGGCTGGCCGCGGAATTTAAAAAAGATGAAGCGATTGACCTGCATAAAGATCCCATGAGCTGGCAGCGTTTGAAAGAAGCTGCAGAAAAGGCCAAAATCGAATTATCTTCTTCCAGTGAAACTGAGATTAATCTTCCATATATTACTGCGGTTGATGGAGTTCCAAAGCACCTGGTGAAAAAACTTACCCGTGCACAGTTTGAGAAAATTACTGACGAATTATTTACAAGATGTTTAAAGCCATGCGAAGCTGCCATTAAAGATGCCGGCCTTAGCATTTCGGATATAAAGGAAGTTATCCTTGTCGGCGGTTCTACCCGTATTCCGAAGGTCCAGGAAATGGTAGAAAAATTCTTCGGAAGAAAGCCAAATAAAGGTGTAAACCCGGATGAGGTTGTCGCTATTGGTGCAGCTATCCAGGGTGGGGTTTTAACCGGCGAAGTGAAAGATGTTTTGTTGCTTGACGTTACCCCGCTTTCTCTTGGTATTGAAACAATGGGAGGCGTAATGACAAGGTTAATCGAAAGCAACACTACTATCCCAACCAAAAAGATGGAAACATTTTCAACAGCAAGTGATAACCAGCCGGGAGTACAAATTCACGTGTTACAGGGAGAAAGACCCCTGGCTTCTCAAAATAAAAGCCTGGGTACGTTCAACCTTGATGGTATCCCACCAGCTCCGAGAGGTGTTCCACAGGTTGAAGTAACGTTCGATATTGATGCCAACGGTATTCTGAATGTTTCGGCAAAAGACAAAGGGACCGGCAAATCGCATAATATCAGGATTGAAGCGGGCAGCGGGTTAAGTAAGGAAGAAATAGAAAAGATGAAGAATGAAGCCAAGGCGAATGAGGCAACTGATAAAGCAGCAAGGGAAAAAATTGAAAAAATTAACCAGGCAGATAGCTTAATTTTTCAAACAGAGAAGCAAATAAAAGAATATGGAGATAAAATCCCTGCTGATAAAAAAGCCCCGATTGAAGCGGCATTGACTAAATTGAAAGAAGCGCATAAATTACAGGATATAAATGCGATCGATACGGCTGTTGCCGAGATGAATACGGCATGGACGGCTGCCAGTGAAGAAATGTACAAGGCTACACAGCAGGCAGGTTCAAATGGAGGCGGGCAGTCAAATGCCCAGCAGCCACATGAAGGTGCAGAAGCTAATGCGAACACAAATGATAATGTTACCGATGCTGAATTCGAAGAAGTAAAATAATGATTTCCCTTTAAAGAGGGTAAGGATAAAAGAGGTTGTATACTTTGCAGCCTCTTTTTTTTGCGCCAGTTAAAAATTAGATTTGCAATGCAACTTAAAATAATCATTTCTTCAAACCTGGTTTTTTGGGTTTGAATCATATTTGTTTTTTAAATCAATCAATAATTTATATTATTGTCCTGCCAGTGTAAGAATTCTTTAATTGCTTGTTATTATTGTGTATATTTTACATTTAACTCCAGACTTATTAATTTACTGTTCTTTAACCCATGATCGATGACGATTCATTTTTATTTACGGTACCATACTGAATTCGGGCAGGTTCTTTTCATTTCAGGTAATAATGATTTTTTGGGAAACAATGATTCAGAGCAGGCAATCGAATTATCTTATTTTAATTATGATTACTGGCACCTTAAAATGGAATTCCCGCAAAATTTTGATGATGTTATATTATACAAATATTTTTTAAAGGATAAAGATGGCTCTGAAATTTTTGACGGTGAAGAGAACAGGTCAATTGATTTATCAGTGATTAGTGCCAAAACAATTTCTGTTATTGACGCATGGAACCCCGCATCTGATCCTGCGAATGTGTTTTTTACCCGTCCTTTCAATGAAGTTTTGCTTGCTAAGGTTACTAAGGTAAAACCTGATTTTCCTGAAAAATTTACCCATGAGTTTAGAGTTAAAGCGCCACTGTTACAACCTGGAGAAATCATCTGTATGTGTGGATCCACAGAAAATCTGAAGAACTGGAGCACAACGGATCCTGTTTTATTCACCCCGAAAAATAACTGGTTTGTCGGGCGTATACGTACCCGTGCAAATGAATGGCCTGCAACTTACAAATATGGTATTTATAATGTTGATGAGAAAAAACTGATTCGCTTTGAAGAAGGTGAAAACCGTGTGCTGCAAAAAAATGAAAACGAAGCGGCACTTACAATTATTCACGATGACTTTGCCCGGTGCCCGGTTGCCGGCTGGAAAGGCGCGGGGGTTGCCGTTCCGGTGTTCAGCCTCCGGTCTAAAAAAAGTTTTGGCGTTGGTGAGTTTACCGATTTGCCCCTGCTTATCGACTGGGCCAGGAGTACAGGATTGCAGTTGATTCAATTGCTGCCGGTAAATGATACTACCGCGATGCATGCCTGGCAGGATTCCTATCCTTACGCTGCTATTTCTGCTTTCGCCTTTCATCCTTTGTACATTAATCTTGAAAAAGTTGCCGGTAAAAAGTTTGCACATATTGTAAAGCCCCTGAAGAAAAAGCAAAAACAATTGAATAAAATGGTGGTTTTTGATTATGAGCAGGTTATGAAATTCAAATGGTCAGTTTTGAAAGAACTATACTTCGCATTGAAAGATGTTTTTAAGAATGACCTGGATTATTTTGAATTTTTTGAGATGAATCGCCATTGGTTAGTGCCTTATGCGGCGTTTTCTTACCTGCGTAATAAAAACAAGACCCCCGATTTTAATCAATGGAAAGATTACAAAACCTATAATGAATCTGAGATCCAGAAATTTGTATCACCTTCCAGGCCTCATTATGACGAGATTGCTTTTTTCTATTTTGTTCAATACCATCTTCATCTTCAAATGAAGGCTGCGGTTGACTATGCTCACAGGGAAAAAATTGTTTTAAAGGGTGATATCCCTATTGGAATTCATCGATATGGTTGCGATGCCTGGGCAAATACTTCATTGTATAATATGAATGAGCAATCTGGAGCGCCCCCGGATGACTTTGCAGTAAAGGGACAGAACTGGGGATTTCCAACCTATAATTGGGTTAAAATGAAAGAAGATGAATTTAAATGGTGGCGCCTTCGTTTTGACCAGATGAGTAATTATTTTCACGCTTTTCGAATAGATCATATTCTTGGATTTTTTAGGATATGGAGTATTCCTCTGGATGCAGTGGAAGGTGTTCTGGGCCGGTTTGTTCCGGCTATTCCAATCGATATCACCGAATTCCGATCCGGAAACATCTGGTTTGATCGGGACCGTTACTGCAAGCCTTTTATTACTGACGAGATCCTTGGTTTGATATGCAATGAAAATGCGGACTATATAAAAGAACGTTTCCTGGAAGCAGGTTCCACCGGACAATACCAGGTCAGGCATGAATTCAGCACGCAAAAAAAAGTCGCCCGGCATTTTGAACAAACCAATTTTGAAGAAGGGGATAAAATAAAACAATGCCTTTTCGACCTGATCAGCAATGTTATTCTTATTGAAGAAGAAACAGGCGGGCATAAATTTCATTTCAGGATTGACATGAAAAATACTTCTTCCTTTCAGCAACTCGACGCCGCTACCAAAGACCGCTTGCAGGAATTGTACATTAATTATTTCTACCACAGGCAGGATGATTTCTGGAAAAAGGAAGCCTTGAAAAAATTACCCCAGCTAAAACGAAGCACTAATATGCTTATTTGCGGGGAAGATCTTGGAATGGTTCCTAACTGTGTTCCGGAAGTAATGAAAGCGCTTGGTATTCTCAGTCTTGAAATTGAAAGGATGCCAAAGAATCCAAATACTGAATTTTTTCATCCGAATGATTCACCCTATTTGGCTGTGGTAACTCCTTCAACGCATGACATGAGTACAATCCGCGGGTGGTGGGAAGAAGACAGGAGTAAAACCCAGCGATTTTATAATTTTATGTTGGGACATTACGGCGAAGCACCCTTTTTCTGCGAGCCCTGGATTAATAAAGAAATAGTACTGCAACACTTATACTCACCGGCCATGTGGAGCATTTTTTTATTGCAGGATTTGTTGGGGATAAATGGAAAAATCCGCCGCGAAAATCCCAATGACGAAAGAATTAATATTCCTTCAGATCCCCATCATTTCTGGCAATATCGCATGCATCTTAACCTGGAAGATTTATTAAAAGAAAAGGAATTTAATGAGGAGATAAAAAAATATGTAGTGGAAAGTGGGAGAGAACCGCTAACCCCTAAAGGGGAATAACCGCTCACGCCAAAACTTTATGAAAAAAAGTATGTTTTATGAAAGTTCTCCAACCCCTAACGCCTAAAGGGGAATAACGGCTCACATCAAACTTTATGAAAAAAGTATGTTTTATGAACGTCTCCAATAATTTTTGCAAATGCAAAAAAATTAAGAAATGAGCCCACTTCTTCTGAGATAATTTTTTGGAGTTTCCTTAAACAGCACTTTCGAAATTTTAGATTTAAAAGGTAACATCCCATTTCACAGTATATCGCAGATTTTTACTGTCATAAATTAAAACTTGTAATAGAAATTGATGGTAGTATACATCAAACTGAAGAAGTAAAAATTAATGATGCCCTAGGGACGAATTTTTGCAGACATTGAATTTGAAAATAATTAGATTTACAAACGACGAGGTTTGCAAGAATGGAGAAAATGTTATGGAGAAAACTTAAAGAAATCATTAATTCACTAACAATTAAAGACCGTCAATAATTAGGGACACGTTCCCCTTTAGGGGCCAGGGGTTTTTATGGTTTTAAAATACAAATCAATAAATCTGCCATTCACGTATCCCTTTACAATTTCGAGGGGAACCAAAACTCATCAGCCATCGCTGCTTGTAGAACTTGAATACTTTGGGGTAAAAGGCTATGGGGAAGCTCCGGCAATTGTCTATTATGATATCACTGTTGACAAAATGATTGCGGACCTGGTCGCAAAAAAATCCTTTATCGAAAAATTTGCTTTCACACATCCTGAAAGGTACTGGCACTATCTTCATCATCTATTGCCTCAAAATCCATTTTTAGTTTGTGCCCTTGATATGGCAGGATGGGATTTATATGGAAAACTTGAAGGAAAGCCCTTGTATTCTTTGTGGAACCTTGACCTTTCAAAAAATCCTGTTACCGACTATACCATCGGGATAGACACTATTGATAATATGGTTATTAAAATGAAAGAAAAACCATGGCCCATTTATAAAATTAAATTAGGTACAGATAATGACATTGGAATTATTACTGAACTAAGAAAGCACACCTCTTCTGTTTTTAGGATCGATGCAAATGCAGGATGGAAAACCCGGGAAGCTTTAGAAAAAATAAATGCATTCGAAAAGCTGGAGGTTGAATTTATTGAACAGCCATTAGCCAAAGATGACTGGGAAGGAATGAAATTTTTATTTAGAAATTCATCTCTGCCCCTAATTGCAGATGAAAGCTGTGTTTCGGAACATGATGTTGAAAAATGCCATGAACATTTTCATGGAATAAACATTAAGCTCACCAAATGCGGTGGAATAACCCCGGCTCTGCGGATGATATCCAGGGCCCGTGAACTTAATATGAAGGTGATGGTTGGCAGCATGAACGAAAGCTCTATTGGTACATCTGCAATAGCACAACTGCTGCCTTTACTGGATTACGTAGATATGGATGGGCCTCTTTTACTGGCTGATGATGTGGCTGAAGGTGTACAATTTGAGGATGGGAAAGTTCTTTACAGAAACTGCAACGGGATCGGAGTTTCTGTAAATTCATTTTAATTTCACAAAACTTTTTTTGTTACAATAACTTTTCATTCATTACTTTGCGGAACAATGAATAAAACAATCCACATACACCATCATCATTTTTTACCACCGGGTAAGCTATGTTGACAGGTATGTGATGAAACATATTTTCAAAAGGGGCTTACTGAAAAGTGAGCCTTTTTTCATTTAAAAATGGAACGATGCTTAAAATAGCAATACAGAAATCGGGCAGGCTGTATGACTACTCCCTGCAACTTTTAAAAGAATGCGGTATTGAAATTAATAATGGTAACCGGCAGTTAAAAGCGGTTGGTTTTAATTTTCCTGCGGAGATTTATTTTTTACGGGACGATGATATTCCCCAGTATGTGTTTGACAAAGTAGCCGACGTAGGATTTGTGGGTGAGAATGTTGTGTACGAAAAAAGTAAGGATATTGAAGTTGTCAGTAAGCTGGGATTCGGTAAGTGCCGCTTAAGTATTGCCGTACCTAAAAACATGAACTATGAAAGCGTTACTGATTTGCAGAATTTGAAAATTGCAACGTCCTATACAACCCTGCTTCAAAATTTTCTTGATAACAAAAAGGTAAATGCAGAAATTCATGAAATTAGTGGCTCGGTGGAAATAGCGCCGGGCATTGGCCTTGCACATGCGATCTGTGATTTGGTAAGCAGTGGCAGCACACTTTTCACTAATGGACTGAAAGAGGTCGAGGTGGTTCTCAATTCTGAAGCTGTTTTAGTTGCTAATAAAAGCTTATCCCCGGAAAATAAAAAAATACTTGCCAATTTCCTGATGCGTATTAATGCGGTAAAAGCAGCAAAAAACAATAAATACATTTTATTAAATGCGCCTAATTCCCAATTGCAAAATATCGCTTCAGTTTTACCGGGTATGAAAAGCCCAACAATTGTTCCGTTGGCCGAAAGTGGCTGGAGTAGTGTGCAGAGCGTGGTAAATGAAAGCGATTTTTGGGAAATAATTGAAAAGCTGAAATCATTTGGAGCTGAAGGAATTCTTGTGGTGCCGATCGAAAAAATGATATTGTGATACCAAATAGAATTTCATTGTGCACTCTTTATGGACCGGCTGAAATTTGTGAGCGCTTGAATGGTATTGGCAAATGCCGGTAACATCGGTTGAATATAAAAGATAGCATATCGGCATAAACATTGATATTATGAACAAAATTATTATGAATCCGCCAAGGGAACGATGGTCGCAGTTAATACAGAGGCCGCAATTGAATAATGCTGAATTGGAGGCTTCTGTTACTGAAATTCTTGAAACAGTGAAACAAAAAGGTGATGAAGCATTAAGAAATTATTCCTTACAGTTTGATGGATTTGTCCCGGATACTTTCCTGGTAAGCCCTGATGAAATTTTAGCGGCTGCCATCTCAATTGAAAAAGGTTTAAAAAAAGCTATCCTGGTCGCTAAAAATAATATTGAGAAATTTCACCGCAGTCAAAAAGAGAAAGTTAAAGAAATCGAAACCATGCCTGGGGTTATATGCTGGCGAAAAAGTGTGCCTGTTGAAAACGTCGGACTATATATACCGGGCGGAACTGCCCCGTTGTTTTCTACGTTATTAATGCTTGCTATTCCAGCACGCCTGGCAGGTTGTAGCAATATTATTGTTTGTACGCCCGCAAACAAAAACGGGAAAATAAATTTGGTAATCCTCTTTGTGGCTTACCTCCTGGGGATCAAAAAAATTTATAAATTAGGCGGAGCACAGGCAATTGCTGCAATGGCCTATGGTACACAAAGCGTTGAAAAGGTAGATAAGATATTTGGCCCCGGTAACCAGTTTGTAACCTGTGCAAAGAAATTAGTAAATCTTGGCGGTGTTGCAATTGATATGCTGGCAGGCCCGAGTGAACTGGCTGTTTATGCTGATGAAACTTCCGTGCCGGAATTTGTAGCGGCAGATCTGTTAAGCCAGGCCGAACATGGAACTGATAGCCAGGTTATGCTGGTAACAACAGGTCAACAAATTATTATAACCGTTATGGAACATCTCGACAGGCAATTGCAATTGTTATCCAGGAAAGAAATTATTGAAAAAAGTATTTATAACAGCCGGTTTTTAGTGTTCGATAAAGTGAAGGAAGCTTTTAATTTTCTCAATGACTATGCCCCGGAGCATTTAATAATTGCATCTGAAAATGCAGGGAAAATTGCAAAGCATGTAAAAAATGCCGGAAGTGTTTTTCTTGGAAATTATTCTCCTGAAAGTGCCGGCGATTATGCATCCGGTACCAATCATTCACTGCCTACAAACGGCTTTGCCAGAACACAAAGTGGGGTGTCAGTAGATAGTTTTGTCAGGAAAATTACATTTCAGAAAATTAATAAAAAAGGTATTAATAATATTGGCCCCTCAGTTGAAAAAATGGCAAATGCAGAAGGACTGGATGCCCATAAAAATGCTGTGAGCATCAGGCTGAAAAAATAATCGCATGAAAAATATTGAACTTAACGATCTCGTAAGAGCGAATATAAAAACACTGCATCCCTATTCTTCTGCAAGAACAGAATATACAGGAGAAGCTTTGGTTTTTTTGGATGCCAACGAAAACAGCTATGGTTCGCCGTTAGATGTTAACTATAACCGGTATCCTGATCCCCTGCAGGGCCGGTTGAAGGAGGAACTTTCAAAAGTAAAAGGTATCCCCCCACAAAATATTTTTATAGGTAACGGCAGCGATGAAGTGATTGACCTGGCATACCGCATTTTTTGTGAACCCGCAAAAGATAATGTAATTATTTGCCCCCCAACTTATGGAATGTATAAAGTTTGCGGTAATATCAATGATGTACAAATAAAGGAAGTAAATCTTACCAGGGAATTCCGGCTTGATGTTGAAGGGATTTTGCAGTCGGTGAATTCAAATACCAAGCTTCTGTTTATTTGTTCTCCGAATAACCCTACCGGGAACAATATGAACAGGATGGATATAGAACTGCTCCTGAATAACTTCCAGGGCATCGTAATTATTGATGAAGCGTATATTAATTACTCAAAGCAAAAAACTTTTTTGCAGGAGCTCACTGAATATGAAAACCTGGTTGTAATGCAAACCCTTTCAAAAGCATGGGGGCTTGCAGCACTCAGGCTGGGCCTGGCATTTGCTTCTGAAAAAATTATTGAGCTTTTTAATAAGGTTAAGCCACCTTATAATATTAATCTTTCTTCCCAGCAGCTGGGCATTAAAGCTTTAGCGGGGATCGAAAAAGTAAATGAAAATATTAAAACCACCGTTGAACAAAGAAATATGTTGCATCAGCAATTACATCAGTTTGGTTTCGTACAAGAGGTATATCCTTCCGATGCAAATTTTATTTTAATAAAAACTGATAATGCTGATCATTTGTATCAGTATCTATCATCTCAGAAAATTATCGTCCGCAACAGGAGTAAAGAAGTTTTGTGCGAAAATTGCCTGAGAATAACAGTAGGCACTCCGCCGGAGAATGAGATCTTAATGGAGGCATTTAGGAAATATGAGGGCGTTCTCACCCCTCCCCAAGGAGCCCCTTGGACAACTCCTCTCCGAGGGAGAGGGAACTAACTTATTAGGGATTCCCAAAAGAACGAATTAATAAGCAGGGCGTATATTAAATAAAATTCTAACGATTAATAATTTTTTTACTTATGAATAAAGAAAATTTCGAAGAAAAGACCTCACCCCTCCCCAAGGAGTCCCTTGGACAACCCCTCTCCGACGGAGAGGGAACTAACTTATTGGAAATTCCCAATATCGAAGAAAAGAGTTTAAATCTTAATCCCCCTTCGCGGGACAGTGGGCTTAGAGTTTTATTTATCGATCGCGATGGAACTATTATTAAAGAGGCGCCGCCTACCTACCAGTTGGATGCTTTTACGAAGCTGGAATTTTATCCTCACATGTTTGAGTTCCTCACAAAAATCGTAAAGGAGCTTGATTACGAACTGGTGATGGTAACCAACCAGGATGGGCTGGGTTCACAATCATTCCCCGAAGATTCATTCTGGCCGATTCAGCACTTTATCTTAAGAGCGTTGGAAAATGAAGGAATTGTTTTTTCTGAAATATTTATAGACCGCACTTTTGCGCATGAAAATAAGCTGACACGTAAGCCAGGCACAGGAATGCTTACAGAATACCTGGGTACGGATCGTTATGATTTAAAAAATTCGTTCGTAATAGGAGACAGGATTACCGATGTAAAGCTAGCAGAAAACCTTGGTTGCAGGGCTCTATGGCTCAATAATCACGATCAATTGGGCGCGGGAGAACTGAGCGTTTCGGCTAAAGAACTTTCTTCGGTGATCGCTGTTGAAACGCAAAAATGGGAAGACATTTATGAATTTTTGAAAAGGCCACCCCGGAAAATTATTCATTCACGAAATACAAATGAAACTAAAATTGAGATAAATCTTAACCTTGATGGCGGAGGCATTTCACAAATTGAAACAGGACTTGGTTTTTTTGATCATATGCTTGAGCAGCTTTCAAAGCACTCTGGAATGAACCTGGGCATCATTTGCAAAGGTGATCTTCATATTGATGAGCATCATACTATTGAAGATGTGGCACTTGCATTGGGTGAAGCAATGTTGACCGCGTTGGGCGATAAACGAGGAATAGAAAGGTATGGGTTCCTGCTTCCAATGGATGATTGTCTTGCCCAGGTTGGTATTGACTTTGGAGGAAGAAGCTGGCTGGTTTGGAATGCAGAATTCAAGCGGGAAAAAATAGGAGAGGTGCCCACAGAGATGTTTTATCACTTTTTCAAATCCTTCAGTGATGCTGCAAAATGTAACCTGAGTATTAAAGCGGAAGGAGATAATGAACACCATAAAATCGAATCCATTTTTAAAGCGTTTGCAAAATCAATCAAAATGGCCATAAAGAGAGACCCAATGAATAATTCCTTACCAACAACAAAAGGATTGCTGTGAAAATCGCCATCATACAGTACAATGCGGGTAATGTGCAAAGTGTTTTGTATGCCTTACAACGGTTAGGAATAAACGCTGTCGTAACAGATGATCCTGAAGAAATAACCCGAGCAGATAAGGTGATTTTCCCTGGTGTAGGAAATGCATCTTCAGCGATGGAACATTTAAAGAAAGCGGGCCTGGATAAGGTGATTGTTTCTCTGCGGCAGCCTGTATTGGGCATTTGCCTCGGCCTGCAGCTAATGTGCAGTCAAAGCGAAGAGGGCGATACGAAGTGTCTTGGCATTTTTGATGTGTTGGTAAAAAAGTTTCCAAATTCTTTGCACAACGGAGGCCATTCTTCATTTAAAATTCCACAAATGGGATGGAACACCATTACGGATCTTTCATCTCCGCTGTTTCAAGGTGTCAAAGAAAATTCGTTTGTCTATTATGTACATAGTTATTATGCCGAATTATCGCAAAAGACAATTGCGACTACCGAATATATAATTCCCTATAGTGCAGCGATGCAACAGGATAACTTTTACGGAGTTCAGTTCCATTCGGAAAAATCTGCTGATACAGGTATTCAAATAATTTCCAATTTTTTAAAAACTGTATAGATGGAATTAATACCTGCTATTGATATTATTGATGGTAAATGTGTACGACTGGCAAAAGGTGATTTTACAAAAAAAATTGTTTACAATGATAACCCGGTTGATGTGGCAAAAGCCTTTGAGACTGTCGGTTTGAATCGCCTTCATATTGTTGACCTGGATGGCGCCGGCGGAAAAGGGTTAAAAAATTTGTCCGTTCTTGAAAACATTTCCCGGTATACGAGCCTTATTATTGATTTCGGAGGGGGCATAAAAAGAACAGAGGATGTTGAATCAGTATTCGATGCCGGCGCGTCTATGATAAGTATTGGAAGCGTGATCGTAAAAAATCCAGCGTTGTTCCGGAATTGGCTTATCGAATTTGGAACTCAAAAATTTTTGCCCGGTGCAGATGTTTTTGAAAAAAAAATAAAAATTCATGGGTGGAAGGAAAATACAAAGATTGATATATTTGATTTTATCGGAGACCTTATCAAATTAAACATTAATGAAATATTTTGTACCGATATTTCTAAGGATGGGATGATGGAGGGTCCGTCAACAGAATTGTATACAGAAATATTGAAAAGATTTCCAGCCCTGCATCTTATCGCCAGCGGGGGTATTTCATGTTATGAAGACCTGCTTGTTTTGAAAGAAGCCGGCTGCAAAGGTGCCATCATAGGTAAAGCATTTTACGAAGGAAAAATAACGACGCATCAAATTGGCAATTTTTTAAAAGATAGGTAATGCTTGCAAAGAGAATCATACCATGCCTCGATGTCAATAATGGCAGAACCGTAAAGGGAGTCAATTTCATAAACATCATAGATGCAGGGGACCCTGTTGAGCTTGCAATGTATTACTCGGCTGAAGGGGCAGACGAACTGGTATTTCTTGATATTACGGCGACAATTGAAAAAAGGAAAACTTTGGTGGAACTCGTGAAAAAAGTGGCCGCCCATATTAATATTCCTTTTACCGTAGGCGGAGGAATTGCCTCTGTTGAAAATGCCTTTGAGTTATTGCAAAATGGCGCTGATAAGATTTCTATTAATTCTGCCGCTTTTAAGAATCCTGGCCTGATAAATATTATGGCGAAAGAATTCGGAAGCCAATGTATAGTGCTTGCGATAGATACCAAAAAAGAACAGGATGAAAATTGGTACGTTTACTTAAACGGGGGGAGACTAAAAACCGGTGTTCGGGCATACGATTGGGCAAAACACGCGGTCGATTTGGGTGTGGGCGAAATTTTGCTGACATCCATGAATAATGACGGAACAAAAAATGGTTTTGCCGGGGATATAACTGCTTTATTTTCAAAAAATCTGCCGGTTCCCATTATTGCTTCGGGTGGTGCAGGTACCATGCAGCATTTTGCAGATGTATTTATAAATTCTAATACAGATGCAGCCCTTGCAGCCAGTGTTTTTCACTTTGGGGAAATTCAGATACCCGCATTGAAACAATTTTTAGCCGAAAAAAAAGTTAATGTAAGAGTATGAAGAAAAAATATGCAGAAGTAATAAAGAGAATTGACTTTTCGAAATCCGAAAATGGACTTGTTCCTGCGATCGTACAGGATTCGTCCACTAACGTGGTTTTAATGCTTGGCTTCATGAACAGCGAGGCATTGCAGGAAACCATTGACTCCGGGCTTGTAACTTTTTATAGCCGCAGCAAGCAACGGTTATGGGTAAAGGGTGAAACGAGTAAGAACTTTTTACATGTTGTTGATATAAAAAATGATTGTGATTTTGATACATTGCTTATTAAGGCAGAACCCGACGGGGTCGTTTGTCATACCGGCGCTGAAACATGTTTCAATGAATCAAATACTTCCGAATTTTTTTTACTGACCCTTGAAAAAATCATTAATGGCAGAAAAAGGCATCCGGTATCCGGCTCTTATACTTCCACCCTGTTTAAAAAAGGCCTCAATGCCATAGCGCAAAAAGTCGGGGAGGAAGCTGTCGAACTGGTTATAGAATCAAAAGATAACAATAAAAAACTTTTCCTAAATGAAGCGGCAGATTTAATATTTCATTACCTTATTTTGTTGCAGGCAAAGAATGTTACACTGGACGATGTTTTAGATCTTTTAAAGGAAAGACACAATAAATGAAAACGGTTTTTTAAGTTCCCTGGCATATAGAATTGACCAATTAATATTTACCGGTCTTCGCCTGTGATCCGGTACAGATATTATGCCTCCCTTAGTCTAAGAAATTGCCTAAGTTATCAACGTCCGACAGGTCCCTTGACTGTATTTGAGGTGACGCGCCTGCGGACATTAAAAGCCCTTTTCAACTCTCCATCACGGCTGAATATAACCAGCTCAGGGATAATCCGAAAGAAATACGAAATTATCGTCAATCCGGCGACAATCACATTCTTTTACTGGATTCATTTTGATTTTTTACCTTACAGCAAATAATTATGACACCCCAACGCAATGATCGTCTCACTTCGGTGCTGAGCAAGCGACAGCCGGACATTACTGTCGTATTGGAGAATGTATTTGACCCTCATAATATCTCCGCCGTTATGCGTACCTGTGATGCTGTTGGCATACAGGATGTTTACATTTTAAATGACCGTATTCCGCCTCATAAAAAATGGGGATACAGGAGCTCATCTACGGCCGCGGAATGGCTCACCATCCACCAGTTTACAGATGCTGGAAAATGCTTTGCCGAAATAAGAGAACGCTACGGGAAAATATACTCGACCCACCTTGGCGACGATTCGGTTGACGTTTTTAAACTGGATCTTACTGAACCTGTCGCGCTCGTTTTTGGCAATGAAACCTTTGGGGTTAGTGAGGGTATCCGCAGCTATTCCGACGGCAATTTTGTCATTCCCCAGGTCGGAATCATCAAATCCCTCAACATTTCTGTTGCCTGCGCAGTTACCCTTTATGAAGCATTTCGCCAGAAACGGGCCAAAGGTCATTACCTGCAGCCCCGGATGCCTGAAACCGGGTTTCAAAACCTTCTAAAACATTGGGGAATAAGTTAATTCGTTTTTCGATAAATTCCTGGTACTGCTTAACACTTAAGGAAACGGGGAGATAATCCCGGTATATGAAATTTTGGCCGATTAAATACGTGTATTTCTGCCATGGATTGTTATAGATATGACAACAAAACTGATTAAAGATTTTGGTACAATAATTCGTGTACATTTGCAACCCTCCAAGGGGAGTCTCCAGGGGAGTCCTTGTGGACCTTTGGACAATTAACAAATCAAAAAAAAAAATTTACTATTATGGCTAAAGACAATTTTGAACTCTTTGACGACAGAGTTCTGGTGAAACCCAATGCGGCAGAAGAAAAAACTGCCGGCGGTATTATAATTCCCGATACAGCAAAAGAAAAGCCTCAAAAAGGTAAAGTAATTGCTGTGGGTAAAGGCAAATATGCTGACCAGACGGGTAATTTAATACCGCTCCAGATAAAAGCGGGAGATACCGTTTTGTATGGTAAATATGGAGGTACGGAAATCACAATTGAAGGGGAGGATTATTTAATCATGAGGGCCTCCGATATTTTAATGAAAGTGAGTTAACCTTATTTAAAAACTTTAATCAATAATAATTATGTCAAAGCAAATATTTTTTGAAATTGAAGCCCGTAATAAAATGAAAAAGGGCGTGGACACATTGGCAAATGCAGTTAAAGTAACCCTTGGTCCAAAAGGCCGCAACGTGGTTATAGAAAAGAAATTTGGCGCCCCTGCTGTTACTAAAGACGGTGTAACAGTTGCCAAAGAAATCGAGCTGGAAGACCCGATTGAAAATATGGGTGCACAAATGGTAAAAGAAGTGGCGTCAAAAACAGCTGATATTGCAGGTGATGGTACTACAACGGCCACTGTACTTGCTCAATCTATCATAAGTGAAGGTTTGAAGAATGTGGCAGCCGGCGCAAATCCAATGGATTTGAAACGGGGCATTGACAAAGCTGTAATTGCGGTTGTTGAGCATTTGAAAAAACAATCAGAATCAGTTGGTGACAATAATGATAAGATAGAGCAGGTTGCTGCTATTTCTGCAAATAACGATGAATCCATTGGTAAGCTTATTGCACAGGCCATGACCAAAGTGGGTAAAGAGGGTGTGATTACCGTGGAAGAGGCGAAAGGCACTGATACCACAGTAGAAGTGGTAGAAGGTATGCAGTTCGACCGGGGGTATATCTCTCCTTATTTTGTAACCAATAGCGAAAAAATGGAAGCTGAGTTACAAAATCCTTACATATTAATATATGATAAGAAGATATCTACCATGAAAGATATCCTTCACATTCTTGAAAAAGTTGCCCAGGGTGGTCGTCCCCTTTTAATAATTGCAGAAGACCTTGAAGGCGAAGCTTTGGCAACATTGGTTGTAAATAAATTGCGTGGCACACTTAAAGTGGCTGCTGTAAAGGCTCCCGGCTTTGGTGACCGTAGAAAAGAGATGCTGCAGGATTTGGCCGTACTTACAAAAGGTATTGTTATCAGCGAAGAGCAGGGTTATAAACTGGAGAACGCCGATCTTACTTATTTGGGTGAAGCAACTTCAGTCACCATTGATAAAGACAATACAACAATTGTAGGTGGTAAGGGAGAGAAAAAAGATATTGGTGCCCGTGTAGGCCAGATAAAGGCGCAGATCGAAACAACCACCTCCGATTACGATAAAGAAAAATTACAGGAACGCCTGGCTAAATTAAGCGGAGGTGTTGCTGTATTGTATATTGGAGCTGCTACAGAAGTTGAAATGAAAGAAAAGAAAGACCGTGTTAATGATGCACTTCATGCAACCCGCGCTGCCGTTGAGGAAGGAATCGTAGCAGGAGGTGGGGTAGCTTACATTCGCGCTATTGAAAGCCTTGAAAAACTAAAAGGTTTCAATGAAGATGAAACCACAGGTATCCAGATAGTGAAACGTGCCGTTGAAGAGCCACTGCGCCAGATCGTTATCAACAGTGGTATTGAAGGTAGTATAGTTGTTCAAAAAATTAAAGAAGGTAAAGCAGATTTTGGTTTCAATGCCCGCACCGAAGTGTATGAAAATCTGATGGCTGCAGGTGTTATTGACCCAACAAAAGTTACCCGTATTGCATTGGAAAATGCTGCTTCAATTGCAGGAATGCTGTTAACTACTGAATGCGTTATATCTGACAGGCCCGAAAAAGACAAACCATCCATGCCTCCTATGGGCGGCGGCGGAATGGGTGATATGGGCTATTAATTTGATATTTGATTGGATGTATAAAATACAAATCCCTTTGCAGACGCAAGGGGATTTTTTTGTGGCATATAAATTGGTTCGATACACATAAAATTTTACATACGTAAAGGTGAATTTGCGTGTATTAATACTTACAGGGCGCCTGAAAATAAGTCTTCTGGTTATTAATGTTTGCCGGCAAAACCGTTTTGCATGAAAAATTTGTTCAGATTTATAACAATACTATTTGCTGTAATTACTTTATGTGCCTTGATTGCCCACCTGTTAGAATTGCCTGGCAAGATTAATTTATCAAAAGAAAATTACCTGATGGTTCAAAGTATTTACCAGGGCTGGTCGTGGCTGGGAATATTTGAAATAGGTGCTGTATTATTTACTATGACCTGGACTATTGTCGACAACAGGAAGAAAAAGATATTCCCGTTGTTACTCACGGCACTTTTATGTTTCATGGTAAGTATTGCTATCTTTTTCATTTTTACATATCCGGCTAACAAGGCTACCCTAAATTGGACCCAACTTCCGGACGATTGGCAAATACTTCAAAAAAACTGGGAGTATTCTCACGCTGCACGCGCCATTTTAAATTTAGTAGGTTTTAGTTTTTTAATTGTGACCCTTCTAAAAGATAGAAAATCAAGCTTTCGGTAACATGGTATTTCCCTTCGTAACCTGGCTGGTCAATGCGCCTCATCTAATTTCCAGGCTTTAGATCAATACCGGTTTATTACCCATATTGGTCTTAAGGTTGCAAAATAGAGGACCCGTCAGGCAAATGTTATTATGAATGAATTTCGGAAGTATAAAAAATTTCATCTACACATTTGGGGGTTTTATCTACAGAACAGGCTATTATATAGACAGTTATCTTTGGCAAGCATTCCGGTTATTACCTTTACCATTTATGATGCTAAAACAGTTTTATTCAAAATATTTACCTGCTTTTATTCATGTTTTCATTTGGAGCCTGTTATTTATACTTCCACATTTGTTTATTTCTTCCGACAACCGCAATGTTCAACCCGGGTTTTTTCCGTCTTCATGGTTTATCATCACTAATTTGTATCATATAGGACTGTTTTACCTGAATGCCTTTGTTTTATATCCTTTATTTTTCAATAAGAAAAACTGGTGGATTTACATAGTGCTGGTTGACTGCATAATTACGGCCTCCTATTATCTGAAATTATCGCTGACAAAGACATTTTATCCCGAAGTAATCATTGACACTTTGGCTCAGCGCATCCTGTTTTTTCCCGCCCTGGCGTTTATCGTCGTAAGTACGATATACAGTTTGATATCCGATAAAATAAAGCGTGACAAAAAGCAAAAGGATATTTTTGCCGACCAGCTATCCCTGAAATTAAAATTTCTCCGCTCGCAAATCAGCCCGCATTTTATTTTCAACGTACTCACCAATCTTGTCTCACTTGCAAGAAAAAAATCTGAGCAATTGGAACCTGCCCTGATTAAATTAGCTGAGCTGATGCGTTATATGTTATATGAGTCTGATGAGAAAAAAGTAAACCTGGCCGCGGAAATTGAGTATTTGGAAAGTTACATTGAATTGCAAAAATTGAGGTTTGGGAACGATGTGCCAATAAATGTACATATCGATTTGCCCGAAACAGAATTGGAATATAGTATAGAGCCCATGCTTTTAATTCCATTTGTAGAGAATGCCTTTAAACATGGTATGGGAATTGACCAGCCATTGATAGAAATAACCTTAAGGATTAAAAAAGGTAAACTTGAAATGGATGTAAAAAATAAATTCAATATTGATTTACACGATAGCAAAGATGAAAGTTCCGGCATTGGATTGGAAAATGTGCAATCAAGATTAATGCTCTTGTATCCAAAAGATCATACCCTTAGAATAATTAAGGAAAATAAATTATTTCATGTTCATTTAACCTTGCAATTAAGATGATGCGCTGTATCGCTGTTGATGATGAAAAGTTAGTGTTAGACCTCCTGGTAGATAATATAAACCAGGTACCCTACCTTCAATTGGTAAAAGCATGCAAGAATGCCATGGAAGCAATTGAAATTCTGCAACAGGAAAAAATTGACCTGATTTTTCTGGATATCCAGATGCCTAAATTGAGCGGGCTGCAGTTTATCCAATCATTGCAGCAACCACCGATGGTCATATTGATAACAGCATATGAGAAGTATGCCCTGGAGAGTTATAATCTTAATGTGGTAGATTATTTGCTGAAACCGGTGCCCCTTGAAAGATTTTTGAAGGCCTGCAATAAGGCAAAAAAATTATTCGACCTCGGGAAGGAGAAGCCCCTTGTTGAAAAAGAGCAATCAGCCGATCACATTTTTATTAACGTAGAATATACTCTTGTAAAAATTTTATTTGCTGATATTCTTTTTATCGAGGGATTGAAAGACTATATTAAAATACATCTTGCCCCTTCATCAAAACCCATACTTACTAAAATGAGCTTAAAAGGAATGGAGGAGAAGCTCCCCGCCGGTAAATTTGTAAGGGTGCATAAATCTTATATTGTTGCTGCAGATAAGATCACTATTATAAAAAGAGATCTCGTTTACCTGGGCAATAATGAAATTCCGGTGAGTGATTTCTATAAAGAAAATTTATCAAAAATTACAAACAGGTAGCATCCTATTTTCTGATTCCTGCTTCTTGTCTACACAATTTCCTGTCCTGTCTATTCATCAAAATTTCGCGCTGGTAATGCCGGTTACTTTGTACTTGCAAAACGAAGTTTTATGGCAGCAATACAACGCATACCAGTTAGAAAATCAAAGGTCAAACCGGCAAGTTCAAAAAAAATTGTTACGCTGAATATTGTGACACAGCTTAAGTTATACCTGCTTTTCAAACATATAGTCCGAAATTATTTCCTTAAAAATAGCAAATACTATATAATTATATTTTTAGGCGCACTTATTGCAAATCATGTTTCTGCACAATCAACTATAAGTGGTACCGTAACTGATAAACGTCACCACCCGGTTTCAAACGCAAGTATTTCCATTAAAAATTCTTTGAACGGAACAACAACTGATAGTGCCGGTTATTTTTTACTTTCTGCCGGCGTACAAGGCACCCAAACACTCATTGTGTCGTCTGTTGGGTTTAAAGACATTGAAAAAACAATCCCATTGAATGATACCATCATTGAGATAAACTTTGTATTGCAGTATGAAGATAAAGCACTGGACCCTGTGGTAGTTTCCGTAGGAAGTTTTGAAGCAAGTGATAAAGCAAAGGGGGCATCATTAACGCCAATGGATGCAGTAACAGTGGCAGGTAACGGGGGCGACATCGCAAATGCGCTGCGTTCATTGCCGGGTGCGCAACAGGTGGGTGATAGAGAGGGACTGTTTGTTCGGGGAGGTACAAGTGATGAAGCGAAACAGTTTGTTGATGGAACTCTATTAAAAAATCCTAACTATGGCAGTGTCCCGGGTATTCCACAGCCGGCAAGATTGAACCCGTTTTTATTTAAAGGCATTTTATTCAATACAGGGGGCTATTCAGCATTATATGGTGAAGCATTAAGCAGCGCATTGATCCTGGAAAGTGTTGACCTTCCCGATAAATCTTCGGCAAGCCTGCACATTTTTCCAATGCATGTTGGTGCAGGTTTTCAAAATCTTGCTGCAAATAATAAAAGCAGTTACGGTGTTAATGTGAATTATGGCAGTTATGTATTGTATAATAAAATTGTCAAACAAAAGCCTGATTTTTTTCATGCCCCTGAGTACCTGGAGACGGATGCAAACTTTCGGATCAAAACAAGTAAAACAGGGATACTGAAATTTTATACGAATTATGGCTACAACCATACGGGCATGAGAAATCCTGACGTGGACAGCAGCGATTTGTTCTCGACATTCAAAACAAAAGGAACCAATGTATATGCTAATCTTTCTTATCGCGAATCTGTCGGGAACAAATGGAAAGTTGATGCAGCGCTTGCTTACAATTATAATAAAGATACCATAGTTAATGAATTGGAAGATGCCTCACATCGGCGGGTATTCATTGCTTATATCCCTTACAATGAAAAAAATAATTCCACCGGCATAACTTCAAATTTTGCTCAGGCAAGGGTCGTATTGACAAAAATGTATATGCGAAACCAGGCCCTTCGCTTTGGGGCAGAACATTTTTACAGTGATGATGATTACAGGTATAATGACACATTAACTAATCTGAGGGATAATCTCACAGCAATGTTTGTTGAGGGAGACCTGCATGTTGCTAAAAATGTTGCCGCGAAAATTGGTGTACGTGCTGAATATTCTTCATTGCTTGACCATGTTAATATTGCGCCCCGAATCAGCTTTGCCTACAGGCTTAATAGTGGCGGACAATTTAACCTGGCTTATGGAATTTTTTATCAGAAACCCGAAATTGAGTTCCTGGCTAAAAGCAACAATATTACATTCACACAGGCCACACATTATATTATCAACTATCAGAAAAAGGCAAATAACCGTTTATTCAGGATTGAGGCCTATTATAAAAAATACAAGGATCTTGTAACTAAAGAGCCTGCTGTAAGTAATGATGGCGCCGGT
>Ga0068860_100001319_pt1 | contig 26929 bp, 24 predicted proteins | sample KBSSwiS32_FD_66597 | JGI IMG/M metagenome (GOLD analysis project Ga0068860, IMG submission 66597) | Switchgrass rhizosphere microbial communities from Kellogg Biological Station, Michigan, USA - KBS Switchgrass S3-2 | ecosystem: Host-associated > Plants > Roots > Rhizosphere > Soil ...
GGTGCTGCTGCTGGGGCCCGCCGTCATCGGCGCCGTGCTGATCGCGCTGCGCGGCCAGCTTGTCCGGCGCGACGGATCGCGCGACCCCCGGCCGGCGCTCGCGCTCTCCGCGGCGGTGGTCCTGGGCGTGGGGCTGGTCGCCACGTTCAGCCTGACGCCGCTCGCGAACCGGTTCCAGGCGTCGATCACCGACGACGCTCGCTATTTCCTCACGCCCACCACGGCCGCCGCCGGCGTCGCCTACGCGCCGACCGGCGCCGGCGTCGGAGCGTTCGTTCCGGTCTATCAGACCTTCGAGGGGCCGCAGATGTTGATGCGCGCCTACGCCAACCACGCCCACAACGACTATGTGGAGCTCTGGCTGGAGACGGGCTGGGCCGGGGCGGGCCTGTTCGGCCTGTTCCTGCTGTGGTGGGCGCTGACCACGGTCAGGGTGCTGCGCAGCCCGGACGACGCGCAGGGGGCGTTCGCGCTGGCCGGCGCGGTGGTGGTCGCCCTGCTGCTCGCCCACTCGTTCGCGGACTATCCGCTTCGGGCTCCCGCGCTGTCCACGCTGTTCGCCTTCGCGTGCGGCTTGATGGTTCCAGCGTCGCGCCGCGCCGCCAGAGGCCGCGAGGAGGCCGCGCCCGGTCTGGCCGACCCGGCGCGGCCCTGACGGCTCACAGTTCGTCGTGCTGCGCCCGCGACATCGCCGCGTCTCTTTGGAGGCTGCGGCCGGCCCTGCGGACCCCGCCCTCTGACGGCCCCATGACCTGCAGGGCGCCCAGGTTCGCGCCCAGCGTTTGCAGGAACGCCACGCAGCGGGCGCGCCGGGCGGAGACGGCGTAGTACCAGACCGTGATCAGGGCGAAGGCGATCACCAGCCAGATCGGCGCCACGTGAGCCTTGAGCGCCAGCGCCGCGCCGAAGCCCATCGTCAGCGAGATCGCGGCGATCAGGATCACGGCCGACGTGGTGGTCCATCCGGCGTCCAGCAGGATGTGGTGGAAGTGGTTGCGGTCCGCGGCGAACGGAGAACGTCCGTTGCGCAGGCGCCGGACCATGAGCACCAGGCAGTCGATCACCGGCGGCGCGACCAGGAACGGCGCCAGCGCCGGCGTCACCGGGTGGGCGGCGTTCTGCGTCAGGCGGAAGCAGCTCCAGGCGACGATCAGGCCGAGGAATTCGCTGCCTGCGTTGCCGAGAAAGATGCTGGCCTTGGGCATCCACGGGGTCCGAAGGTTGAACGCCAGGAAGGCCAGCAGCGCGCCCAGCAGCAGCACGAGGCCGTGCGCGAGCCGCTCGTTGCCGGAATAAACCGCCGCGACCGTCAACATGAGCAGCGTCGCCGACGTCAGCGATCCGGCGAGGCCGTCGATCCCGTCCGCCATGTTGAGGGCGTTCATGATCCCGACGGTGGCCACCACCGTGAACGGTGCGGAGAGGAAGCCCAGGGTTTCCACTTCGCCCCCGAACAGGGGCCCGATCATCTCCACCCGCACGCCGCCGAGATAGACCACGGTCAAGGCCGCGAGGCTTTGCGCCGAGAGCCGCCAGTACCAGCGCAGGTCCTTGACGTCGTCCCAGACCCCGGCGGCGATCACGATCGCGCCCGCCACCATGAGGCCGACGATGTTCTGGGTGAGCTGGAACGTCGCCATGGCCAGGGGAATTGAGCCCAGCAGGATCGCCAGGCCGCCGACCACCGGGGTCGCCGCCGCGTGCTTCTTGCGTCCGCCCGGGCGATCGACCCATCCCCAACGATGCGCGAGGGGTGAAAGCAGCATCACCACCCCCAAGGTCAAGGCGAATGCGGCCATCGCCGACATCACCGACCTCTGAAAAAGTTCCTCCAACGCATTGTGCATTGCAACACTCCACTGATCCCGTCGGCGGTCGGCTGGTTACGCTCCGATCGCCGCTATCCCCAGGACGACACAACCCTAATATGTACGGCTTTCATGGAGCAAGTGACTTTCTGAAAAAGTTCAGCTTCGCCACAAGGCGCCTAAATATTAGGATATCCACGTGATATGGCCGCTGCATAAGAGTCCTGATGCAGGTTTTAGATGACGATGACTCTTTTTATATGTGTCATCAATTCGCCAAAGTGCGTTTCATACCATCCGGCTCGGCGATAATGGTGAACGACATCTTAGACATACTCAACGGATTCGGACGAGTTACATGACCCTCGCGAGTCATGAAGTGACGTGCTATCCGGGTAGCGCTATCCTCGCTCAATCTGAGATCGTACGACGCAAGGTCGTGGGCTTCTGCCGTCCGCGGTCGTTTGGAAGGCGTTTTGGCCTTTTTCGGGGCGATGCCGCAGTTGCGAACGACTTGGGCGACGATGAGGCGGGGGCTGGGCGATCCGGAGTCGCGCGGTTGCGGCCGGTGAACAAACGGAGGGCGATTTGAGCTCTGTCCTGCTGCGTTCCCGTCTTGGCCGTTGGAGTGTCGGCGCGTTGCTGGCCCTTGGCGGGCTATGGCTCTCGCTGGCCTGCCTGGCCAATGCGCAGAGCCGCGCGCTGACCAGCCTCGACCCCGCGACCGCGCTGGCGTGGGACCCCGGCAACCCGCGCGCCCGTTCACGCCTGGCCGAGCTCTACACGGAGAACGGCGGCGACGCATCGAACGCCCGCATGGCGCGCGAGCTCGCGCTTTCGGCCCTGACGCAGGCGCCGCTGGACGGCGCGGCGCTGCGGGTCCTGGGGATCGAGGCGCAGCGCGCCGGCGACCTGCCCGGCGCCGCGCGGCTGATGGCGGCGTCGGATCGGGTCACCAGGCGCGATTCGACCACCCAGTTATGGCTGTTGGACCAGGCGATCCGTCGCGGCGCGTACTCGCTGGCCTACGACAAGGCGGAGGTGGTGCTCGCCGGCGCGCCCGCCTCGGCGGCGCAGGTCTTCCCCGTCCTGCGCATGAGCCTGCAGGACCCCCGGGCCGCTGCGCTGCTGACCGAGCGGCTGGCCCGCAGGCCGCCCTGGCGTGAGCGCTTCGTGGCCGATGTCTTCGCCCATCAGGACGACGTCGATGCGGCGCGGCGGCTGTACGCGGCGCTCAGCGCCGGTCCGGCGAAGCCGACGGCGGGCGAGACCGGCGCCCTCGTCAAGCGGCTCGCGGACGAGCACGCCTATTTGGAGGCGCATGATCTCTGGCGTCGGACGCTGTCGGTAGCGTTCCGGGGCGGCGGCGGCGGCGTCTACGACGGCGGCTTCCGGGGTGGGCCAGGGGCGGCGCCGTTCAACTGGCGGCTGTCGAACGGAAGCGATGCGTTCGCCGAGCTGGCGCGGGCGCCGGACGGACGGCCGGCGCTGCACGTCCAGTTCTCCACCGGCGCCGACGCCAGGCTGGCCGAGCAATTGATGGTCTTGCCGCCCGGCGCGTACCGCCTTCGGGGCGCGGCCCTGCTGACCGATCGCCAGGCGCCGGACCAATTGGCCTGGAGCGTGACCTGCGCCGAGGGCGCGCGGGCGGTCCTGGCGCGGGCCGTGCAGGGGGCCGCGGGGGGCGCGGACTGGACGAGCTTCGATGTGGCCTTCGAGGTTCCCGCCGAGGGATGCGGCGCCCAATGGCTCAGCCTCCGCGGCCTCGCTCAGGACCGGTTCGGAACCCTCGAGGCCTGGTGCCGCGACCTGGATGTCATGCCCGCCACGATGGCGGCCCGCGCCGGCGCGGCCGCGGACGTCCGCTCATGAAGGGGCTCGGCTGCCTTGTTCTGCGGCGAGGTCGTCAGCCCGTCGCCGCCTTTTGCGAACCGACGCGCCAGGGATGCACCATCTGGTCGATTTCGCGCGCCATGCGGGCGCGCCGCCCACTATCCGCCCAATTTCGTCACCACAACGTGCGGCGTTCCGGATCGCACGGAGCGCTCAGGTGAATCATGTTGTTGCGTTGCGATAGCCAAGATTGCATTGCGCGGCGGGAACTTTTCGGAGCCATGTCGTCGGGCGTGTCCCCTAAGATGTGCAACCGGCGAAGTGTGCGTTTGCTTGAGTACTCACGTTCCATTGTGGGCATGGTGACGCCATGAGCGCAACGACCGGGATCATGGTTTATCAAGATTTAATAAACCGTCGTTCGAGAGATCGACAACCGTATTGGGGTGAACTAGAAGACTTCATGCCTGAGTTGTTCCTTCGCGTACATTCACCTTCTGATTTTGCGTTTCAGCTCCGGACGGACTGCGGATCGGCGATGCCCGGATCCGCTTGGCGGTCGCCTGAACACCCGGCGAATTGGGCGAGACGCGCGCCCTGTCGGTCCGCGGTTTCGCAGGCCTGAGTGGCGATTGTGAGTATGAAAGTGCGGCTTCCGATTCCGACATGGCCTGCGGTTCTGTTTGCGGTCCTGGCGCTCGCCGGATGTGCGTCAGGGGGGCCGACAGGGGTGCGCCAGGCGGACGCGGTCTCGCCCGTAAACCTGCCGGCGCCCGACCCGGCGGCTTCGGCGGAGATGCAGCAGGTCGACTACCGCATCGGCCCGATGGACACCTTGGAGATCACCGTCTTCGAGGTCGACAACCTGAAGCTCGATGTCCAGGTGGACGCCGCCGGACAGATCGATTTTCCCCTGGTCGGTCAGGTGAGCGCGATCGCGAAGACGCCGCGCCAACTGGGCGACGACATCTCCAAGAAGCTGGGCGAACGATACCTGCAGGACCCGAAGGTGAACGTGTTCGTGAAGGAGGCTGTGAGCCAGCGGTTCACCGTCGAGGGCGCGGTCAAGAAGCCGGGGGTCTTCCCCATCGTCGGCCGGATGACCCTGCTGCAGGCGGTCGCAACCGCCGAGGGGCTGGAGAATGTCGCCAACAGCAAGTCCGTGGTCGTATTCCGCACCGTGAACCAGAAGCGGATGGCCGCGACGGTCAATCTGAACGAGATCCGCACCGGAAAGTTCAATGACCCGCAAATATATGCGGGAGATATGATTGTCGTGGCCCTCTCAAAGTCCAGGAGAACTCTGCAGGATATTATTGGCCTGACGCCGGTGACGAGCGCAGCTCTGTTGTTGGGGCTGTGATCGTGCGGGCGATGCGGCGAGTTATACCAGTGATGACTGCGGCCAGCGATGCCGCTGTCCAATCAGGCCGACCCGGCCGGAGCGAGGGCGCGTGAGTGTGAACCCAGACGAAGGCCGGGCCGGCGCACGGCGCAGCATCGTCCCCGGACGCTGGAGCCAGGAGCCGATCGCGGTCGGGCCAGGCCATTTGCGGGCCATCGAGGCGGCGGATGCGGACGACGAGGACGGCGGCGGCGCAAACCTGCTCCAGTACTGGAACCTGGTGGCCAAGCACCGCTGGCTGATCGCGGCCTCCCTGGTCGTCGGGCTGGCCTGCGGCCTCGTGGTGACGCTGCTGACCACGCCCGCCTATCGCGCCACGGCGACGGTCCAGATCGACGAGGAACCTCAGAAGGTCGTCGCGGTGGAAAGCCAGAAGACGCAGCAGAGCGCCGCGGCGACCGAAAAATTCTACCAGACGCAGTACGAGCTGCTGAAGAGCCGCGCCCTGGCGCGTCGCGTCGCGACGAGCGAGCGCCTGGGCGACGACGCCCGGTTCATGGGCGAGCGCGGCGCCATCGCTCCGCCGAAATCGCCGGCCGAGCGCCAGGCGCGCATCGAGGAGGCGGCGAACCGGCTCAGCGAACATCTGGTGATCGAGCCGGTCCGGCTCTCGCGGATCGTCAAGGTCAGCTACCAGAGCCCGGACCCCTATGTCGCGGCCAAGGTCGCCAACGCGGTCGCCTCCAGCTTCATCGTCTGGAACCTGGAGCGGCGGTACAACGCCACCGCCGACGCCCGTCGCTTTCTCGAAGGCCGGCTCGAGCAGACCCGCCAGGCGCTGGAGACCTCCCAGCGGCGCGGCAACGACTACGCCCAGCGCAACCAGTTGATCACCATCGGCGGCGACGCCGACGGCGGCTCCGGCGAGCGGGGGACGACGGGCGAGACGCTCGCCGCCGCCGATCTCGCCTCGATCAACGCCCAGCTTGCCGAGGCCACCGCCAAGCGGATCCAGGCCGAGCAGCGCTGGCGCCAGGCGATGCGCACCCCGGACATGGCCCTGCCGGAGATCCTGTCGAACCCCGCGGTCCAGGCCATGAAGGCGACCCGCGACACGACCTGGTCGGAGTACCAGCAGAACTTGCGCGTCTATAAGCCCGACTGGCCCTCCATGGTCGACGCCAAGCGCAAGATCGACACCCTGGACCAGCAGATGGCGACGCAGGCGAACGCCATCCGCGACGGCCTGCGCACCGAATACGAGGTCGCGCGCAAGAACGAAGGCCAGTTCCTGGGCGAGGTCGAGCAGCGCAAGCGCGAGCTTCTGCAGTCCCAGAGCAAGCGCGTGGAGCAAGGCTTCATCGACACCGACATCGCCACCAGCAAGACCCTCTATGAAGGCATGCTGGCGTCCTACAAGGAGATCGGGATCGCCGGCGCGATCAGCGAGAACAACATCTCGGTCGTGGACAGCGCCGACGTGCCCACCGTGGCGGTGGAGCCGCAGCCGCGCCGCAACCTCGCCCTGTTCGGGTTCCTGGGCCTCGTCTTGGGAGTCGGGATGGCCTTCGTGCGCGACCGGATGGACAACTCCATCAAGGTGCCGGAAGACGTCGAGCACACCCTGGGCGTCCCGCTCCTGGGCACGGTGCCGGTCGCCCCCAAGCAGCTCTCGCCGGTCCGGGCGCTGGAAGACGCCAAGTCGCCGTTGTCCGAGGCCTACTACTCGGTGCGCACCGCGCTGCAGTTCTCCACGGAGGATGGCACGCCATCGAGCCTGCTGGTCACCAGTTCGCGGCCGGCTGAGGGCAAGACCACGAGTTCGCTGGCCCTGGCCAGCGGGTTCGCAAGGCTGGGCCTGAGGGTCCTGCTGGTCGACGGCGACATGCGCGATCCGTCCCTTCACAAGATCCTGGCGCGCGACAACGGCGTCGGCCTGAGCAACCTTTTGGCCGGCGGCCCGGACATGAACCCGGCCCTGCAGCCGACCAACTACCGGAACCTGAGCTTCCTGGCCTGCGGGCCGCTGCCGCCGAACCCGGCGGAGCTGCTGGGCGGCGGCAAGATGCGGGCCTTCCTGAAGGCCGCGCGGAGCCAGTTCGACCTGGTGGTGATCGACGGTCCGCCGGTGATGGGCCTGTCCGACGCCCCGCTGCTGGCGAGCGTCGTCAGCGCCACGGTGATGGCCATCGAGGCCGGCGAGACCAAGCGGGACCTGGCCAGGGCCGCCGTGCGCCGGTTGCGGGTGGGCCGCGCCCATCTGGTCGGCGCGATCCTGACCAAGTTCGACCTCAAGAAGGCGGGCTACGCGTACGGCCACGCCTACGGTTCCGGCTATGGCTACGGATACGGCTACGACTACGGCGCCAAGCCGGAACGCGCCGCGCCGCGGATCAGCATCCTGCCGTCCCGGGCGTGGTTTGGGAGAGGCGACCGTGAGGCCGTCTAGCCGCCGCCGCACCCTTCCACAAAGGCGGCGTCGTGAGACTTGGAACGCGAGGCCGGAGGCCGGTCAGATTCGATGAATGATCCGAAAAATCTTCTTGAGCCGCTCGCAGGCTACGTCGTCGACGCCGTCGCGAAGCTGCGCCAACAGCCCTTCGTGCCGCATTCCCTGGTCAAGCTGCAGAACATCCGGGTCTGTCGGGATCTGAGCGCGGCCGAGATGGTGGTCGAAATCGGCGCGTTCAAAGGGGTGACGACGCGACGCCTGTCCTACCTTTTCGGCAAGGTGATCTCGGTCGAGATCGACGAGGCGCTGTTCAAGGCGGCCAGCCGGCGCTGTTCGGACAGGAAGAACGTCGAGCTTGTGCTGGGCGACGGCGCCGTCGTGCTGCCGAGGCTGGCGCCGCAGCTACGACAGGCGCTGCTGTTCCTGGACGGGCATTTCAGCGGCGGCGAAACGGGCCAGGGCGGCGAGCCCGAGCCGGTGTTGAAGGAGCTCGATCTGCTGGCGGAACACCTGGACAAGCTGGCGGCCGTCGTGATCGACGACTTCAGGTTGTTTGGCGTCGAGCCGGGTTGGCCGTCCAAGCATGCGGTGCTTCAGAAAGTGGATCAGACCTTTCCGCAGCCGGACTGGGTGATCACCGTGCAGTATGATCAAGTCATGGCTTATAGAAATAGGGTTCGAAGAGTGCATTAGTCTATGAAAGTTCTGCACGTAGTCTTGTAAACTGAGCCTGGCGCCGCCCGAGTTAATGGTAGTTGCGACGATATGGTCTTTCACTATCCGAAATTGAGCGAGGTGGACCTCGGAATTGTTCGTTCGCCTGGGCCTGGCCTCGGGAACCTGCTGTTTCCGATCGCGCGCGCGTTGATCGGCCAGCGGGAGTTCGGGGGAACGTTCGTTCATCCGACGATCCGCCAGTTCAAGGTCGGGACCTATCTTCGGGGCGAAAAGGACAAGCGGACCTACGGCGGCGTCATCAGGCCGCGATCCGGCGACGAATGGAGAGCCTGGATGCAGTCGGTTCGCGCGCCCAAGGTCGAGGAGGGCGCGCCCGTCGCCGCGGACGGGGTGACCATCTGCTACAGCGGGCTTCGCCGGCAGTTTCACGACATCGCCGGGCGCCGCGACCTCATCGGGGCGTGGCTGCGCGAAAACACCGTGCGGACAGACGCGTCCTCGGCCCCCTACGACGTCGCGCTGCACGTCCGGCAGGGCGACTTCCAGGTCGCTTCGACGGAGGGGGCGGGGCGCAACGTGCGCCAATCGTTCGGCTGGTATCGCCTGGCGCTGGAGCTCGCGCGCGACCTGCTGGCCAAGCGCGACGCGGAGATCCGTCTGTTCACCGACGGCGACGCCCGGCAGGTCCAACGGGAGCTCGACGTCGAGCAGCTCACCATCGACGCAAGCCCGAACGCGCTCGCGTCGATGAACAGCATGTCCAGGGCGCGGGTGATCGTGACCTCGCGCTCCAGCTTTTCCATGTGGGCGGCCTTCCTGGGGGAGATGCCGGCCATCTGGGACAGCAAGATGAACCTGGGTGAGGTCTTTCCTGCGCGGAAAGGCTTGGATCACTTCGTCTAGGCATGGTCGCGCAGGATCCCCCCGTCCAAAGGCGCCAGGCCTCCGGCATGTTCGGCGAGCGCTTCGCCAGAACGTTCCGCGGCGCTGCGGCGCAGGCGCTGTCGCGCGTGATCATGATGGTCCTGCCTCTGGTGACCATCCCGCTGACCATCAACTACCTCGGCCATGAGCGGTTCGGGATGTGGATGGCCATCTCGTCCCTTTCGGCGCTGTTCGCCGTGACGGAGGGGGGCATCTCGAATGCGCTGATCACGCCGGTCGCGCAGGCGAACGCGCTCAGGGACGACGGGGCCATCCGGCGTCTGCTGGCCTCGGCCATGGCGTTGATCGTCCCCGTGGCGGTGGTCATCGGTTGCCTGGCGCTCTGCGCGGGCGGCCTGGTTCCCTGGCGCAGCGTGCTGAACCTGAAGTCGGATCTGGCCGTGCGGGAGGCCGCCCCGGTCTTCCAGATTCTGGGCGCCGCGGTCGCGATCTCGTTTGTGTCCAGCGCCGGCCTCAAGATGCGGCGGGGCCTCAACCATATCGCCGCCGTGGCGACCTGGGAGACGCTCGGCGCGCTTCTCGCCGTGCCTGCGCTCCTGGCGGCCACCGTGCTGAAACTGGGCACGCCGTGGCTGGCGGCGGCGCTTCTGTTGACGCCGCAGGCGGTCAACCTTTTCGGACTCGCTGTCTTCTTCGCGCGACGCCGGATGTACGTGCCATCCCTCCGCGACGTCGAGCGCGCGGCGGTCCGTCGGCTGATGCGGTCCGGCGCGATGTTCCTGACGGCCAGCCTGGCCAGCGCGGTGGTGATCGGGCTCGACCCGATGTTTATCGCCAAGGTCGGCTCGGCGGAGGACGTCAGCCAGTTCGCGGTCGCTCAGCGGCTGTTCGGCCTGCCGTTCGTCCTGGCCAACTTCTGGTTCTATTCCCAGTGGCCGATCCATGCCGAGGCGCTCCACCGTGGAGAGATCGGCTGGGTCAGGTCGAGCTTCCTGGCCGCGCTGGGCGGCTCGGCCGCGATGTCCGCCGCGATCGCCCTGACGCTGGTCGCGGGTTTCGGCGTCATCACCAAGCTGTGGATCGGGACGGCGATGCATCCGGGCGCCCTGCTGCTCTGGAGCATGGCGGCCTACAGCATCCTGACGGTGGTCACCGGCGCCTGCAGCATGCTGATCTACGCCCTGGAGGCGCGCCGCGAGCAGACGGTGATCATGGCGCTCACGATCCTCTGCGTCGTGCCCCTGAAGATCGCGCTGCTGCACCTGTTCCTGCCCGCCGGCGCGGTGCTGGCCACCGTGATCGTCTACCTGGCCGTCCAGGTGATCCCTTTCGCCATCATCATTCCGCGCCGCCTGCGGGCGCGGCAGGCCCTGGCGGTGTAGCATGCGAGGGTCGGCGCCCGGCGCGAGCGCGTCATTCCGCGGCTACCTGGCGGGGACAGCCCTGGTGCTGGCGCTGTTCGGCTATTCGGCGGTGGCGCTGCTCCTGCCGACGGGGGAGGAGGGGGGCAGCGCGCCGACGATCCTGTTCCGCGCCGCCTCGGCCGCCGTGTTCTGCGCAGCCTACCTCGCCGTCCCGCGCGCCCAGGGGTTTCGCGCGGCCTCGCTCTGGCCGCTGCACCTGTTCCTGGCGCTTTACGCGCTGCGGCTGTTCGACAACTTCTACCTCAGGCATTTCGTCTGGTTCGCCGAGCCCGCCATCGCATTCGGCCTGCTGCTCGGTTCGGCATGGCTTCCGGCGCTGCTCCTGCCGCCGTTGCTGCCGCTGCAGACGCAGAGATCCTTCGTCGTCCCCATGATGGCCGCCTGCGGGGTCTTCCTGCTGGGTGTTTTGTTGAACCTCGACGCCTTCCGCTCGCCGGACATCTTCTTCGGCCGCGTGGGAACCGAGAAACTTAATCCGATCAGCCTGGGGGGCGCGGCGACGTCCATGGCGCTGTTCCTCCTGCTCTGGAGGAACCGCGCCTGGTGGATCACCGTGGCGCAATATGTGGCCGTCGGCGGCTTCCTGGTGGTCGCGCTCCTGACGCAGTCGCGCGGGCCGCTGATCGCGACCGCCGTCTGCCTGGTGCTGCTGCTGACGCTCTCACGCGGCGAGACCCGGCGGCGCCTCACGCGGCTCGCGCTCCTCGGACTGGTCGTCTCCGCCGCCGGCATGACATCTTTCGTCCACGACATCGCGTCGGTGGGCTTCCAGCGCTTCCTGTTCAGCGACGGGGTTATGGACGACAGCGCCATGGGCCGGGTGCAGGCCTGGTCCGCCGCGTGGCGGCAGTTCCTGGCGGGGCCGCTCATCGGCGATCGCGTCTTCGAGCCGGTGTTGCTGTATTATCCGCATAACCTCTTCATGGAGACGCTGATTTCGCTGGGGCTGGTGGGGGCGACGATCCTCGTCGTCCACCTGGCGATCTCGCTTCGCGCCACGATATGGCTGCTGCGACGACCGGACACGCCGCCCTATGTGGTGTTCATCGCGATCAGCTTCGTCAAGGACCTGATCCAGGCGCAGTTCTCGGGCGCCGTCTACACCAACACCACCGTGTGGGTCGCGTCGGCCTGCACCATCGCCCTCTATTCCGCCTACCGGCGTGACGTTCGCCGGCGGAAGCTCGCCGTGCGGATGGCTGAAGCCATGCCCGTGCAGGCTTCGGCGTGGGATCCGGAAGACCTCGTCTATGAAAACCTCTCGCGCGCTCCCCGGTAGTCACAGCTTGTTCGATAAGACGGAGTCCGCCGTGCCGGCGCCCATGCAAGTCGCGATCGTCTACACCCACATCCCTCACTATCGGGAGGCGGTGTTCCGGCGGCTGATCTCGGACGGCCGGACAAGATACACGATCTACACCAGTCGAGGCACGCTGGACTCGACGATCAAATCCTATGACGGCGCCGGTATCGACGACCGGTCGAGGCTGGTGAAGTTCGGCCCGTTCGTTTGGCAGACGAACCTGTGGGATCTGGTGTTCAATAAGGAGCCCGAGGTCGTCATATTCCTCGGCAATCCGTACATCCTCTCCACCTGGATCTACGCGTTCCTCGCGCGAATGGTCTCGCGCAAGGTCGTCTTGTTCTGGACCCACGGCTGGACGCGCGGCGACACCGGCCCCAAGCGCGTGATGCGCTCATTGTTCTACAAGCTGGCGCACGGACTGCTGCTGTATGGCCACCGGGCCAAGCAACTCGGCGAACGAAACGGCTACAGCGCCGAGGGGATGTTCGTCATCTACAACAGCCTGGACTACGAGGCGCAGCGGACGTGCCGGATGGCCCTCGGCGAGGCCGCGGCCGGGGCGGGCCGCGAGGCGCCTTACTTCGTCGCGATCGGCAGGCTCGTGCCCTCGTTGGCGCTGGAACTCGCGATCGAGGCGCTGCGCATCCTGCAGGACGACCATGGGATCAGGGCGCCGCTGCTGGTCATCGGCGACGGTCCGGAACGAGGCGCCCTCGAACAGCGCGTCGCGGCCTGCGGCGTCGACGTCCGCTTCCTGGGCGCCATGTACGACGAGGCGCAGATCGCGCCCATCCTGGCCGGTTCGCGGGCGTTGGTCTCGCCCGGCAAGGTCGGGCTGGCCGCCATGCACAGCCTGGCCTACGGCACGCCCGTGATCACCCACGGCGATCTCGACTTCCAGATGCCCGAGGTCGAGGCGGTGCGGCCCGGGCTGACCGGCGACTTCTTCCAGCGGGACGATGCGGCGTCGCTGGCCGGCGTGCTCCACCAATGGTTCGTCCTGCCCCCCAGCGAGGGAAACCGCAGGCTGGCCATCGAGGACATCGAGCGGTGCTACACGCCGGAGGCGCAGCACGCCGCCATCGAGCGCGCCATCGGCCATTTCCGCGGGATCGCCGCCTGATGTCCGTCCGTCGCGCGCTTCGCCGCCTGAAGATGCGGCTCCAGCACGCCCGTTATCGGGCCTGGGACGTGGATCCCACCGCCTACCTCGCCTTCGGGTCGGAGATCTCCGCGGACATCCGCGTCGGCGCCTACAGCTACATCGGCCGCCGCAGCCGGATCTGCCCCAAGGTGCAGGTCGGCCGCTATGTGATGATGGCCTCGGAAGTCATGGTGGTCGGCGCCGACCACAACTACGACCAGGCCGGCGTCCCGACGATCTTCGCCGGCCGGCCGGCGCATCCGCAGACCGTGATCGAGGACGATGTCTGGATCGCCAGCCGGGCGACGATCTTCGCCGGCGTCCGCATCGGTCGGGGCGCCATCGTCGGCGCCGCGGCCCTGGTGACGAAGGATGTGGAGGACTACGCGATCGTGGCCGGCGTGCCCGCGCGCGTCGTCCGCTGCCGGTTCGACGAGGCCCAGCGCAGGCTTCACGACGACATGCTGGCGCGTCCCGCCTTCGAAGGCGTCTACGCCGAGAAGATCCGATGACGTCGCCGCGCGAGCACGACATGAGCCTGACGGCGAGTTGCAGGCCCGACGTCGCCGCCAACCGGCGGGCGCGCAAGTGGTCCGGCCGTGAACTGGCGGGCAGGGCGCTCTGGGAGGTGATGCGCGGGCCGCTGTTCGCCTGGACCCCGCGGCCGATGTGGGGCTGGCGGCGGATGGTGCTGCGCGCGTTCGGCGCCACGATCGGCTCCAACGTCCACCTTCACCCGACGGTGCGGATCGCCGTCCCCTGGAACCTGACCATCGCGGCGGACGCCGGGATCGGCGACGAGGTGATCCTCTATTGCCTGGGCCCGATCTCGATCGGCCAGGCGGCGACGGTGTCCCAGAACGCCCACCTTTGCGCGGGCACCCACGACCATCGGCGGCGCGACCTGCCGCTGGTCAAGGCGCCGGTCACGGTGGGCGCCGGCGCCTGGGTCTGCGCCGACGCCTTCGTCGGGCCCGGCGTCACCGTCGGCGAAGGCGCGGTGGTGGGCGCGCGGGCGGTGGTCATGCGCGACGTGCAGGCCTGGGCGATCATGGCCGGCAACCCGGCGCGGCAGGTCTCGGAACGCCGCTTCCTCGACAGCGACGGAGCGCCATCGTGATCATAGCCCTGGTCCTCACCTTCGACGAAGAAAAGCACATCGCCCGGTGCCTGCGGAGCATCGACGGCGTGTGCGACGCGGTCCTCGTCGTGGATTCCCATTCGAAGGACGCCACGGCCGAGATCGCGCGGGCCTATGGCGCGGACGTGCTGACGCATCCTTTCAGGAACTACGCGACCCAGATGAACTGGGGCCTGGACCGGCTGGCCGGGCGCGGCGGCTGGATCCTGCGCCTGGATGCCGACGAGGTGGTCACCGCCGAGACGGCTGCGGCCCTGCGCCGGTGCGTGGAGACCGCGCCGCCGGAGGTCGACGGCCTCTTCGTGCGCCGCCGGATGCACTTCATGGGCCGGCGCATGCGCTGGGGCGGCGTCGACCCGGTGTGGCAGTTGCGGCTGTTCCGCAACGGCCGCGGCCGCTGCGAGATGCGCTGGATGGACGAGCACATCGAGGTCGCGGGCGCGACCCTGCGCACGGACGTCGTCATCGACGACATCAACCTCAATTCGCTCACCTGGTGGACCGACAAGCACAACCGCTACGCATCCCGCGAGGCCATCGACATCCTGTTCGGCGAACGGCGCGAGGCCGCCTCAGCCATCCATGGCCAGGCCGGGCTCAAGCGGTGGCTGAAGACCAACCTCTACCTGCGCCTGTCCCCCGGCCTGCGCTCGATCCTCTACTTCCTCTACCGCTACGTCGTCCGGCTGGGCGTCTTGGACGGCCGCGAGGGGTTCTACTTCCACCTGCTCCAGGGGCTTTGGTACCGCACGCTCGTGGACGCCAAGGTGCAGGAGATCCGCGACCGGTCGCGCGCCGACGGCGAGGGCCTGGAGAGCGCCATCGCGGCGGTCACCGGATTCCACGTCGGCGCCGCCGCAGAAGGGCCGCCGCCGGCGGCGCAGATCAACGCGCGAGAACAAGCATGACAGCCGCCTATCAGGCCCCCGAATACCGCTATCAGGGGGCGGAGCACGCCCACGCCCACGCCTATCTCCTGCCCACGGTCGACCGCGTCCTGGCGGAAGCGGGCCCGCGGACGGTCTTCGACCTCGGCTGCGGCAACGGCAGCGTCGCCGACCACCTCTCCGGGCGCTACCAGGTCTGCGGCGTCGACGCTTCGATCTCGGGGGTCGCCCAGGCGAACCGGGCGTACCCGGACCTGCGGCTGGAGGTGGGGTCGGCCTATGACGACCTGGCCGCGACCTTCGGCCGGTTCGACGCCGTCGTGAGCCTGGAGGTGGTGGAGCACCTGCTCGACCCCAGACTCTACGCCCGCCGCCTGTTCGATCTCGTCGCGCCCGGCGGCGCGGCCGTCGTCTCCACCCCGTACCACGGCTACTGGAAGAACCTGGTGATGGCGGTGACCGGCAAGATGGACAACCACTTCACCGCGCTCTGGGACGGCGGCCACATCAAGTTCTGGTCGGTGCGCACCCTGAGCCGGCTCCTGGAAGAGGCGGGGTTCCGCCAGCTCAGATTCTACTTCGTGGGCCGCATCCCCCAGCTCGCCAAGTCAATGATCGTCGTCGCCCAGCGCCCGCCGGCCTAATATTCCGTCGCCCGCCCGGCGCTGATGAGCAGCAGCGTCGTGTGCTTTCCGCGCAGGGGCGCATCGTACGACCGGCCGGCGCAGGTCACGGGCGTCGTGCGCGTCGCCTCGTCGTCCTGCCAGGGGTTGATGGCCATGACCACGCACTCGTCGGGGCCGGCGACCACCGTGCGGACCAGCGGCTTGCGGGCGTTCCACACCTCCTGCGCCGGCTTGTCGATCACCAGCCGGCCGCGCCCGATGCGCTCGGACAGGGCCGCCACCCGGGCGAGCGACGCCGTGAACAGCGGCAGGTTGCGGTACGGCGGCGGATCGTCGGCCTTGAGCTGCGGCTCCCATCCCCACAGCACCACGCCCTTCGCGCCGCTGAAATAGGGCACGATCGCCATGGCCTCCGCGAGATAGGGCGTGACCTCTTGCCCGCCGATCTGCTTGTTCTGGTCGTGGAAGCGCAGCCAGGTGTAGGCGTAGACCGGCTTGTTCCCGAGCTCGCGCGCCCGCAGGTAGTTTTCCTCGACATTGGCCGCGATCGCCAACACCGAGTCCGGCCGGTCGTAGAACGCGTAGGTCGTGACCGTGTAGAAGTCGACGTACGGGTCGATCTCTCTCCAGATCGTCAAGTCCGGCTCGTGCTTGCGCTCCAGTTGGCCGCGCGTGTGGCCGATGAAGCCCCAGTAGTCGTACCAGAACGGCTGCAGGCCATAGATCCCGACCGGCACGTTCGGATAGCGCGCCTTGGTCCATTGGACGGGCAGGGCGTACCAGTCCTTCCATTGGCGGGCGTAGGCGTCGGCGAACGCCTGTTCGTCGGCGACGCCCGAGTCCTGCCGGATCTCTCCGTTCGACCACGCGCGGCTCGGCGGCTCGATGGGGATTTCGATGTCCAGGACATAGGGCCCGGTCGGCGCCTGCTGGTCCAGGTTCCGGCGCACGGTGCGCTCGAAGAAGGCCGGCCTGCGCCAGGGATTGGCCGGCTGCGTCAAGGCCTTGGAAATGTTTTCTTTCTGGCCGCCGGGATAATCCGCGTAGGTGTTCAGCAAGCTCATGGGCTTGAACCCCCGCGCAAGGGCGGCCTCCTCGTGCGCGCGGCTCAGCTTTTCGCCGACATTCCAGAACGCCGTGAGGCCGCCCTTCATCTCGAAGTCCGGGACGGCGCGCCATCCGGAGGCGAAGGCGCCGGGTTCGGCCCGGGGTCCGCTGCAGGCGACGCCGCACGCCAACGCCAGCCCCAGGATCGCTGGGAAGCAGGCGCGTCGCTTGGGTCTGGAGCCCGAGGAGGCGTGGGGGGGCACGGCGCTGCTCAACCGCGGGCGGGCGACCCCTCGGCGAGGCGTCGCGCGTACCAGTCGTAGACCTGGCCCACCCCGTCGCGCAGGCCGATCCGCGGCGCCCAGCCGAGGGCGCGCAGGCGGCCGGAATCCATCAGCTTGCGCGGCGTGCCGTCCGGCTTGGAGGCGTCGAAGCTCAGCCGGCCTTCGAAACGCACAACCTCCGCCACCAGCCTGGCGAGGTCGCCGATCGAGATGTCCTCGCCGAAGCCCACGTTGACGTGCGCCTCGCCGGTGTAGCGCTGCATCAGGAACACCAGGGCGTCGGCGCAATCGTCCACGTGCAGGAACTCGCGCAGCGGCGATCCCGTGCCCCAGACCACCATCTCCGCCGCACCGCTCGCCTTGGCCTCGTGCGCCTTGCGGATCAGCGCCGGCAGGACGTGGCTCGAGGTCAGGTCGAAGTTGTCCTCCGAGCCGTACAGATTGGTCGGCATGGCCGAGATGAAGTCGCAGCCGTGCTGGCGGCGGTAGGCCTGGGCGAGCTTGATGCCGGCGATCTTGGCCACCGCGTACCACTCGTTGGTGGGCTCCAGCGGGCCGGTGAGCAGGGCGTCCTCCGGGATCGGCTGCGGCGCCAGCTTGGGATAGATGCAGCTCGACCCCAGGAAGAGCAGCTTCTCCACCCCATGGCGGCGCGACGCCTCGGTGACGTTCGCCTCGATCATCAGGTTGTCGTAGAGGAATTCGGCCGGGCGGCTGTCGTTGGCGACGATGCCGCCCACCTTCGCCGCGGCCATGAACACCGCCTGCGGTCGCGCCCTCTCGAAGAACGCCTCCACGTCGGCCTGGCGACGCAGGTCGATCGCGGCGCGGTCGGCGATCAACACGTCGCAGCCCTCGGCGGCCAGGCGGCGGACCAGCGCCGCGCCCACCATGCCACGGTGGCCGGCCACCCACACGCGCTTGCCCGCCAGCGGGTAGATGACCTCAGCGGTCGCCATCGCCGCGTCCCTCCTTGACCACCTTCACCAGGTCCTCCCGCACCATCTCCGCGCAGAGCTGGCGCCACGTCGTCTTGTGCGACCATCCCAGATTTTCCCGGGCCTTGCGCGGGTCGCCGATGAGGAGGTCGACCTCCGTCGGGCGGAAATAGCGCGGGTCGACGCGGACGATCACCCGCCCGGTGCGGGCGTCGACGCCGGTCTCGTCCTCGGCCTCGCCGCGCCATTCGATGGGCACGCCGACTTCCGCGAAGGCGCAGGTGACGAAATCGCGGACCCGCGTCGTCTCCCCGGTGGCCAGCACGTAGTCCTCGGCCACATCCTGCTGGAGGATCCGCCACATCCCTTCGACGAACTCCCGGGCGTGGCCCCAGTCACGTCGGGCGTCCAGGTTGCCGATGTAGAGGCAGTCCTGCAGCCCATGGTGGATGGCCGCCGCCGCCCGGGTGATCTTGCGGGTCACGAAGGTTTCCCCGCGCAGCGGGCTCTCGTGGTTGAAAAGGATGCCGTTGGAGGCGTGCAGCGCATAAGCCTCGCGATAGTTCACCACCACCCAGTAGGCGTAGAGCTTGGCCGCCGCGTAGGGGCTGCGGGGGTAGAAGGGCGTGGTCTCGTTCTGCGGCACGGCCTGCACCTTGCCGTAGAGCTCCGAGGTCGAGGCCTGGTAGAAGCGCGTCTTCTCCTTCAGGCCCAGGAGGCGGATCGCCTCCAAGAGGCGCAGCGTGCCGATGCCGTCGGCGTTGGCGGTGTATTCCGCGGTCTCGAAGCTGACCTGCACGTGGCTCTGGGCGGCGAGGTTGTAGATCTCGTCGGGCTGGGTTTCCTGGACGATGCGGATCAGGTTGGTGGCGTCGGTCATGTCGCCGTAGTGCAGGATGAAGCGCTGATCGGGCTCGTGCGGGTCCTGGTAGAGGTGCTCGATGCGTTCGGTGTTGAAGGACGACGAGCGGCGCTTCACGCCGTGGACGATGTAGCCCTTGCCGAGCAGCAATTCGGAGAGATAGGCCCCGTCCTGGCCGGTCACGCCGGTGATCAGGGCGACTTTACGATCGGTCTGGGTCATGCACGCTCTTGGAGTGAGGGCCAGGCTGGCCGGTGAACGGGTTGGGCGAGGTCAGGCGACGACAGGCGAGACGGCGGCGTCCCTCAGGATCGCTCGCCACCTCGAAAGCGCCGTCTCCCGCGAGCAGAAGCCCTCGGCCGCCGCCCGCGCGGCGACGCCGAGGGTCCTGGCGCGCTCCGGGTTGCGCGCCATGCCGCGGATCGCGTCGGCGAAGGCCGTGGGGTCGCCGGGCGCCACGTGCACGCCGCAGCGGTGGGTCCGTACGAGCTGGGCGATCTCGCCTTCCGGGTCGGTGACCGCCAGCACCGGGCGGCCGGCCGCCAGGATCCCGTAGACCTTGCTGGGCACGATCAGCCCTTCGAGCTCTGGCCTCAGAGAGATCCAATGGACGTCGGCGGCGGAGAGGGACGCCGAGAGCGCTTCCAGCGGCTGGTAGGGCTTGAAGACGATGTTGGTCAGGCCGGCGTCCCGCGCCGCGGTCTTCAACGCGGCCATGTGATGGCCGCCGCCGATCATCAGGAAGACGACGGCCGGATCGCTCCGGAGCTGGTGGGCCGCGCCCAGCATGGTCTCGAACTCGTGCGCCCGGCCGAGGTTTCCCGAGTAGCCCACGACGAACCGGTCCTTGAGGCCCCAGTCCGCGCGCAGCGGATTGGCGTCGTGCGCGACCGGCGTGATCGCCGCCTCGTCGCTCCAGTTCGGCACGATGGCGATCTGCGCGGACGGCACCCCGGAGGCGCGCAGGTGCAGCGCCATGCGTTCGCCAAGCACCACATTGGTGTGCGCCCCGCGCAGCGAGGCGTTGCGCAAGGCCGTCGGCAGGCCGCCCAGCGCGCCGGCCACGAACCGCGCGCCCAGCGCGCCGGCCACTTCGGGATAGACGTCCTGCAGCCAGTTGATCAGGCGCGCGCGCTTCAGGGCGGCGGCAGGGCCGGCGAAGACCGACAGCAGCGGCGGATCGGTCTTGGCGATCACCAGGTCGCCCGGACGTGCGATGCTCAGGAGCGCCCAGCAGGCGGAGACGTAGAACGAGACGAGGTCGATGAGCCGGCCCATCAGGCTGGACCGCCCGAACCCGGTGGTCGCCACGCGGTGCGTTCGCACCCCGTTGACCACCTCCGCGGCCGGAAGTCGTCGCGCCGGGTCGTCGTAGATGAGCCGGCTGGTGATCACGACGACCTGGTTCTTGCGCGCCAGGTCGAACGCCAGGTCCGACAGGATCTGCGACGTCGCCGAATGATCCGGATGGAAGAACCGGTTCACGAATATGATCTTGCCGGAAGCGGTCACGCGAACTGAACTCTGACGATGTGGGGGAGGCCGGCGCTCGTCGTCGCGTCTCAATACGCGGTGGCGACCCTCCTGCGCCGGAGCGCGGGCGCCGCCATCGCCGGGATCGCGTCTTTAATCGGGACTTCGGTCGCCGCTTCCATCGCATCTCTCCAGGCGCAGCTCTCGCTGCAGCCCTCGGTCATAGGTGGAGCATTGGGGCAGCATAGCGGCGCGCCTGAGACAAATTCTGGTTGTCTGCGGCGGCGGCGCTCTATCGGTCAGGTGGCGCCGTTTTTGCTGGCTTTGCTTGTCGCGGGCGCCGCGACCGAACGACGCCCTGCAACGTTCGTTTGTTGAGGACGCGGCGACACTTTGGGAATTGGTGTATGCTAAATGCCTCGTAAGCTTAAGGTCGCCGGGGGGCGAACATGAATCTCGTCGAGATTTTTGGTCTGCTTGGCGCCTTGATCGGCGCATTCCTGGGCGTCTTGTGCGCCCTGTTGTTCGCGCGCTGGCTGCTTTCTACGCCGCCGGATTCCGAGACGACTGGAAACGCCGTGGGCGACGGCGCCCCTCGACGGCGCCTCAGCCGGTTTTTGCTCGCGCTTTTCCGGCGCCCCGCCCGCTGACGCCGTGAGCGAACCTGGGGTCGAACCGCTGGGTACATAAGCTGACGATTAACGTCGGCCATGATTCAGTCGACTTGGGGTGGGCGTGTACGGTGGGAGGCGATTCATGCCGCGTACCGGGAACACGAGCGTTCCACCCCTTGATGAACGCATTGGGCGCGCGCTGTTGCGCGGTCGCGAGGACGAAGGCGTGGTCGCCGTGGAGGACGGCCGCATCGTCGCCTGCACCGCATATGCGGCCCAACTTCTGGGATGCGACGCGCAGGCTGCGCTGGGCCGCGACATGGACGCCGTCCTGGCCGAGAGCGACTCCCAGCTTCTCCAGCTCCATTTCCGAAGCGCGCTGCTGGAAGAGGAGTCCGTCGAGTTCGTGACGCCCCGCCCGCGTTCGGCCGACGAATGGATCAAGGTGCGCAGCCTGCCGCTGTCGCCCGGCTTCGCCTTCCTGATCAAGGATGTGACGGATCGCGAGCTCAGCGACCGGACGCTGCGGCGCAAGGAGCGGCGGCTGCTGGCCACGAACCTCAGCCTTCGGCTGGCCCACACCGCCGCCCATGCCGCGAGCTGGGAGTGGCGCAAGGGCGGACCGCTTCGCTGGCTGGATCTCGCCGCTGCCCGCGACCTCGTCTGCCTGCCGCCGGCCTGGACCGAGGACGAGGTCTTCCACGACTGGCGGCGTCTGGCGGCCGAAACCGGCCGGCTCACCTTCCGGCGCGCCATGCAGCGGCTGGTGGACGCAGGCCTGGTGTCCTTCGAGATCGAGGTCGTGGGCGCGGACGACGCCCGCCACTGGCTGCGGATCGATTGCGCCGTGACCGAACGCGACGCCGGCGGCGCGCCCACCCGCGTGAGCGGCGTGAACGTCGACGTCACCGAGCAGAAGCTGGCCGCCGTGGCCCTGCGCGGGGAGGTCGAGCAGCGCAAGCGCTCCGAGGCGCGCCAGCAGTTGCTCGTGCAGGAGCTGAACCACCGCGTGAAGAACATGCTGGCGACGGTTCAGTCGGTGGCGCGCCAGACCCTGGCGTCAGCCGAGCTGACCGGGCCGGCCCACGAGTTCGAGGACCGGCTGATGGCGCTGGCCTGGGCCTATGAGATCCTGACCCGGGAGAACTGGGGCGGCGCCTCGCTGAGGGAGCTGGTGTCGCGGACCACGTCGCCGCACGCGAACGACGCGTCCGGCCGGATCGCCCAGGACGGACCGGACCTGTGGCTCACCCCGAACCGGGCGCTGTCGCTGGCGCTCGCGCTGCACGAGCTCACCACCAACGCCGTCAAATATGGCGCGCTCTCCAACACGGACGGCCGCGTCGACGTCCGCTGGCATGTCTCAGGACCGGACGAGGCGCGTTCGCTGGAGCTGGAGTGGGTCGAGCACGGCGGCCCTCCGGTCGTCGCCCCGCAGCGGCGCGGGTTCGGCTCCCGCCTCATCGAGCACAGCCTGGCGCGGGAGCTGGACGGCGAGGCCACCCTGTCGTTCGAACCCACGGGTCTTCGTTGCCGCATGCTGTCGCGCCTCGCCGATGAGCAGCCCCGGCTTTGACGAGTCGCCCGCCCGCCGTATGTTCGGTTGCGCTCCAGCCCGCGAAGCTTTAGCGGGCCTAGGCTTCCCGCGACACGCGCCCGTAGCTCAACCGGATAGAGCATCCGCCTTCTAAGCGGACGGTTGCAGGTTCGAGTCCTGCCGGGCGCGCCAGGGGTCTGGTCTCGTGCAAGCAGCTCAGCCACAATGCCGCAATGGGTCTGGATCTTGTCGTCGAAGGGTGCGCGCGGCCTGGCCACGAGGCGGAGTGGCGGCGCTTGCTGGAACGCTCGTTCGGGGACGATGAAGCGACGGACGCGGATGTTGCGCGGTTCGCCGAGATAAGCATTCCGGCCTATGAGCGGCTCGGCGCGCCTCGCGTGGGCTACGACAGCGCCGCTGACGCCTGGATCATCGAGACCCGCAAGGCCCGCACGCCGGAGGAAGTCGCGGCGGTCCTGGAGGATTTCCACGGATACTACGCGCTGCCTCTGGTGAAGTGCGACGGCGTGCCCGACTACAGCCATGGCGGTCTGTACGACGGGGTCGACGAGAGCAGCTTTCGGGGCGCCTTCCTGGGCGCGTGCGATCAGGTCCTCGAGAAGGACCTGATGGAAAAGGCCTGGGATCACAAATTTCCCGAGGCGGCGGTCGGATATGGCCAGGCGCTTCTGGCCGCGGCGGATGCGATGGCGGCCACGGGACCGGCGCCCGTAGCGCCGCCGCCGAAACGCGGCCTCCTCGCTCGTTTGGGACTGGCGAAGAAGGAGCGGGAGCCCATACCGTTCGAGGATCAGCTCGCGATCGTGCGCGCGGCCGGGCGATGGTTCGTCTTCTGGGGTGAGCGCGGCCACGCCATTCGCGCCTGGTTCTGACCCCGCGCGGCTACCCCGCCGCCGCGTCGTACGCCGCCAGCGCCTGCGCCAGGTCTTCGGTCAGGTCGTCGGGGTCTTCCAGGCCGATGTGCAGCCGGATCAGCGCGCCGCCGTAGTCGTGGCGGTGGGTGCGGCACTTGAGCTGCGGGTCGCAGTCGATGGCCAGGCTCTCGAAGCCGCCCCAGGAGAAGCCCAGGCCGAACAGGGTCAGCGCGTCGAGGAACGCCGCCGTGGCCGCGGCCGGCGCCGGCTTCAGCGTGAACGAGAAGAGGCCGCTCGCGCCGCTGAAGTCGCGGGCCCAGATCTCGTGGCCCGGCGCGCCGGGCAGGGCGGGGTGCAGCACCTGGCCCACCTGCGGGCGGCCGCCCAGCCAGGCCGCCACCTTCACCCCGCTCTCGCCCTGCCGCGCCAGCCGCACGGGCAGGGTGCGCAGGCCGCGCAGCATCATGTAGGCGTCGTCGCCGGAGACCGCCCAGCCCATGTGCAGCACGCCCTCGGCCAACTGGCGCGAGATCGCCTCGTCCGCCGCCGCCGCCGAGCCCATGAACACGTCGGAATGGCCGCCCACGTATTTGGTCAGCGCCTGCACGCTCACGTCGACGCCGTGCTCCAGCGGCTTGAAGAGGCAACCGGCGGCCCAGGTGTTGTCGATGAGGCTCAGCGCGCCGCGGGCCCGCGCCGCCGCCGCCAGGGCCGCGACGTCCTGCATCTCCATGCTGAGCGAGCCGGGGACCTCCATCACCACCAGCTTCAGGTTGGCCGGCGCCGCGGCCATCAGCGCTTCCGCCGGCTGGCGCGGGTCGTAATAGCTCACCTCCACGCCCAGCCGCGCCAGCACCCGGTCGCAGAACCGCCGGGTGGGCTTGTAGATGGTGTCCACCACCCACACCGCGTCCCCGGCCCGCACCAGCGCCAGCATCGCCCCGCTGAGCGCCGCCACGCCCGAGGGATAGAGCGCCACCCCGCAGGCGCCTTCCAGCGTCGCCAGGGCGTCGGCCAGGGTCGCCTGCGCGGCCAGCCCCTGGCGGCCATAGGTCAGTTGGTTGTCGTCGTCGTAGAGCGAGGCCGCGTCCGGCAACAGCACGGTGGAGCCCCGCTGGATCGGCGGGCCCACGGTCTTGGCCAGGGTCTGCGGCGCGCGCCCGGCGCGGATCAATCGGGTTTCTTCGGCCATGCGGCTTGCGGCGGACGAGCCTCGGAGGCGACAGTGAGCCCGCACTTAGACCTCCGCTGGCGCGGCGGATCAAGGAGGGCTGGGATGATCGGTCGCCTGGGCGTTGTTCTGGGCCTTTGCGCATCGCTGGCCGCGTGCGACGCCCCGCCGCCGAAGCCGGCCTCCGCGCCGGCCGGCAAGCCGCCGGGGCCCACGACCCTGAAGCTCGTCCCCGCCAAGAGTCCGACCCTGGATGCGGTGCGCGCCCGCGGCGAACTGGTTTGCGGGATCCATCCGGGCCTGCCGGGGTTCGCCTTTCCCGACGTGAACGGGCGGATGCGCGGGTTCGACGCCGACTTCTGCCGCGCGCTCGCCGCCGCCACCCTGGGCGACGCCGGCAAGGTCCGGTTCGTGCCCGTCACCGCCCTGGACCGGTTTTCCACGCTCCAGGATGGCCGCATCGACGTCCTGTCGCGCAACACTTCCTGGACCTTCAGCCGCGACGCCGGCCTCGGTCTCGACTTTCCGGCGATCACCTATTTCGACGGCCAGGGCTTCCTCGCCCCGCGCGCGCTCAAACTCTCCAGCGTCGACGAGCTGACTGGTGCGCGCATCTGCGTCCTGGCCGGCACGGCCAGCGAGGCCAACCTCGGAGACCACTTCCGCGCCCGCGGCCTGAAGATGACCGCCGTGCACGTCGCTTCGGAGGACGAGGCGCGCCGGCTCTACCAGAACGACGGCTGCGACGCCTACACCGCCGACATCTCGGCGCTGGCCGCCTCGCGCTCGGTGCTCGACAACCCCGCCGCCCACGAGATCCTGCCCGATGTGATCTCCAAGGAGCCGCTGGGGCCCGTGGTGCGCCAGGGCGATCCGGTCTGGGCCGACATCGTCCGCTGGACCGTCTACGCCCTGGTCCTCGGCGAGGAGAAGGGCCTCACCTCCCGCACGGTGGAACAGGCCCGCCACACCGCCGTCGATCCCGAGACACGCCGCCTCCTGGGCGTCGAGGGCGACCTGGGGCCGCTGCTCGGGCTCTCCGACGACTGGGCCTTCCAGGCCATCCGCCAGGTGGGCGCCTACCACGAGATCTTCCGCCGCGATCTGGGCGCGGAATCGCCCCTCAACCTCGACCGCGGCCTCAACGCCCTTTGGAACGCCCCCAAGCCCGGCCTGCTCTACGCCCCGCCGATGCGGTGAAAGGGGACATGCACTTCAGTGCGTGTCCCCACGACGGCGCTAGCCCACCGCCACCGGCGTATCCTCGCGACCGCCCCATTCCGCCCAGGACCCGTCGTAGACCGCCGTCCGTTCGCAGCCCAGCCGCGCCAGGGCCAGCGCCAGCACCGCGGCGCTCACGCCCGAGCCGCAGGTGGTGATTACCGGGCGCGCCAAGTCGATCCCCGCCGCGGCCACGGCCTGCGCCAGCTCCGCCGCCGGCCTCAGAGTCCCGTCCGCCGCCACCACGTCAGCGTACGGCAGGCTGCAGGCGCCCGGCATGTGGCCGCTCTTCAGGCCCGGCCGCGGTTCCGGCGCCTCGCCTCGGAACCGTGCGCCCGGCCGTGCGTCGACGATCTGGGCGTCGCCGCCGTCTCCGGCCGCCGCGCGCACCGCCGCGATGTCCCGCACGAGGTCCGCATCGAACATCGGCGTCACCACGGTGGGCGCGGGCCTGGCCTCGCCGGCCTCCACCGGCCGCCCCTCCGCCAGCCACTTCCTCAGGCCGCCGTCCAGCACCGCCACCTGTTCGAACCCCATCACCCGCAGCGTCCACCACACCCGGGGCGCGGAAAAGATTCCCTGGGCGTCGTAGACCGCGATGAACCGCTCCCGAGACAAGCCCAGCCGTCCCGCCGCTTCGGCGAAGGCCTCCGGCGTCGGCAGCATGTGGGGCAGGGTGGTCGCCCGGTCGGCGATCGCGTCGATGTCGAAGAACACGGCCCCCGGAATGTGCGCCTTGCGGTATTCCTCGGCCCCCGTGCGCGGGTCCCCCGGCATGAACCAGGTCGCGTCCACCACGCTCGCGGTCCCGGCGCCCAGCCGGGCGGCCAGCGCCTCCGTGCTGACCAGCGGCCCCGTCATCCCGGGATCCACGACGGCGTCGGCAGGCCCTTCTCCCGCAGGAACGCCGGGTTGAAGATCTTGCTCTGGTAGCGCGAGCCGTGGTCGCACAGGATCGTCACGATGGTGTGGCCCGGCCCAAGGTCCTTGGCCATGCGGATGGCGCCGGCCACGTTGATGCCGGTGGACCCGCCCATCACCAGGCCCTCGTGCTCGACCATGTCGAAGATGGCCAGCATCATCTCCTCGTCGTCGATCCGGTAGGGAAGGTCGATGCTCAGGCCCTCCAGGTTGGCGGTGATCCGCCCCTGGCCGATGCCCTCGCTGATCGAGTTGCCCTCCGCCTTCAGCTCGCCGGTGGCGTAGTAGCTGTAGAGCGCTGCGCCGTAGGGGTCGGCCAGGCCGATCGCCACCTTGGGATTGCGCTCGCGCAGCGCCTCCCCGACGCCGGCCAGCGTGCCGCCCGAGCCCACCGCGCAGATGAAGCCGTCCACCCGGCCGTCCGTCTGCGCCCAGATCTCCGGGCCGGTGGTCTCCA
>Ga0068860_100001322_pt1 | contig 26883 bp, 28 predicted proteins | sample KBSSwiS32_FD_66597 | JGI IMG/M metagenome (GOLD analysis project Ga0068860, IMG submission 66597) | Switchgrass rhizosphere microbial communities from Kellogg Biological Station, Michigan, USA - KBS Switchgrass S3-2 | ecosystem: Host-associated > Plants > Roots > Rhizosphere > Soil ...
GCCCAACGTCGATGTCGCGAGTTCGAATCTCGTCATCCGCTCCCACCCACGCACGGTCGCGCCGAGCGCGACACAGTGCCCAACGTCGATGTCGCGAGTTCGAATCTCGTCATCCGCTCCACCCACGGACGGTCGCGCCGAGCGCGACACAGTGCCCAACGTCGATGTCGCGAGTTCGAATCTCGTCATCCGCTCCACCCACGGGCACACCAGGGATACTGCAGCCGTGGATCCGGGGCGTGCGGCGGCGGTGCTGACGTTGGCCGTCCTGACCCTCACGGCCTGCACGACCGAGAAGGACCCCGGGCCGAGCACGCCGTCGCCGGCGCCGCCGGCGACGACCTCGACAGCCCGCTCGTAGGCTCAGCGCGTGGAGTTCACCGGCTTCCCCGTTGCGGCGCTCGACTTCTACGACGACCTGGAGGTCGACAACACCAAGAGCTTCTGGGAGAAGCACAAGCAGGTCTACGACGAGGCCGTGAAGGCGCCGATGACGGCCCTGTGCGACGCCCTGGCCAAGGAGTTCGGCGACGCGAAGATCTTCCGCCCCTACCGGGACGTGCGGTTCGCCAAGGACAAGACGCCCTACAAGACCCACCAGGGTGCGTTCGTCCGGGTCGCCGACGCGACGGGCTGGTACGTCGAGGTCTCACCTCGCGGCGTACGCACGGGCGGCGGTTTCTACCACGCCGAGGCGCCGCGGCTCGCCGCACTGCGCGAGGCCATCGCGCACGACACCTACGGCGCGGAGCTGGAGAAGATCACCCACGGCCTGGAGCGGAAGGGCTTCTCCGTGGGGGGCGACGTGCTGAAGACCAACCCGCGGGGCTACGACAAGGAGCACCCCCGGATCGGGTTGCTCCGGCACAAGTCGATCATCGCCAGCAGGATGATCGGCTTCGATCCCGTGATCCACACTCCGGAGCTGCTCGGCCTGGTCCGCAAGGACTGGCGCGCGACGCGGCCGCTGGTCGAGTGGGCCCAGCGGCACGGGGCGCACTAGGAGCCTGGCGCGCTAGCTGCCCTGCCAGACCGGGTTCTCGGCGATCACGGTGAGCGCGTCGAGGTCGAGCACCGGGTCGGTCCTGGTCGGGGTGGTCGGGTCGGTCCTGCTGCCGTTGCTCGCGGTGGCGTTGATCTTGTAGCCGTCGGGCGTGTAGTAGGTGACACCGATGTCGCGCACCCCCGTCTTGCCGTGCACCGTCGTGACCTCGGCCGAGTAGGTGGCCAGGAAGTAGCCGTTGCCGAGGTCGGTGCAGGAGGTGTCGCCCCGGCCCAGGTCGCCGTCGCAGCGGGGGCCGGTCGAGTGCTGGTAGGACACCGACACCGACGCGCCGTCGAGGTCGAGGGCACCGCTCTGCCAGCCGTCCGGGGCCGACAGGTGGTATTGGTCGTTGCTCGTGTTGGTCTCCTTGCCGTGCAGGAGGATCGCGAGGGTCGAGGCCATCGCGCCGGGAGCGACCGGGAACGGCCCGTCGTTGGCCGGGTCTGCCTGCGCTGGCGTCGACGACGACGGCTGGGCGGCGTACGACGAGGTGCCGGTGGAGCCCGAAGGGTCAGCCACGAGGGTGTGGTCGCCGCCGGCCCCGTTGCCCGGCGCGAGGACGACCGTGCCGCTCACGACGGCTGCCGCGGCGAGCGCACCGGCCGCGGTGAAGCCCAGGCCCCGACGGCGGCGTCGCCGTCCGTCGGTGATGGCGCCGGCCACCAGGTCAGCGGAGGGGCGAAGGTCTGCGGTGGCGCGCTCGAGGAGCTCGCCCACCTGGGTCTCGGTCATCAGGAACCTCTCGGGGTATGGGTGTGGGTGAGCAGCGGCCGGAGCCGGTCGAGGGCGCGCATGCTGCGGTTGCGCACCGCGCCCTCGCTGATGCCGAGCAGCCCCGCGACCTCGCTGACACTCCGGTCCTCCAGGTAGCGCAGCGCGAGGACCGCCCGGTCGGCCGGCGCGAGCCCGGCCAGCACCTCGGCCACCTGCAGCTGCAGGTCGGTCGCGGCGGCCGGGTCCGGACGGACGACGTCCGGTGGCTCGGCGTACGGCAGCTCGCGGGACGACTTGCGCCTGCGGGCGCTCAGGAACGTACGGACCAGGGTGGTCTGGGCGTACGCCGCCGGGTTGTCGATCCGGCCTCCGAGTCGGCGCTGCCAGCGGACGTAGACCTTCGCGAGGGTCTCCTGCACGAGGTCCTCGGCCTGGTGGGCGTCACCGCAGAGCAGCCACGCGGAGCGCAGCAGGTGAGGAGCACGCGCGTGGGCGAACTCCTCGAACTCGGTCATGCCCTTTCGACGCACTGCACCTCCCCGGCGTCACACCGTTCGGAGATTCTGCGCCGATGACCGTGCCGGGCCCAGGATCAAGCGTGCGTGAAGCTCGCCATCGTCCGGTCGGGCTCCCAGTAGGCCTTCATCGACGTGACCCGGCCCTCCTCGTTGACGACGTAGACCATGATCAGGTCGGTCGTGGTGTGGCTGCCGTCGGTGAACGAGGTGCGGATCCGGCCGATGTTGGCGCAGGTGAGGCTGCCGGGGTTGGCGAAGGAGTCGTTGATCTCGAACTCGAACTTCGCGATCGGCGCGATGGCGAGCTCCCAGAACGCCGCGATCCCCTCGTGGCCGTGGTGGCCCTTCCCATCCTCGTCGAACATCGAGGGTCCGACGGGGTCCTCGAGAACGGCGTCCTCGGCGTAGACGGTTAGCCACTCGGCCAGGTCGCCCTTGGCCACGGCGGAGTAGGAGCGCATCGAGGCGTTGCGCGCCGGGTGGTCGTCGTCCGGCGCGTTCCAGATGATCGCGTCGGAGGTGATCGCCGGGTTGCCCATGGCTCGCATCGTAGGGCCAAACTGGAACGTGTTCTAGTGAGGGAGCACACCCCGTTGAACACCGTCGCGTCGTGTCGAGTTCACCCTCTGGCCCGCTGGGCGCGTCAGCGTTGCCCCATGACCACGCAGAAGGCGTTCCTGCTCGTCGGCCTCCCGCACACGGGCGTACCGCTGCTCACCGCCGCGCTCGAGCAGCATCGCGAGGCGCTCGCCGAGCTGGGCGTCCGGGTGCCGGCGAAGTCGGCCGACGAGGCTCTCCGCGCAGCGGTGGAGCTGCGCCGCGAGCATCGCGCATGGGGGCTGCGCCGCAAGGACGTCGACGGCACGTGGGCCGCGATCAGCCGGCGCGCCCTCAAGCACCGCGACACCCTGGTCGTGGGCCACGAGCTCCTCGCGGGCGCGGCCCCCGACGAGATCGCCCTGCTGGCGGACGGGCTGGCCGGCACCCAGGTGCATGTCGTCGTACTGGCCGGCGTCCCCGACGGCCGACTGGGCCTGTTCCCCGACGAGCTCGACCTCGCGGGTGTCCTGGGCCGCTGGCAGCACGCCGTCAACGAGCCCGACCGTCTTCACGTCGTCGTGACCGACCCCGCCGACCCGACGGTCGCCTGGCGCTCCCTCGGCGCCCTGGCCGGCTTCGACGCTGCCCGTCTCCCGCTGCCCTCGTCCGCGACGGTGACCGGCGTCGCCGACACCGCCACCCTGCGCCTGATCGCCGAGACCTCGGCGCTCCACGTGGAGCACGACGAGCTCGTCGAGGTCGCCGAGGAGTGGGGCAAGCTGGTGGCCGACCACGGCTACGACGTCCTGGGCGACCTCCGCGACCTGGTCCCGGTCCGCCAGGGCGCCCCGACCGACCCGGCCCGGGCGGCGTACGACGACCGGGTCGCCATCCTCGCCGACGCACTCACCGAGGCCGTCACCGAAGTGGGTCGGCTGCGCGAACGTCTCGCCGCCGCCGAGCAGCGGGCCACGAAGACCGAGAAGAAGCGCCGCCGGCTGCTGGGGAGCTGACCCAGACGGCTCCAGCAGGCGCGAGCTCGCGCGGAGCCGAACCGGCTCGGACGCCGTCTTCTCCGGCTCTTCTGACGTATCCGTGGGTCGGTGGTCCCCGGGTGTCCGGCGGCCCTGGCACGTGGCGGCGGTGACCCCTCAACCGGTCTGTCGCCGCAGGTGGTTGACCAGCCACCGCCGCCTAGGCATGTCGGCAGCTACACCCGGGGTGGCGGTGGGCCCTGACCCGGTGTCGGTGCTGGCGAGGTTGACAGGTCACCGCCACCTGGCCTGGATCCTCGGCGCGCCGAACCGGCTCGGACGCCGTCTTTTTCCACGCCGCAGCGCCACGCAACCACACACCAACCAGCCGGCGTGGAAAAGCGGTGGCCGAGGCGGTTCGACAAGCGCGCCGAGCACGCGCGAGCGAAGCGAGCGCAATTCAACCTAGTGCGGCTGCCAGGCGTCCTCGTCGGCGGTCCGGGTGGTGACGGCCTTCGGCAGCTTCCCGTCGGCCAGCTGCTGGATCGAGACCTGCTCGAAAACGTCGCGCAGCGAGCGGCGGGCGGCGATCCAGACGTGCTGGAGCACGCTGGCCGTCTCGTTGTACTCGACCGCCTCGGGTCGCAGACCGTAGACCGAGACCAGCGGGCCGTCGACGGCGCGGATCACGTCGGCCACAGACACCGCGTCGGCGGGCCGGCCCATCCGCCAGCCGCCGGACTGACCGCGCTGCGACATCACGATCCCGGCCCGGCGCAGGTCGGCCAGGATCGCCTGAAGAAAGCCGTGCGGGATCTCCTGCTGCTTGCCGAGCTCCTCGGCGCTGACTGCCTTCCCGTCGGCACGGGAAGCCATCTCGATCAGGGCTCGGAGTGCGTAGTCGGACTTTGCAGAAACTCGCACCGGGCCAGTGTGTCAGATGTGTTGATCGTTTCGGTCGTCTTACTCGCCGTAGGAGCCAATCCGGCTGCATGCGCGAAGGCAGCAGCAGGCTGACCACGGCGAGAGGTGTGGTCAGGCGCCCACCGGGCTGGCGGTCCGGGGGTCGCGCGGGTCGCCGGGCTGCTCGAGCTTGACCGCCCACGAGGTCCACAGCACCCAGAGGGTGAAGACCAGCGAGGCGAGCAGTCCTTCGGTGACACCGGAGGCGTCCGACCATTCGGCGAGGGTCTGCAGGTTGGTGAGCACGATCAAGCCGCCCGCGGCGACCCCGAGGACCCGGGCCGGGAGGTAGCGCACCAGGGCGGCGGCGACCGGAGCGGCAAGAACCCCGCCCCCCATCAGCGCGGCGACGTAGTGCCACTGGATGCCGCGGGTCCCGAGCGCGACCAGGAAGCCGAGCGAGCCGCCGACCGCGACGACGAACTCAGCGGTGTCGACGGATCCGACCACCTTGCGTGGCTCGAGCCGGCCGGAGGCGAGCAGCGTCGAGGTGCCGACCGGACCCCAGCCGCCACCACCGAGCGCGTCCAGCGTGCCCGCGAACAAGCCCAGCGGGGCAAGCAACCGCGCACCTGGGCGTGGTCCGAAGCTCAGTCGCCGCGGCGCCAGGAAGCGCCACGTCACGTAGGTGCCGAGCACCACCAGGATCGAGGCGACGACCGGTACGGCGACCTCTGCGTCCAGGTTGACCAGGAGCGTGGCGCCCGCGAAGGCACCGACGAAGCCGGGCAGGGCGAGGACCCCGACCGTGCGCCAGTCGGTGTTGCCCAGGGTGTGATGGGAGACGCCCGAGACCAGCGTGGTACCGAGCTCGGAGAAGTGGATCGCGGCGGACGCCGCGGCCGGGCCGATCCCCGCTGCCACGAGGAGGGTGGCTGAGGTCACGCCGTAGCCCATCCCGAGCGAGCCATCTACCAGCTGCGCGGCCAGGCCGACCATGGCGAGCAGGGCGAGTCGTCGCATCGTGGGCCACCTCCAGGGGCTGTCTCTGCACTAAGTTAACCGAATTTGTGGACAAATATGCCTGTTCTCTCTGCTACGCGTCCGTCCCGCGCGTTGTGCCGAGATCCCGGTCACATCGACTGGCGCAATTCCTTGCGAGGGCGTGACCTGGTTGCCTACCATGAAGTTACTGGCTGGTAGAACCGGTCAGTAGCCATCGGCCGAGCCCCATCCCTCAGCCCACGACGACGAAGAGGTGCCTCCCCGTGAGCCACTACAAGACCAACCTCCGCGACATCGAGTTCAACCTGTTCGAGGTGCTCGGCCGCGACGAGGTGCTCGGCACCGGCCCGTTCGCCGAGATCGACGCCGACACGGCGCGCGAGATCCTCTCCGAGGTCGAGCGGCTCTCCCGCGAGGACCTCGCCGCGTCGTACGAGGACAGCGACCGCAACCCGCCCGTCTTCGACCCCGAGACCCACACCGCAGCGCTGCCGGAGTCGTTCAAGAAGAGCTACCGGGCCTGGATGGACGCCGAGTACTGGCGGCTCCAGATCAAGGAGGAGCTCGGCGGCACCTACGCCCCGTCCTCGCTCAACTGGGCGATCGCCGAGATGGTGCTCGGGTCGAACGCCCCGATCTGGATGTACGGCTGCGGCCCGGCGTTCGCCGGCGTGATCGAGCGCAACGGCAACGAGCGCGACATCAAGATCGCCAAGCACATCGTCGACCGTGAGTGGGGCACCACGATGGTGCTCACCGAGCCCGACGCCGGGTCCGACGTCGGCGCGGGCCGGGCGAAGGCCACCGCCAACGACGACGGCACCTGGAACATCGAGGGCGTCAAGCGGTTCATCACCAGCGGTGAGTCCGACCTGCAGGAGAACATCATCCATCTGGTGCTGGCCCGGCCGGTCGGCGTCGAGGGCGTCGGCGGTCCCGGGACCAAGGGCCTCTCGCTCTTCATCGTCCCGAAGTTCCACTTCGACGTGGAGACCGGCGAGCTGACGGGCGAGCGCAACGGCGCCTATGTGACCAACGTCGAGCACAAGATGGGCATCAAGGTGTCCAACACCTGCGAGGTCACCTTCGGCGACCCGGCCACCGGTGGCGGCGAGCCCGCCCGCGGCTACCTCCTCGGCGAGGTGCACAACGGCATCGCACAGATGTTCCAGGTCATCGAGAACGCCCGGATGATGGTCGGCACCAAGGCCATCGCCACGCTGTCGACCGGCTACCTCAACGCGCTCGACTACGCCAAGACGCGGGTCCAGGGCGCCGACCTGACCCAGTCCGGCGACAAGTCCGCGCCGCGCGTGACGATCACCCACCACCCCGACGTACGCCGCTCGCTCATGGTGCAGAAGTCGTTCGCCGAGGCGATGCGCGCGCTGGTGCTCTACACGGCCACGTGGCAGGACAAGGTCCAGGTCTTCGAGCACGACGACGCGCTCGGCACCGACGAGGCGAAGCTGGCCTCGGCGGTCAACGACCTGCTGCTGCCGATCGTGAAGGGCTACGGGTCGGAGCGCTCCTGGGTGCTGCTCGGCACCGAGTCGCTGCAGACCTTCGGCGGCTCCGGGTTCCTGCAGGACTACCCCGTCGAGCAGTACGTCCGCGACGCCAAGATCGACACCCTCTACGAGGGCACCACCGCGATCCAGGGCCAGGACTTCTTCTTCCGCAAGATCGTCAAGGACCAGGGCGCCGCGCTCGGCCACCTGGCCGCGCAGATCCAGTCGTTCATCGACAGCGAGGCCGGCAACGGCCGCCTGAAGGTGGAGCGGGAGCTGCTCGCGACCGCCCTGGCGGACGCCAACGAGCTGGTCGGCCACATGATCAACGACCTGATGTCGGCCCAGGACGAGATCCGCAACATCTACAAGGTGGGGCTCAACACCAGCCGGCTGCTGATGGTGCTCGGCGACGTCGTCTGCGCGTGGCTGCTCCTGCGCCAGGCCGAGGTGGCATTGGAGAAGCTCGGCGGCGACGCTGGCAAGGACCAGGCGTTCTACGAGGGCAAGGTCGCGGCGGCACAGTTCTTCGCCCACCACAACCTGCCCCGGATCAGCGCCGAGGTCGCCATCGCCAAGGCCACCGACCTCTCGGTGATGGACCTGGACGAGGACGCCTTCTGAGGCGCACCGAGCAAAGCCCTCTGCGAGGGGACGCCCCGCCGGTCTCGACCGGCGGGGCGTTTTCGCTGTCGTGCCTCTAGTCCTGGGCAAGGTCAGGACCGCAGAGCGGCGCCGGCCGCCCGGCGTACGGCGTCCGAGAGCCGGGCCAGCGCGGCGGAGTCGATCCGCCAGCGCTGCCAGTAGAGGTGGACGTCGCGGTGGGCACGCCCACCCAGGGTCAGCACCAGGCCGGACGCCACGTCGGGGAGCAGCTGCGGCTCGGGCAGCATCCCCCAGCCCAGCCCCAGGCGAACCGCCTCGTGGAAGTCGGCGCTGGTCGGCACCAGGTGGGCGGTGTCCGGCTCGGTGACGCCGCGGGTGGCGAGGAACTCATGCTGGAGATCGTCCTTGGCGTTGAAGACGACCACCGGCATCCGCTGCCAGTCCTGGCGGTTGCCCTTGCGCCACCGCTCCGCGAGCTGCGGCGCCGCGGCCGGCCGGTAGCGCAGGAAGCCGAGGCGCTCCGACCGGCACCCCTGAACCGGCACGGGGTCACTCGTCACGGCGGCCAGGGCATCGCCGCCGCGGAGCAGCTGCGCCGAGTAGGCCTGGTCCTCCACCACCAGCCGCAGCGCCAGCCCCGCGGTCGCGCCCACCTCCGCCAGGACGTCGCGGAACCACGTCGCGAGCGAGTCCGCGTTGACCGCCACCGTGACCTGCACCGGGCCGTGCTGCTCACCGATGGACGCACGTGCCTCGTCGTCGAGCAGCCGGACCTGACGGCCCAGCCTGACCAGGGCGGTGCCGGCCTCCGTCGGCTCGCAGGGCGTGGTCCGGCGCACGACGACCTGCCCGACCTCCCGCTCGAGCGCACGGATCCGCTGGCTCACCGCGCTGGGTGTCACATGCAGCGCCCGGGCCGCTGCGTCGAAGGTGCCGTGGTCGACGATCGCCACCAGCGCATCGATCGCGGCGGCGTTGTAGGACATGAAGTCATGCTAATGAATCGTCAAAAAGTTGCGCTGGCCTTCAGCCGTGGCCGCTCCTAGCGTTGCGGCGTGCTCGACTCCGCTGCCGCCGGCCTGCTGACCGGCCTGTCGCTGATCATCGCGATCGGCGCGCAGAACGCCTTCGTGCTCAGGCAGGGCCTGGCGCGCGAGCACGTCGCGCCGGTCGTGGCGATCTGCGCGCTCTCCGATCTGGTGCTGATCCTCGCCGGCGTCGCCGGGATCGGCACTGTGGTCCGTCAAGCAGGCTGGGTGATCGACGTGGTGCGGTGGCTCGGCGTCGCGTTCCTGAGCTGGTACGGCGTGACGTCACTGCTGCGCGCCCGGAAGGCATCCGCCCTCGCGGCCGCCGCCCCCGAGCCGATGACCCTGCGCTCCGCGGTGCTCCGGGTCACCGCGCTCACCTGGCTCAACCCGCACGTCTACCTCGACACGGTGCTGCTGGTCGGCTCGATCGCCAACACCCACGGTCACACCGGACGCTGGTGGTTCGCAGCCGGAGCGTCGCTGGCGTCGCTGCTGTGGTTCAGCGGCCTCGGCTTCGGTGCGCGGGTCTTCTCGCCCCTGCTTGCGCTACCCCGGGCCTGGCAGGTCCTCGACGTGCTGATCGGGCTCACCATGCTCGGCATCGCGGTGATGCTGGCGACGGGCTGACGTCGTGCTCTGCACAGCGGCCGCTACTGGTGCGTAACCTGAGGCCCGCTCAGGTCGTTCAGAGGTCACCGGTACGGATCAGCTGAGAGGACCTCGGGCATGTCCAAGGCACAACGACGCAGGCGCACGCTGGTGCACGTGGTGACCGCGGGGGCACTCGTTGCCGCCGCGTGGGGCCTCAGCACGGCCGACGCCGCCACTCCCACCTCGGGCACGGTGAGCGACACCAGCGGACCGGTCAGCTGGTCCGGAGGGCCCTTCGTCACGGCCAACGTCTCCGCACAGGCCACCGGTGAGCCGCTGTGCACGGTGCCGGCCAGCTGTGACGACTTCGCCCTGCACGTCTCGGCGCCGGCCGGCTACGACACCGACCACAACCTGCAGATCAAGGTCGGCTGGACCAACACCGCAGCCGACTTCGACGTCTACCTCTACGACGCGGCCGGCAACCTGGCGGCGACCGCGGCCAGCAGCGCCGATCCGGAGACCCTCACGATCGCACCCAACAGCGGCGACTACGTCGTCCGGGTGGTGCCGTTCGCTCCCGTGGGCGAGTCCTACAGCGCCACCGCGTCGATGGTCGCCAAGCCGGCGAACCCCGCGCCCGGCACGGCGACCCCGCCCGGCTACACCGACTACGCGGCTCCGGCCGCGATCGCCGACCCGAACGGCGCCGGCGAGCCCTCCATCGGCTTCAACACCAAGACCGGCGCGACGCTCTACCAGGCCGGGCTCGCCACGCTCAAGGCCACCTTCAACGACGCCACGTCACCGGCGACCGCGTCCTGGTCCGACGTGTCCGCGAAGGCCGCCAGCGGCTGCCCGCAGGGCAGCACGACCAGTCTCGACCCCATCCTGTTCACCGACCGCAAGACCGGCCGCACGTTCGAGTCGCAGCTGTCCGGCGTGGACTCGCTGACCTGCTACACCGACAACGACGGCGCGAGCTGGTCGCCGTCGCAGGGCGGCGGCATACCGAGCGGTGTCGACCACCAGACGATCGGCGGCGGCCCCTACGCGGCCGGTGGCGTCGGCGGGCTGCCGACCTCGACGTACCCGAACGCCGTCTACTACTGCAGCCAGGACATCGCGACCGCGTTCTGCGCCGTCTCTCGCGACGGCGGCGTGACCTTCGGCGCCGGGGTGCCGACCTACAGCCTGCTCGACTGCGGCGGCATCCACGGTCACGTCAAGGTCGCGCCGGACGGTACGGCGTACCTGCCGAACCGGTCCTGTGGCGCGACCGCGGCGGTCGCGGTCAGCACCGACAACGGCACCTCATGGACCATCCGCAACGTGCCGGGCACCTCGGCGAGCGACGCCGACCCGTCGGTGGGGATCGGCGCCAACGGCACCGTCTACTTCGGTAGCGTCGGCTCCGACGGTGAGCCGGCGGTCGCGGTGAGCACCGACCAGGGCAAGACCTGGGCCAACAGCCAGCACGTGGGCACTGAGTTCGGCATCAAGAACGCGGTCTTCCCGACCGTGATCGCCGGCGACGACAACCGCGCGGCGTTCGCCTACCTCGGCACGCCCACCGACGGCAACTACCAGGACATCAACAACTTCCACGGCGTGTGGCACCTCTACGTGTCCACCACCTACGACGGCGGCAAGACCTGGGTCACGTCCGACGCGACGCCCAACGACCCGGTCCAGATCGGCTCGATCTGCACCGGTGGGACCACCTGCGGCGCCGACCGCAACCTGCTCGACTTCATCGACGTGACGATGGACGACCACGGCCGCGTCGAGGTCGGGTTCGCCGACGGGTGCACGGGTCCGTGTGTGACGGGTGGACCCAACACCCGCACGGCCTACCCCACGATCGCCCGGCAGAGCTCCGGTCTCACGCTGCTGTCGGCGTTCGACCCGGCGGCCCCCACCCCCAAGAAGAAGCACAAGTGAGACGACTGCGCCGGGTGGGCGGCCTCGCCGTGGCCGCCGCCCTGACACTCAGCATGTCGGCATGCGGATCCGGCAACGGCGGCGAGGAGGACAAGGCGGGCAAGGACGACCCGCGTGAGGAGCAGCTCGCCCAGGCCGCCGACCGCAGCACCTGCGCCGCCGACGCGAAGGCCGTCACGACGCCGTACGGCGGGCAGTTCCCCGAGGGCTGGCCGTTCCCGTCGGGCACGACCGTCTACGACGTCGAGGACCGCGGCGACCAGGGCACGATCGTCACCGCCATCTCGACGGCACCGTTCAAGACGATCCTCGACTTCCTCAACCACGACGTGGTGGCGGCCGGCTTCGAGGTGGAGAGCGGCGAGACCGAGGAGCACGACGCCGAGGCGGAGTGGGAGGGCAACGGATACCGAGGCCGCTGGGCGATCCGGGAGTCCGGGGACTGCCCCGGCGAGACCGTGATCCAGGTGCTCGCTGCCACCTGACGATTCGTCTGTCACCGCCAGCGAGAGAAGACAGGTCAGGGCGCAGACGAATCGGCCGAGGCGGGGTGGTCCCACCGCAACGTGTAGCGGAAGAACAGCCGGCGCCTGACCCGGACGCCGGGGAGCACGCGTTCGGCCACGGCGCGCACCTGGGTGTAGGTCTCCTCCGGGGACCTCACGGGCACGCCCGGTGGCTGTGGGCCGCCACGGAAGGGCCTCGGGTGCTTCGCGAGGCCGACGAGCGGGTTGAGCAGCAGGCTGACCCCGTCGTAGACGACGTCGACGGGCGAGCCGAGCCGGGCCAGGCCGACGACGAGCAGCCGGCCGCCCGGCGCGACCAGAGTCTTGGCTCGGCTCAGCGCAGCCTCGAAGGGCAGGTGGTGGAGCGAGGCGACCGCCGTCACCACGTCGTAGTGCCCCGCGGTGTCGAGGAGTGACTCCTGACGGACCTCGACGCCCGGCTCGGCCGCGACCAGCGCCCGGGCGACGGCCACCATCTCGGGATCGGGGTCGATGCCGGTGACGTGGTCGAACTGCTCCGCCAGCCGCGCCAGCAGCCCGCCCCGACCGCTGCCCACGTCGAGCGCGCTGGTCCGCCGGTCGGGCAGGTTGCGCAGGAGCCAGCCGTGGAAGTGGTCGTTGTGGCTCCACGGGTGCCTGGCGTTCCACCAGTTCAGCGCGGCGGCCGGGAGGTGGAGGGCGGCGCGGTCGCGCAACCCGGCCGGCGTACCGTCGGCCGGCCTCACGCCGGTCCTCCGAGCGGCAGCACGAGGCGCCCCTCGGCCTCGACGGCGACGCGGACCGGCACCCCCCAGTCCTGCTGGTGGATGTAGCAGGCGGCCCCCTCGCCGCCGTCGGTGTCGCACGACGCCGCACGGGCCGCGACGTGCAGCACGCCCTCGCCGACGGTCGGGTCGAGGACGAGCGGACGGGTCAGCTCGGTGCCGCGGCCCTCGCCCTCTCGCAGCAGCGCGGGCGGGGTCGCCTCGACGACGAGCTGCGACGGCGGGCCGAACCGGTCGTCGACCTTCTGGCCCGGTGGTGGGGTGAACGCGACGACCAGGTCCAGCTCGGCGGCCACCTCGGTCACCGGCCGCCGGGTGGAGTGGCTGAAGCCGTCGGTGTGCCGGGCCGCGGCGCCGAGCGGCACCCGCGTCAGCCGGTGCGCGGCCGACTCGACGACGACCAGGTCGGGGAAGTCGACGTAGGCCGCACTCGGCTCGGCCAGCCCGCTGGCCAGGGTGGTGACCTCGCCGTTCGCGGGCTCGTAGCGGCGGACCGCGCCGTTGTAGGTGTCGCAGACGATGACGCTGCGGTCGGGCAGCACGCACACCCCGAGCGGGTGCTGCAGCAGCGCCTGGTCGGCGGGCCCGTCGCGGAAGCCGAAGTCGAAGAGGCCCTCCCCGATGACCGTGCGCACGTCTCCCTCCGAGACGTAGCGCAGCGACGAGGTCTCCGAGTCGACCAACCACAGCCGCTCCTCGGCGGCGACCAGGCCGGAGGTCTGCGCGAACCACGCCTCCGCCAGCGGCCCATCGACCAGCCCCTCGTTCGTCGTGCCGGCAGCCACCTCGACGGCGCCGGTCGCCGGGTCGTAGGTCCAGAGCTGGTGGATGCCGGCCATCGCGATCCAGACCCGCTCCTGCCACCAGGCCAACGACCATGGGCTGCTGAGCCGCTCGGTCGAGTCGCCCTGCATCCACTGCTCACCGGTGCCCGCGAGCACGGTCACTTCGCCGGTATCGAGGTCGATGCTCTTGAGCTGGTGGTGCACCGTGTCGGCGACGTAGGCCGTGTCGCCGACGACGCACACGCCGTTCGGCTCCTTGAAGCCACCCCACTCCCGGACCACGCTCGGCTGTTCTCCCGTGCCGTCCAGCTCGACCACGCGGTCGTGCCCAGCGTCGGCCACGAGCACATGCCCGCTCGGCAGGGGTGCGGCGTCGGCGGGGAACCGCAGCGTGGTCGGCTCGACGACGGGCGGGACGTACGGCGAGTCGCCCGGCTGGAGCGTGCCCCTCGCCCGGTGCTCCTCGACGAGCTCACCCAGCATCCGGTCGATCGCGTGGGCGTGCCCCTCGCCGGCGTACTGCGCGACGACGTAGCCCTCCGGATCGACCAGCACCAGCGTCGGCCACGCCCGCGCGGTGTAGGCCTGCCAGGTGAGCAGCTCGGGGTCGTCGAGCACCGCGTGATGCACCTCGTAGCGCTCCACGGCCGCGGCCAGTGCCTCCGGGTCCGCCTCGTGCACGAACTTCGGCGAGTGGACGCCGACCACCACGAGCTCCTCGGCCCATTTTCCCTTGACCGGCCGCAGCTCCTCGATCACGTGCAGGCAGTTGACGCAGCAGAAGGTCCAGAAGTCCAGCAGCACGAAGCGGCCACGCAGCTCACCGATGGAGTACGCCGCACCGCCGGTGTTGAGCCAGCCCCGGCCGCGCAGCTCGGGGGCACGCACACGGGCAGTCACCGGACAAGTCTCCCGCCACGGCGTAACGGACCACGCCAAGGGATCGTCTGCCGGGTCGTGGAGTACGACGGCCTGGGTCAGGCCTGGGCCGCGGAACCCAACCGACGCGCGGGCTCGCAGGCGTGCTTCTGGGCGCTGGCCACCTATATCGCGGTGCTCGTGGTCGTGCTGCCGCGCGAGGACGCGCACAGCGATGCCTACCTGAGCGGTGAGCTGCTGGTGCCGGCGGTGCTCGTCTGGGTCCTCACCTGGATCGTCGCGCACTTCTGGGACGGGCACTGGCCCTGGTGGACCTACGGAGTGCTGGTGCCGCCCTGCGTGCTCGTGCTGACGGCGCGGACATCGACTCGGTGGTGCTTGCCTACTACGCCCATTCCCTACCTGCGGCGAGGGTCGTCTACATCGGCATCAACGGGACCATCGACAAGGGCGCCTCCCTCGAGGACGACATCCGCAACGCGATGGGAGGCGCCCAGGTGGACCACTACGACACGTTCGACCCCGACTCGGCCAAGGGCGTTCTCGGGTGCGGGAACACGACCCCTCAGGGACAGATCCTGGTCTCCTGCATGTGGATCGGCAACCAGCGCGCCGTCGCGCTCACCTTTGGCGGCGGTGCTCTCGACCACGAGACGGCTGCCGACCTGACGACGGAGTTCCGCGACCTCGCCGCTGGTGGGACCGCGAACCCGTCGGCGTAGCCGGGTCACACCCCGATGATGTCGGATCCACTCGTCACTACGCTGCCGGACATGACTGAGACCACGGTGGCCGACGACCGGGCGGAGCTCGCCGGCTACGTCGAGATCTGGTGGCAGGCGATCAACGACTTCCTCAACGTGCTGGAGGAGCTCCCGGAGGAGGAGTGGTCGACGCCGACCGACCTGCCCGGCTGGGACGTCAAGGCGTGCGCCGCACACACCGCGCACCTCGAGGGCATCCTCGCCGGCAACCCCGAGGAGACCGCCGAGGTCGGGGAGCCGCCGCACGTGACCGGCCTCATGGGGCTCTACACCGAGATCGGCGTCGTCAACCGCCGGGACGCGAGCCCCGACGCCATCATCAACGAGATCCGGGAGTCGGTGACCAAGCGGCACACCGCGCTGCTCGCCGACCCCCCGTCCGACGGCTCCGCCAAGGCCGAGCCGATCTTCGGCGGGGTCCCCTGGACCTGGCGGACGCTGCTGCGCAACCGGCCCCTCGACATCTGGATGCACGAGCAGGACGTACGCCGGGCGGTCGGCCGGCCCGGCAATCTCGACAGCGAGCCGGCGCGGCACACCGCGGAGTATCTCGCCGAGAGCCTCGGCTTCGTGCTGGGCAAGCGGGTCGGCGCCCCGACCGGGACCTCGCTCGTGCTCGACATGGCCGGGAGCGCCCCGATGGCGTTCGAGATCGACGACAACGGCCGCGGCCAGCGCGTCGAGCCGCCGGCCGAGCCGACCGTGACGCTCCGGATGGACCGGGAGTCCTTCATCCGGCTGGCCGGCGGCCGCTGCGCCGCCGAGCCGGGCAGGGTCGTCGTCGACGGCGACCAGGAGCTGGGCCGCCGGGTGCTCGACGCCCTCGCGACCACTCCGTGATGGGGGCCGTGAGGGCCGACACCTGGCAGGTCGCCGACATCCCCGACCAGGCCGGCCGCACGGTCGTCGTCACCGGTACGACGCTCGGCGGGCTCGGCCACCACACCGCCCTCGAGCTCGCCCGGCGCGGCGCCAGGGTGGTGCTGGCCGGCCGCAACCCCGACCGGCTCGACGAGACGAGCAGGACCATCCGAGAAGAGGTGCCGGCCGCCGAGGTCGAGCAGCTGCGCGTCGACCTCGCCGACCTCGCATCGGTGCGCACGGCCGGCGCGGAGGCGGCGGCGTACGGCCCCATCGACGTGCTGGTCAACAACGCCGGGGTGATGGGCACCTCTCGTCAGCTGACCGGGGACGGGCTCGACCTGCAGCTGGCCACCAACCACTTCGGCCCGTTTCTGCTCACCGGCCTGCTGCTGCCACAGCTCCTCGCCAGCAAGGACTCGCGGGTGATCACGGTCTCCTCGAACATGCACCGGGTCGCCGGCCATGCCCCGCTCGACGACCCCAGGGTGCACCACGGGCTCTACCGCAAGTGGCGGGTCTACGGACAGAGCAAGCTCGCCAACCTGCTGTTCACCTACGAGCTCGACCGGCGGGCCCGGGCCAAGGAGCTGCCGCTGAAGGCACTGGCCGCCCATCCCGGTTTCGCGGGCACCCACCTCGCCGCCAACGGGCAGTACGGCCGCTCCCGTGGCGGTATCGCGACCATCCTGGACGCCACCATCAAGGCCGTCTCGCAACCGGCCGCGCGCGGCGCGTGGCCGGTCCTGATGGCCGCGACCGCGGAGCTGCCGGGCGCGACGTACGTCGGCCCGGGCGGCCTCGGTGAGCTGGGCGGGGCACCACAGGTCGTGACCTCGGCAAGGGCCGCCCAGGACGAGGACGCCCAACGGCGGCTCTGGGAGCTCAGCGAGCAGACGACCGGGATCCGCTACCCCTGACCCAGCTCGTCGTCGAGCTCCTCGAGGATGGCGACGACGCGGTCCAGGACGACGCGGGCGGCCTCGTAGTCGTCGCCGAACTCCTCGGTGAACCGGTCCTCGAGTGACCGGATGTGCCGGAAGCCGGCGTTGGTGAACCGGGTCCCCTCCTCGGTGTAGCGGACCACCTTGGCCCGCCGGTCCTTCGGGTCCGGGACCATCTCGAGGATCCCGAGCTCGACGAGGTCGCGGATCACCTCGCCCATCGACTGCCGGGTGATGCCGGCTCGGGCGGCCAGGCTCGATGCCCGCTCGCCCTCGGCGCCCATGATCCCGAAGAGCATGTTGTGGGCGGGCTTGACGTCGGTCCGGCCCCGGGCGTGCGCCTCCTTGACCATGTGGGTCTGGAAGGCCCGGTCGGCGCGGTGCACGAGCGCGATCAATGGGAGCCGGTCCGGCTTCGCTCTTGACATCCGTAAGGCGTCCTTACATTATTTTGACAGGCATCCTTACTTTATCAGGAGCAGACATGGACGCGGTCACCAGGTGCCTCGCCGGCGCGGAGCCCACCCGGAGGGCCGGGAAGGCGTTCCCGGTCGTAGCTCCCAACTCCCCGCTGAGGAAGGAACCCGGCCTCATGCGGCCGGCGCCCGGGTGGCCGAGCGTGGAGCCAGCCCGGAGCCACCGGGCAGCGCACCGGGGAGGCGGCATGGGACGCGAAGGGATCCACAGGCGGGCGGTCGCCGCGCTCTTTCCCGGCCCGGGCACCACCCGGACCACCCGCGTCGGCATCGAGCACGAGCTGCTCGTCCGCGCAGCGGGGTCGGAGGCGACGGTCGGCATCGAGCGGGTGCGGGCCGCCACCGCGTGGCCGATCGCGTTCGAGCCGGGCGGTCAGGTCGAGATCAACCAGCCCTGCGGCCCGGCCGCTGCCGCCGTCCGACGGCTGCGTCGGACGGTCGCCTCGCTGCGGGCCCAGCTCGGCCGCTCCGGCATCGAGCTCGACGACTCCCCCGTCGACCACCGCTCGCCCGACGAGGTGCCGCTGCAGCTGACGTCCGAGCGCTACCTCGCGATGCAGGCGCACTTCGACACGATCGGTCCGGCCGGCAGGCGGATGATGAGGTGCACCGCCTCCACCCAGGTCTGCCTGGACTGGTGGCCCGGCCGGGCCGGGTTCGAGCAGTGGCGGGTGCTCAACCTCGCCGGACCGCACCTCGCCGCGACGTACGCGCGCTCGGTCGGCCCTGGCTCCCGGCTCGCCACCTGGCTGGCCGTCGACCCGGACCGCACGGCGTTCGACGACCGGCTGCTGCGCGACGACGACCCGGTGGCGGCATACGCCGCCTTCGCGCGCCGGGCCACCAGGTTCACCGGCCCCGCCGAGCACCTGTCCACGCTCTTCCCACCGGTGCGGCCGCGGGCTCGCTACCTCGAGGTCCGCTTCCTCGACGTCCAGCCGAAGGAGCGCATCGGCGAGGTCGTGGACACCCTGTGCCGACTGATGTACGACGACGCCGTCCGCCGCCGGGTGCTGGCGCAGCTCGAGCCCACCCGCCCGCGGCTCGGCGAGCTGTGGCTCGCGGCCGCCGCCGGCGACCTCGTCGAACCAGGACGGGCCGTCGCATGAACACCCTGTTCGTCGTCGACCCGCTGTGCCGGCTGCTCGCCGACATCGACGCCTCGGTCGGGCTGATGGCCGCCTGCCAGCGCGAGGGGGCCGACGTCTGGGTCTGCGAGCCCGCCGAGCTCCGGGTCGCGCACGGCCGGCTGGAGGCGCGCGCCCGGCGCATCGTGCTGCGACGGCGGCACCGGGGCGCCGACCACCGCTGGGTCGTCGAGCCGCAGTGGTACGACGAGGTCGAGCGGGCGGTGCTCGACGTCGCGGCCGCCGTCGACGTGGTCTGGCTCCGGATCGACCCGCCGGTGGACGCGCGCTACCTGCGGACCACCTACCTCCTCGACCTCGCGTGCGCAGCAGGGGTGCGGGTGGTCAACGACCCCGCCGGGGTCCGCGCCGTGCACGAGAAGCTGCTGGCGCTCCAGCTTCCCGAGCTGAGCCCGGCGACCCTGGTCACCAGCGACGCGGGTGAGATCGAGGAGTTCGTCGGGGCGTACGGCACCGCCGTGGTCAAGCCGGTCGACGGCTTCGCCGGCACCGACGTGTGGCTTCTGGAGAGCGGCCGCGGCTGCCGCGCGCTGGCCGAGTCGGCGACGTCCGGAGGACGGCACGCGATCGTGCAGGAGTACCTCCCCGCCGTCGAGGCCGGCAACAAGCGGCTCTTCCTCCTCGACGGCGAGATCCACGGTGCGGTCGAGCGCCGCCCGTCGGCCCGCGACTTCCGCATCGGCCCGCCGGTCGCGCCGGCCCACGTCGACGACGCCGACCACCGGATCGCCGCCGCTCTGGCTCCGACCCTGACCGGGCACGGCATCGCGATCGCCGGGGTCGACGTCATCGACGGGCGCCTGATCGAGGTCAACGTCACCTGCCCGGGCGGCATGCACAAGACCGACGCGCTGCTCGGCACCGACCTCAGCGGCCAGATCGTCCGCCGGCTGCTGACCACACCCACACGAGAGGAACCATCATGCCCGCCATCCCCGTCGTCTGCATCGCCCTCATGGGCGTCCTGCTCTTCGTCCTCGGCGCCAACGTGACCCGCTACCGCGCGATCCGCGGGGCCACCGGCAACCAGATGCCGACCGACCCCGCGGACCGGATGTTCATCGCCCAGCGCGCCCACGGCAACGCCAGCGAGTACGTCCCCACCCTCGCCGTGCTCATCGTCGTCTGCGCCACGCTCACGTCGGGCTGGTGGCTCGACGTCCTGGCCATCGCCGCGGTCGCGGCGCGATCGCTGCACGCGCTCGGTGTGCTGACCAGCAAGACGATGGCAACGCACGGGCCGCTGCGCGACCTCGGGGCGATGGGCACCTACGTCACCGGCGTGGCGCTCGGTGTCACCGCGCTGGTCGCGATGTGAGGCCGCTGATCGGGATCGCGGGCGAGGCGCTGGTCGTCACCAAGCACTTCGGCGAGCAGGCGGTCGTCGCCTCACCGAGGCTCGTGGTCGAAGCGGTCCGGGCCGGCGGTGGCCGGGCGGTCGTCCTTCCGCCGGGCTCCGGTGCCGACGAGCTCGCCGGCGTCGACGGGCTGGTCCTGGCCGGCGGCGTCGACCTCGGGGCCGACCCCGGCCGCGACCGTGACGAGCTGGCGCTGGCCCACGCGGCCCGCACGGCCGGGCTACCGACGCTCGGCGTCTGCCGCGGCCTCCAGCTTCTGGCGGTCGCGACCGGTGGCACCCTGGAGCCCGACCTCGGCGACAGCCACCTCATCGCGCCCCCGGGCACCCATCCGCTGCTGACGGTGCCGGGTTCGACCGTGGCCGCACTGGTGCCCGAGGGCCGGGTCGGCTCGCTCCACCACCAGGCGGTCGCGACCCACGACGACCGCTGGCGCCGCACCGCCACCGCGCCCGACGGCGTGGTCGAGGCGCTGGAGTGGGCCGACCAGCGCGACTGGCCGTGCCTCGGCGTCCAGTGGCACCCCGAGCTCGACCGCACCGGGCCGGCCGTCTTCGGCTGGCTCGCCCGGGCCGCGGTGCGGCCTGCCATGCTGCAGGCGTGACCGACCGCAACGTGCTGGGCGAGGAGCTGGAGCCGTGCGGCACCGAGCCCATGACCGGCTTCTTCCGCGACGGCTGCTGCCGGACCGGGCCGCAGGACGTCGGCAGCCACACGATCTGCGCGGTGGTGACAGATGAGTTCCTGGCCCACCAGCGCGCCATCGGCAACGACCTGGTCACTCCCATGCCGGCCTACGACTTCCCCGGGCTGGTGCCCGGGGACCGGTGGTGCGTGACCGCGGTCAACTGGGCCCGGGCCTACCGCGAGGGCGCGGCGGCTCCCGTGGTGCTGGCCTCGACCCACGAGGCGGTGCTCGACATCGTCCCGCTGGAGGCGTTGCGCCGGCACGCGGTCGACGTACCGCCCGACGCCAGCGGCCTGGAGAGCTGACGCCCTAGCGACGGTCGCGCACCCGCACCATCCCGCCCAGCGTCGCGACGTACGCCGACCCGTCGGGCCCGAGCGTGACCGCGGCGTAGTGGTTGTTGAAGAGCGAGCCCGTGCCGGTGCGGACCGACCACGCCGTCTCCCCCGTGCGGGCGTCGATCGCGGTGAGGTACCACGCGCTCACCCCCCACCACGACGGCCTCGTGGTGTAGGCGTAGACGAGACCCGTGGCCACCGAGACCTTCGCGACCGAGGTCGGCGCGATCTCGTCGGACTCCCAGCCGACGGTGCAGTCACCCGTCACCGGGTCGGCATCGACGCGAGCGAGACCGCCGGGGGTGGCGCGGCCGAGGATCGTGCTCCACGGGCCCCGGTAGCCGTAGTTGTTCTCCACCACGACGCTCGCGTCGCCGACCGCGACCAGCGAGTTGTCGCTGGCGCTCTCGCCCTTCCCGAACACCGGCGCCTCGCAGACCAGGGTGCCCTTGGTGGCGTCGTAGAACTGCACGTGCATCTGCGGGTCGGCGTTGTCGGTGATCGCGACCAGCCCGCTGGGGAGCACGGTCGGGGTCGTCCCGCTGCCGGCGCTGAGCTGGCCCGGCTTGTGCTGCGACCCGTTGTCGTAGGCCGTCCGCCAGGCGATCTCCGGCTGCCCGTCGGCGCCGAGGTCGACCTTGACCAGGGCCTCGGTCGTGACCAGGTAGACCCCGGTGTCGTCGGCCGCGAGTGAGTTGGCGATCTCGCCCGGCAGGTCCAGCGGCTGCCCGGAGCCGGCCACACCGATCCGGCCGTCCTGCGTCGCGTACCACGGGTGGCCGGCCCAGTCCGGCATCAGGGCGACCAGGCAGTCGTCGTCGGGCACGACCGCGGTGAGGTCGACCTCACCGAGCTGGGCGAGATCCTCGCTGTCGACCGTCACCACCCGGCGATCGGTCGTGCCGACCACCGCGTGCTCCAGCGCGTCGAGGTAGAAGTAGGCGCCGCCGCACAGGTCCGCCCACGGCTTGGTGCTGGACTTCTTGCGGTCCGGCAGGTCGAAGGTCCGCAGCGGGTGCATCGTCTCGGGGTCCAGCACGTGCAGGACGGGTCCGCTGCGGTTGCCGCACAGCGCCACCAGCCTCCCGTCGGGGTCGAACGCCAGCGTCGCGCACTCCTCGAGCCCGTACCACGCCGTCGTCACCGCGGGGTCGTCGCCGAGCGGCCCCGGACCCTGGTAGCTGTCGGTCGCCCACGCGTCGTCGTGCATGGAGCTGCGGCCGTTGGGCGCCAGCCCCGGATGCTGCGGCACGTCCAGGGTGATGGGCTGGGGCGTGGCCGCGTGACCGTCGTACGACGGCGTGACCAGCAGCCCGCCGCCGGGCGGGATGGGCAGCCGGCCGTCGGGGAGCAGGACGACGACCAGGGTGCCGGCGCCGAGCAGGGCCACCAGCCCCAGCACGGCCCAGCGGTTCGGTCGCATCCGGCGCCGGGTCGCCGGAACCAGCACGGCGATGACCAGCAGCGCCAGGCTCCAGGGGCCGACCGCGAGCCAGGCCGCGACCAGCAGCACGAGCGCGACGGCGAACCCCACGCGCGCAGCATGCCGCACTCTGCACAGGCGGGGCATTCAGCGGCAGACTGCGCCCTGTGACGCTCGAGTCCACCTACCTCTTCCCCGGGATGTCCGCGGTCATGTGGATCGTCATCCTCGCGCTGGCCACCCCGGTCATCATCACCATCCTGGTGCTCGTCCTGGTCCGGATGCTGATGAAGCGCGCCGGCACCGGGCTGCCCCAGGCGCTCGGCTCCGCGGTCGGTGGCGGGATGGCGCAGCCGACCCGCGGCACCATGCATGTCGTCGGCTGCAGCGCGATCGAGCGGCACGCGATGATCGCGCCGTGCACGATCGCCTACGCGATCGAGGCGCCCGGCATCCCGGCGTTCTCGGGCCAGGGCACGTTCTACGCCCAGACCCAGCGCTGGCCCCAGCCCGGCATCAACCTGCCGGTGGTCTTCGACGCGGCCAACCCGGCGCACGTCGACATCGACTGGGAGCACGCGCCGCGACCGATCGACATCGCCACCGGCGCCGCCGAGCAGCTCGCCCAGCAGCTCAACCAGCGCGGTACGCCGCCACCGGCGGGCCAGCAGTAACTCAGTGTCCAGCCCACTCCTGGGGCGCTGTAACCCTGAGGCAGTGGACTGGACACCGAGTTACTGGTCCTGGTCGACCCGCTCGGTGGTCGGGGAGAGGCTGGCGTAGCCGAAGGTCAGCGGGTGACGGGGGAACTGGTCGAGTGAGGCCATGTGCGCAGTATCGCGGTGCGCGTGGGCAGCAGCCCCTCATGGCGGGCCACGGCGGTCGCGGCGAGGATCGTGAAGGCGATGCACGAGGCGTTGGTGACCGGTACGACGATCCCCTTGGCCAGCACGAAGGTGCCGAGCGGCTGGCTCTCCAGGAGCACGAAGACCACGGCCGCCTTGGTCAGCAGCGCGCCCGCCCAGACCAGGGTCAGCCGGCGGAACAGCTGCTGGATCCCTGGCCGGGCGTGCAGCTCGTCGGTGAGCGGGTAGAAGTCGCCGGCCAGCCGGGCCACGACCGGACGGGCCGTCATCGCCGAGACGAGGAAGGCCGTGCCGATGAGCACGTCGGTCAGCACCGGCTGCAGGAAGTAGATGAACGTGCTGTGCGCCGCCAGCGCCACGACGGTGCGGAGGGTCAGCACCCCGGCCGTCAGGAGCAGCATCCCCGACGCACGCCGGCCGGTCAGCGCGCGCACCGAGATGGCGCCGTAGGACCAGATGAGCGCTGCGACGATGGCCGGCCAGATGCCCAGCGCGACGAAGAGCGAGTAGAAGACGATCGCCGGCACCACGCACGCGACCAGCAGGCTGACGCCGACCCGGCGCAGCACGTCGGCGAGCTGCGGGTGGTGGACAGGCCCCTGCCCGACCTCCGTCGCGAGCTGCGGCAGAGGTGCAGTCGCGTGGAGATCGAGCAGGGCCATGGGTGGAATCACACCGGTCGGCGACGGGGTCTCGGGTGGGTTCGCCAGGACGCTGGGGTTCTGGTCCAAACGACGGCGCCGTCGAACGGACGAACGTCGCCGGTTTCCAGCCCATCGGTCGGGACGAGCCGCTAGGCTCCCTCGCTCCGCCGGGATCATGCTGGGTATGGATCTCGACCGGGTCTTCGAGTGGGACGGCCGTCGCATCGCCTGGACGGTCGCCGGGTCGGGGCCACCGGTCGTGTTCTGCCACGGCACCCCCTTCTCCTCGCGGGTGTGGTGGCCGTTCGCCGAGGCGCTGGCTGCCGACTTCACCGTCCACCTGTGGGATCTGCCGGGCTACGGCCGGTCGTCGATGGACCCCGAGCACCGGGTCGCCGCCGACGTGCACGCGCGGGCGTTCCGGGCGCTGCTCGACCACTGGGGGCTCGACCGGCCGCAGGTGGTGGCACACGACCTCGGCGGGCTGGTCGCGCTGCGGGCCCACCTCGTCGAGGGGGCGTCGTACGCCTCGCTGTTCCTGGTGGATGTGGTCGCGATCCCGCCGAGCGGGTCGCCGTTCTTCCGGTTCGTCCAGGACCACCCCGGGCTGCTCCCCCAGCTACCTCAGTACGTCCACGAGGCGATCGTCCGCGCCTATGTCGGGAACGCGACCCACCGCGGGCTGTCGAGCCACGAGCTCGACGCGCTCGTCGAGCCGTGGACCGGGGCCGTCGGACAGCCAGCGTTCTACCGGCAGATCGCCGACTACGACCTCGGGCTCCTGGAGGACAACGAGCGACGGCTGGGCGACCTCGACCTGCCGGTGCGGATCCTCTGGGGAGCCGAGGACACCTGGATCCCGGTCGAGACAGGTCGCCGTCTGGCCGGGCTGGTCCGGGACGCGGTGCTCACCGAGGTGCCGGGCGCCGGCCACCTGATGCAGTACGACGCTCCGGTCGCCCTCGCCACCGGGCTGCGCGACTGGTTGCGACCGACGGCATGATGTCGGCATGGCCGACCCCCGCGCAGGACAGCCCGCCCAGCCGAAGGATCTGGTGGACCTGTCACACCTCGTGACGGCGTACTACACCCAGGTCCCGGATCCCGACGTCGCCGACCAGCAGGTCGTGTTCGGCACCAGCGGGCACCGGGGTTCGTCCCTCGACACCGCGTTCAACGAGTGGCACATCGCGGCGACCACGCAGGCGATCTGCGACTACCGCAAGCAGCAGGGCTACGACGGCCCGCTGTTCGTCGGTCGCGACACCCACGGCCTCTCCGAGCCGGCGTGGGCGACCGCGCTGGAGGTGCTGGCCGCCAACGACGTGACCGTGCTCGTCGACAGCCGCGACCGCTGGACGCCGACGCCGGCGGTCTCGCACGCGATCCTGCGCGCCAACAAGGGGAAGTCCCTCACCGGGCCCGGTCTGGCCGACGGGATCGTGGTGACGCCGTCGCACAACCCGCCCACCGACGGTGGCTTCAAGTACAACCCGCCGCACGGCGGCCCCGCCGACACCGACGCGACCAGCGTGATCGCCGCGCGGGCCAACGAGCTGATCAAGGCCGGGCTCGACGGCGTCCGGCGTACGCCGTTCGCGAGGGCGCGCGCGGCGGCGAGCTCCTATGACTTCATGGGCATCTACGTCGACGACCTGCCGGCGGTGGTCGACCTCGCGGCGATCAAGGAGGCCGGCGTCAAGATCGGGGCCGACCCGCTCGGCGGCGCGTCGGTCGACTACTGGGCCGAGATCGCCAACCGCCACGACCTCGACCTGACCGTGGTCAACCCGCTGGTCGACGCCACCTGGCGGTTCATGACGCTGGACTGGGACGGCAAGATCCGGATGGACTGCTCCTCACCGTCGGCGATGGCCTCGCTGGTCACCAAGATGACCGGAGGAGAGGTGTCGTTCCAGATCGCGACCGGCAACGACGCCGACTCCGACCGCCACGGCATCGTCACCCACGACGCCGGGCTGATGAACCCCAACCACTACCTCGCGGTCGCGATCCAGTACCTCTTCGGGGGCGCCCGGACCGGCTGGCCCTCGACGGCGCAGATCGGCAAGACCCTGGTGTCGAGCTCGATGATCGACCGGGTCGCCGAGTCGCTCGGCAAGCCGATGGTCGAGGTCCCGGTCGGGTTCAAGTGGTTCGTGCCCGGGCTGCTCGACGGCTCGTTCGGCTTCGGCGGCGAGGAGTCGGCGGGAGCGTCGTTCCTCCGGACCGACGGCACCACCTGGACCACCGACAAGGACGGCATCATCCTCGCACTGCTCGCCTCCGAGATCCTCGCGACGACCGGTCGCACCCCGAGCGAGCACTACGCCGACCTGGTCGCCCAGCACGGCGACCCGGCGTACGCCCGGATCGACGCCCCGGCGACCCGCGAGCAGAAGGCCAAGCTCGCCGCGCTCTCGCCCGACGACGTGACCGCCACCGACCTCGCCGGCGAGCCGATCACCGCCAAGCTCACCGAGGCGCCGGGCAACCACGCGAAGATCGGCGGCCTGAAGGTCACCACCGAGTCGTCGTGGTTCGCGGCCCGCCCGTCGGGCACCGAGGACGTCTACAAGATCTACGCCGAGTCCTTCCAGGGCCCCGAGCATCTCGCCCAGGTCCAGGCCGAGGCCAAGGCCGTCGTGGACGCCGCTCTGGGCGGGTAGCCCCTTCAGAGGTGGTCGGGGACGATCAGCGCGTCCGGGTCGGCGCGGGGCGGCAGCGCGGCCAGGGCCAGCTTGGTCAGGGCGAGCGAGGCCTCGACGCGCACCCGGCCCTTGATCCCCTTGGCCTGCTCGCCGAGCCGCTCCTCGACCGTGGCGCGCACCTGCGCGTCGGTGAACGTCGGCCGGGTCCCCGGCGCGACGTCGACGTCCGGCAGCGCCACCAGCACCGGCAGCAGCTGGTCGCCGAGGCCGTCGAGGAGCTGGAAGCGCTGGTAGCGGCTCAGCTCGGCCCACGCGGCGTCGACCGTACGCCGGCCCTTGCGGACCGTCTTGTCCTGCGCGGCCAGCACGCTCTTGGCCGCGCCCTCCAGGGCGAGGGTCAGCTCCC
>Ga0068860_100001323_pt1 | contig 26880 bp, 23 predicted proteins | sample KBSSwiS32_FD_66597 | JGI IMG/M metagenome (GOLD analysis project Ga0068860, IMG submission 66597) | Switchgrass rhizosphere microbial communities from Kellogg Biological Station, Michigan, USA - KBS Switchgrass S3-2 | ecosystem: Host-associated > Plants > Roots > Rhizosphere > Soil ...
TGCGGCATCTTGTTTCCTTCTTTTCTTTTTTCTACTTCACGACTCAATTGGGAAAGCGCAATGATCGGAACCTGCAACTCTTTCGCAAGACCTTTCAGGTCCCTTGAAATGCGGCTGATTTCCTGCTCGCGATTTGCATTTCTATTTTCACCGGTTCCACTCATCAATTGCAGATAATCGATGATTATCAAGCCGACATTGTGCTTATTCTTCAAACGGCGACATTTCGCACGCAACTCAAAAATGTTTAGCGCAGGAGTATCATCAATAAAAATCGGCGCCTGGGCGAGACGTTGAATTCCTTTTGCATAAAGCTGTTTCATCTCGTGCTCTTCCAATTTTCCTCTTGCGATTTTCTCCAACCAAATTTCACTTTCTGCCGACAGGATACGTTGCACCAATTGACTCGCACTCATTTCAAGACTAAACACAGCAACTGGCGTCGGCTTTTGCGGGTGCAGTGAAGCACTGCGTGCAAGATTCAACGCAAACGCTGTTTTACCGACCGAAGGGCGCGCTGCAAGAATGATCAAATCTGTGGGCTGCCAACCGTAAGTAATGCGATCCAGCGATGCAAATCCGCTCGGAACACCGGAGATATCCTCGTTTTTATGACGAAGGTCCTCGATGCGCTGGATGGTTTTCACCAGGACAGTATCGATACTATCAAAATTCTTGCGAAGATGGTTGTTGGTTATTTCAAATAATTTGCTCTCAGCATCGTCGAGCAAATCGAATACGTCCGTGCTGTCTTCATATGCGTCACCGATGATTTCACCACTAATGCGGATCAGTTCACGTTGGATAAATTTTTGAAGAACAATACGGCAGTGTGCATCGATATTGGCGGAAGAAACCACTGCATTGGTCAAACGCGTGATATAATACGGCCCGCCGACCATTTCTAATTCTTCTCTTGTCTTTAACTCCTCTACGACGGTCAAAATATCGATCGGCTGGCTCTTTTGTGCGAGAGATTGCATCGTGCGGTAAATCCGTTGATGACTCTCGACATAAAAACATTCCGGTTTCAGTATTTCGACGACCGTGTCAAACGCACTTTTTTCCAGCATAATAGCACCAAGTACTGCTTCTTCCAGGTCCTTAGCCTGCGGGGGGATTTTCCCGTATACCATTGTGCTCAGATCTATGGGTGCTTTTCGTCTGAGCTTGCGGTCCTTGTTCAAATTTGTTAAATCCATGAATAACCGTCCATAAAAAGTTTAAAATATTGTACCCGGATTTAAATAACCACTCCCATCTCCTTGCTATTTCACACCGTTTAATAACGCACTTGCGTAGCGTCTTTTTCTGTTTGCACCACAGCAAAACATCAAAGCCATTTGGTTAAATCATCTATTTTAACCAGGCTCATCGGGTCAGTATTCCAGCCTTGTATTAAGAAATTGTTACAGCACTATGAACGCAATGTTATCCCTTTGAGTCAGGACGGCGAATATAAATCGCATTTTTCCGTTCGATACAAAATTTCTTTTTTTATATTTTTCCCTATGCTGTGCACAAGGTTATCTACATCTTTTCGTGGCTTCTTCACACTAACCGTTAAGCTTTCCACAATTTAAAAAAGTTTTTCGCTTATCAGCGTTTTAAATTCACACATCCTGTGCAGAAAGATTTTCACCCGAAAATTTTGCTAGGTTGTGCGGATTACAATATGGCGTTTCACGGTTTTTGGGTACGTGAAAGTTGCAGTCATATAAGAGAAAACCCGCGACATGCGCGGGTTTTATTTTTTTTCGTAATATTTAATTTTTTTTATTCGTCTTTTTTCACGGGACGTCCACTTTCTGTATTTGCCTTTCTCATTTTATTGATATGACTCGCATTCTGACTGACTTGCGAAGCACTGTTTGTTGTTGAATTCGCACGAGCATTATTATTGTTATTGTTTGCCGGGCGAGTTCCGGTAGTAGTAGGTGTATTCACCGGCCTCGTACTGGCGGTCGGACTAGGTGTATTCACCCTGTTATTCGCCGGCGGATTATTACTAACTGTTTGTTGCTGCCTGACATTTCTTGCCGGCGCCGTTGTTGTTGTATTCGGACGAACGTTGTTATTGTTATTGTTATTGTTATTATTGGCCGGCGCCACATTGGTGCTGTTCCTGATCACGGGCTGATTATTATTTGCGCTTTGCTGCTGCCTTACCACTGTAGGCGGTACATTTTCAGCAGGTCGAACTGTATTGTTATTATTTGCCGGCGGCGTGTTATTGTTGTTGTTATAGCTATTGTTATTGTTGTTGTTTCTGATCACAGGAGGATTGTTTACAGCCTGTTCATTTGCTGAAGAACCACCGGCCCTCATATCTCTCAACGATTCCACTCTCGATGGAGCAACCCGAACTGTCTGATTGTTCGAAACCCTCGTTGCGGCAGCGTTCACACGCGGACGATAAACATTATACTGGCCGTTGTTGACCTGTTCACCAGGGCGATTGTAGTCTCTGACGACAGCAGGTCTGATAGCCGTTCCGGAATATCTTTCAACTTCTTGTCTATCCGGACCATTCATGTATACACGCGAATTATTGTTGTTTACGTTCACAACTCGTGTGTTGATCACCGTTGTATTATTGATGATAGTTACATTTCTCGATTCGTTGATATAATAATTGCTTACTCGCTGATTCGCGATATATTGGTGAGGAACGAAGCACCAGTAATTCGCAGGGGGGTTATAAGACCCGGCATAAACATCCATGCGCACGTTCGGTCCTAATGGAGCCCAACCATAGTAATCACTATTAGTTCTCCAGGTAACCCAGGCCGGCGACCATTCGTTTCCGGGAACCCACATCCATCCGTATCCACCTTCATAAAACCATCTTCCGTAGTGGAAAGGCGCCCATCCCCAGCTATAGTTCGAAGTCCAGGTCCAACCCATGTCGGTATAAACCCAGTATCCGTTCGTAGAATAAGGTCTGAAATCTGGGCCTACTGCGGGCATCCACACGTAGCCGTATCCAGGATAGTCTATCCAGTGACCATAAGGGGAAAGATCATCATAGAAATTCTGATAGGAAACTTCCTGCACCACAGGAGCAGGTTCAGGTGCCGGAGCCGGAGTTGGTGTACTCCTTTGCTCGACAACGTAAGTCGGATGACAAGCGCCCAGCGTCAGAGCTGAAGCGATTATGGCGTATAAAATTTTTTTCATATTTCTAAATTGTAATTGTCAAGAGTTGAGTCTTTGACTGCATTTTATGTGCTAAGTACAACCAAGTCTATACGATTAACATTTTATTATGAGTTGACAACTCCCCGTAAATCAGTGCCCTGTTACAGATAAAAACGAATTTGCCGAACAAAAAGTATTTGATTTGGCAGCCATCTCCATTGACTCAAAAAACTATCTTTGCAGCTAATCAAAAAATAGCTTTCATAGATGACTATCAGTTACAACTGGCTGTGTGAATATTTGCCCGGCAAAGAGGAAGGATTACTCGAAAAACCGACTCCGGATCAGTTATCCAAAATTCTAACATCAATTGGCCTCGAAGTTGAAAATGTTTCCAAGTTTGAGTCTGTGAAAGGCAACTTGTCGGGCTTGGTAGTAGGAGAAGTCGTTTCCTGCGAAAAACATCCAAATGCGGACAAGCTTAAGTTGACCCAGGTAAACATTGGCGGGCCCGAATTATTACAGATTGTTTGCGGAGCATCGAATGTGGCAGCGGGTCAGAAGGTAATTGTCGCCCCCGTTTCTACCACTATCTATCCTATAAAAGGAGATCCATTCGAAATAAAATTGGCCAAAATTCGAGGGGTTGAAAGCCAGGGAATGATTTGCGCGGAAGACGAAATTGGATTGGGAGAAGATCACAACGGAATAATCGTATTGAATAAAGATGCAGAAATCGGAAAACCTGCATCAGCTTATTTCAATCTTTACGACGATCACATCATCGAAATTGGTCTCACTCCAAATCACATGGACGCTATGAGTCACCTCGGTGTTGCGCGTGATGTTTGCGCTTATTTGTCGCATCATCAGCAAAAAAAATACAAGGTCAAAACACCATCGACCTCTGAATTCAAAGTGGACGATTATAGTTTACCCATTGATGTGAGCATCGAAAATGAAACAGATTGTGAACGATACTCGGGTGTCAGTATTAAAGGAATTTCTATTGGTCCATCGCCGCAGTGGATGCAGCAAAAATTAAAAGCGATCGGCGTCAGACCGATCAACAACATTGTCGACATAACAAATTTTGTACTGCATGAAACAGGTCAGCCTTTACATGCGTACGACGCTGCTGCTGTCAAAGGAAATAGGATCATCGTAAAAAATTTACCTGCTGGTACAAAATTTATCACGCTCGATGAGAAAGAACGGACGCTTAGTGCAGAAGACCTAATGATTTGCAATCTTGAGGAAGGAATGTGCATTGCCGGCGTTTTTGGAGGCTTAAGAAGCGGAGTAACAGACACGACTAAGGAAATTTTTCTCGAAGCAGCCTGGTTCAATCCACTAAGCATTCGAAAAACTTCATTACGTCATGGACTGAGAACTGATGCTGCAAGCCACTTTGAGAAAGGAATGGACATTTCACAAACGGTTCCGGTTTTGAAGAGGGCAGCCAACTTAATAAAAAGTATTGCTGGTGGGAAAATAGCATCTTCGATCGTTGATGTTTACCCAAAGCCAAAACAAAAAACACAGGTTTCTTTACAGTTCGATTATCTCAAAAAATTGAGCGGCAAAAAATATTCTAATGAAAATGTAAAAGAAATTTTAGAAAACCTGGACTTTGCAATTTTGCAGGAAAACACAAATCAGCTTTTGGTTGCTTCACCTTATCATAAAACGGATATCAGTTTACCGGCAGATATTGTTGAAGAAATAATGCGCATTGATGGATTGGACAATATAGAAATTCCGTCAACAATTAGCATTTCACCCTCAATAGAAACAGATAAAGAAAAATTCCTCTACCAGGAAAAAATCGCCGGGTACCTGATTGGTTGTGGTTTCCATGAGATCTTCACGAATTCCATTACAAACAGTGCATATTATTCGGAAAAGGAGTTGCAGAATACCGTAAAGATGATTAATAATCTCAGCGCAGAGCTGAATATCATGCGGCCTTCCTTGTTGGAGACCGGGCTTGAAAGTATTTCATATAACATCAACCGGAAAAACAGCAATCTTTTATTTTTTGAATTTGGAAAAACCTACAGCACGTCAGGCATCGGAAAATACGCAGAAGAAAATCACTTATGCCTGTACGTTACTGGCAACCTGAATGACGATTCCTGGAAAATGAAAGCGCAGGGAGCCGATTTCTTTTATCTGAAGGGGCTCTGCAACCAAATTCTCCGTTCACTCGGAATCAATGCTTCGTTTGTCACAGAGAAAGATGACCAGAAATTGAAGAATATTGTACAGGTGATCGTGGAGAAAGAATTAGTTTTGAGAACAGGGTCCGTTGATTCATCATTACTAAGAAACTTTGATATAAAACAGCCTGTGTTTTTTGCAGACTTCAAATGGGATGTACTAATGAAACTGGCATCTGCGCAGCGAATTGAATTCAAAGAATTAGCAAAACAACTCCCGGTGTATCGCGATCTCGCAATGGTCGTTAACCGTTCGCTTGCTTACGAAGATGTTGAGAAAACAACTCAGCAGATTGGCCTGGACAAGTTGCAAAAAGTTCAATTATTTGATATTTTTGAAAGCGAGAAACTTGGGAAGGATAAAAAGTCATTAGCGATTAGCTTTACCTTTATAGACGAAGAAAAAACTTTAACCGATAAGGAGATTGATGCAATGATGAATAAAATCATGACAACTTTTGAAGAAAAGCTGAGCGCCGAAATAAGAAAATAGCAATCGACATCTACATAATAATGCAAAAAACAATGCTATGAGTCAACTCGATCAACAACTAAAACGCATGAACGAAAAGCTACAGCAATTGTTGAAGCAATATTATTCGCTGCAAAAGGAAAATGAAAAATTGAAATCGGATTATCAGGAGATGTCCTCGAAATTTAGTGCTGTTGCTATCGAGTCCGACAAATGGCATCAGCAAACTGAAATATTAAAACTGTCGAAGGATACGATGGACGAAGACGAGAAAAAAGCGTTTGAAAAAAGGCTTAGTCAATACGTAAAAGAAATAGATCGCTGCATAGCGCTATTAAATGAGTAGACGGAAATCTGCAAATAAAACATCCTTCTACAAATAAGGTCAGATTCGCTTCACGAGCTTTAGTGTCATTTCATCCGTTCCTTTCGAAACTTCCAGCGTATACTCACCATACGGTAAATTATCGAGGCCTTCCCAATCAATCATTTGTTGGCCGGAGATAATTTCTTTTTCAAGTGCTCCACAAACTAAACCGCTATCATCTTTTAATACTGCGCGAAGAGTGCATTGCTGGGGATGATCCACTTCGAAGGTTAATCTGTCGATAAACAGAAGGGACTTTAATTTTAAAGACATGGCTTTCAGGATATTTGGACTAATTATGTGACCTTTGAGAATCCCTTCAAACTTACTTAACTTCGAAAAGGCAAGAAAGCTTGTCCGGAAACTGCTTCTAAATTTAAAATAAGATATCCAACAATGCAAGAGCTAATACCGATAAATGTACTGATAGGTGATCGCACGTATAGAGTCAAGATAGACCCGAATGACGAAGAGCCAGTACGCAAAACGCTCAAAATCATCAATGATAAAATAATAGAATTCAAAACTCAGTTTTCGGGAAAGGATATGCAGGATTACATTGCCATGGTCCTTCTTTGGTACGCGACACAATTACCCGCCCTCGACGAGCAATCTGTGCCCGGAAAAGACTTCGTCGAAGCACTCCGCAAGATGGAAGACCAGCTGGACAAGGCTTTGGAGCATTAATCTCTTAAACCCTTGTGACAAAAATCCTTATCTTCGCCAACTAACAAAAATTTCCAAGCAGGATAATATGAGCCTGGATAATACAAATACGATTGTGAACTTTTTAAATTTTAGATTCAATGGATCCAAATATCATTTCCATCATAGTTGGCGTTGTCGCTCTGATCATAGGAGTTATAGCGGGTAAACTGATTTTCGCAAAAAACACTCAAAAACAAATTGAAGAATCAAGACAAGAAGCACAAAAAATAATTTCGGATGCACAAACTTCAGCCGAAACTTTAAAAAAGGAGAAAATCCTGGAGGCTAAAGAGAAATTTGTACAACTTAAGGCCGAATACGACAAAGATGTCAATGAAAGAAATCGCAGGCTCGTAGACAGTGAAACAAGAGTAAAGCAAAAAGAACAAGGCATCAATCAAAAAATGGATCAGTTGGATAAACAATCCAAGGACAATGATGCCATAAAAGAAAATCTGAACAGGCAAATCGATGTCGTAAATCAAAAAAGAACTGAGCTTGAAAAGCACCAGGAAGAGCATATCAGGCGTCTTGAAAAAATCGCTGCCCTCAGTGCTGAAGAAGCAAAATCCCAATTGATAGAAAGCCTCAAACATGAGGCACAAACCCAAGCTCTTGCGCTGCAGCAGGAAATTGTCGATGATGCCAGGCAAAAAGCCAACAAAGAAGCCAGGAAAATTATCATTCAAAGTATCCAGCGAACCGCTGCGGAACAGGCTATCGAAAATTCCATAACCGTTTTTAATCTGGAAAGTGATGAAATAAAGGGGCAGATCATCGGAAGGGAAGGTCGAAACATCCGGGCTATAGAAGCAGCAACCGGGGTTGATTTGATTGTGGATGATACACCTGAGGCAATTGTTCTTTCTTCGTTTGATCCACTGAGACGGGAAATCGCCCGATTGTCACTACAAAGACTCGTTGCCGATGGTCGCATTCACCCTGCCCGTATCGAAGAAATTGTTGAAAAAACACGCAAGCAAATTGAAGAACAGGTCATGGAGATTGGTGAAAGAACCGTAATTGAATTGGGCATACATGGTCTACATAAAGAACTCGTGCGTATCGTCGGAAAAATGCGTTTCCGTTCGTCCTATGGTCAAAACCTCCTCATGCATAGCCGTGAAGTAGCAAATCTTTGTGCTATCATGGCTGCCGAATTGGGTATGAATCCAAAGCTTGCTAAAAGAGCTGGTTTATTACATGACATCGGAAAAGTTCCCGATGAAGAAACTGAATTGAGCCACGCTCTCCTCGGAATGAAGCTGGCTGAAAAATATGGCGAAAATCCTGCCGTTGTAAATGCCATCGGCGCCCATCATGATGAAGTCGAAATGCAATATGTGATCGCTCCGGTAATTCAGGCTTGCGATGCGATCAGTGGGGCCAGGCCGGGGGCAAGAAGAGAAATCATGCAGCAGTATCTTCAGCGCATTAAGGATCTAGAAAACCTTGCGATGACATATCCCGGCGTCGAAAAAGCATATGCGATCCAGGCCGGCCGTGAGCTTCGCGTAATCGTTGAAGCAGATAAAGTGACTGACGGAGACAGTGATAAACTAAGCTTTGAAATAGCTCAAAAAATTCAAACTGAAATGACTTACCCGGGTCAAATCAAGGTTACCGTTATTAGGGAAAAGAGAGCGGTGAATGTGGCGAGATAAGCTAAATGTGAGAATGTGAAAATGAATCGCGGATTTGCGGATTAGAGCGGATTTCGCGGATCTTCAAGCTCAATATCATTACTGAATATTGATTGTTTCTTCGCAGAAAAAAGCTAGAGTTGGTAATCAATTTTCAACTGGAAGATCTGCGAAATCCGCTCTAATCCGCAAATCCGCGATTCATTTTCACATTTCCACATCTTCACATTTTCACATTTTCACATTTTTTTGCCATTTCCCCAAAACCTTCTTACTTTTGCCTCCCCAAAAATTTATGTCATGAACGCGGCAGTAGCATTTGTACACGAGCAGTTAACCGGAAAAAGAGAGTTACCAAAGTTCAAATCCGGCGACAATATTACCGTCAACTATAAAATCATTGAAGGTAATAAAGAGAGAATTCAAAGCTTTAAAGGGGATGTTATAAAACGTCAGGGTGTTGGTCATACTGCTACGTTCACTGTTCGCAAAATCTCTGATGCCGTTGGAGTTGAAAGAACTTTTCCTTTATATTCTCCTAACATCGAATCAATAGAAGTCAATAAAGTAGGCCGTGTACGCCGCGCTAAGCTGTTTTTTCAACGCGAAAGAAGTGGTAAAAGCGCTCGTATCAAAGAAAAAAGAACCATTACTGAATAGCAGAGTCTGGGTGTTTAATAACACGTTGGGACTTTTTCGATCTGGGTATTCGGATGCATTAAAAGATTCTGTTTTTTGAGTATGCATTGCTGGTTAAAACTGTTAACTTTGTATTTCTAAATAGTTCCCGATATGTTTACTAATTTTTTGCAATCCTTCTTGTTGATATCAGCGCCAGGTGGTACTGAGTGGATTTTAATTATTCTTGCGGTGCTGATTCTTTTTGGCGGTCGCAAAATTCCTGAATTCATGCGTGGCCTGGGTCGCGGCATTCGTGAATTCAATGATGCAAAAGATAACGTGAAGAAAGAATTAGAAGAAGGAATCAAGGAAAAGGACAAACAACCTTCTTCTACACCTCAACAATAATTTCTTCTCTTTATTTTTTTATAACCGATTTTTGTAACAACAGAAATCGACACTCGAGTTGTTTAATTTCCATTCGATACAAGACTATCATGCCGCATTACGAAGTGGTTCTACTTCCTGTGTCGAAGCAGTTCAATTTTATTTAGCACGAATCGATGCCGCTGTGCACTTGAATGCATATACGAAGGTATATGCGGAAGAAGCGTTGCGCATCGCTCACTCACTCGATCAAAAAAGAAAATCAGGACAAACAATCGGCAAATTACATGGAGTAGTTGTCGGTTTGAAAGATGTGATTTGTTATAAAGATCATCCGGTCACTGCTGCATCAAAAAGTCTCGAAAATTTTATTTCGATTTACAACGCAACAGCTGTTGAAAGGCTCCTGCAGGAAGAAGCTATTATCATCGGCCATCAAAACTGCGACGAATTTGCAATGGGTTCAACCAACGAAAATTCGTTTTACGGAAAAGTCTTGAACGCCGCCGACACCACAAGGGTTCCCGGTGGTTCGTCAGGAGGTCCTGCCGTTGCAGTACAGGCAGATTTGTGTATGGTGAGTTTGGGAAGTGATACAGGCGGCTCAGTAAGGCAGCCGGCTGATTTTTGCGGAATCGTTGGGTTGAAGCCAACGTACGGCAGAATTTCGCGGCATGGCCTGATCGCGTATGCCTCCTCTTTCGACCAGATTGGGATATTTGGGAAAAATGTTTCCGACGTTGCACAAGTATTGGAAATAATTTCCGGGAATGATCCGCTAGATGCAACCTCGTCCCATACCCCTGTTCCCTCTTTTTCTGCCAATGGCCATAGCCAGGAAAGGCCCAAATACCGGATTGCCTATTTCAAAGAGGCCCTTCAACATGAGTCACTTGACCCTGAAATCCGGGAAAATTTCCTCAAAGTCGTTGCCGGCTTGAGATCCGCAGGCTTTGATGTCCAGGAAATCAATTTCGAACATTTGGATTATGCGGTGCCGGCATATTATATCCTCACAACGGCCGAAGCTTCGTCCAATTTATCGCGTTACGATGGTGTTAAATATGGTACCAGATCACCGGAATCTGCAACTGATTTGAAAATTTTTTACAAGAAGAACAGGTCGGCAGGTTTTGGCAAAGAAGTTAAACGACGTATATTATTGGGAACCTTTGTATTAAGCGCTGGTTACTACGATGCATACTTTACGCGCGCCCAACAGGTAAGAAAAATATTGGTTGATAAGACCAACCTGATATTCAACAGCTTCGACATCATTTTATCCCCCACGAGTCCTACTACGGCTTTTAAGATCGGCGAAAAAATGGATGACCCCATCGCCATGTATCTCGCTGATATCTATACTGTTTACGCAAATCTTGCTGGAATTCCCGGCATTTCCCTTCCCCTTTTCCGTCATACAAATGGCATGCCTTTTGGTATTCAGGCTATGACGAACCGATTTAAAGAGTTACTTTTGTTAGAGTTCTCACACTATCTGATGCAACAATTTAAGTCCTACGAGAATCCGCCTTTATGAAAATTCGGAATTAATTAGATCGACGTTTCCGAACAATTATCCGCAATCCATCCCCTTGAAAAATTTATGAGCCAGATATCTGGTTTGTAAATCTTTTAAACACTAAAAGAATGAAACGACTTTTATTGTTGGGCATCTTTTGCATTGGATCGATTTATGGAATGCTCGCGGACAACGGCGCCAAGAGCAAGAAAGCCAAACCGACCGTAAGAAGCGCCAATGACACGAGCTACAATGCGTCAGGATTTAATGACCTGTTTATCACTTCTTCGAACAACACCACTAATGGTGCTCGTTTGAATCCCCGGGCAATTAGTTTTGTTCAGGATTATTTTGCGAAAAATAGTAGGGACCTGCAGGATATGAAGGAATGGGGTCGCCCTTATTTTAACCTGATTGACGGCATCCTGGCCGAATATGGACTTCCAACCGAATTAAAATACCTCGCGGTTATTGAATCAAATCTCAAATCGAACGCACTTTCATATGTCGGTGCCGTAGGGCCATGGCAGTTAATGCCAGCCACAGCGCGTATTCTCGGTTTGAAAGTATCCCGTAAACATGATGAAAGGACCAATTATTACAAAAGCACCAAGGCAGCAGCAATTTATTTGCGCGATCTGTATTCTGAATTAGGTGACTGGCTTCTTGTAATTGCTGCCTATAATGGCGGAACTGCGAACGTTTACAGGGCCATCAAAAGGAGTCACAGCAGGAATTTTTGGGATCTGCAATACTACTTGCCAACCGAGTCAAGAAACCACGTTAAAAAATTCATCGGAACTCATTACGTGTTTGAAGGTCAGGGTGGCGTAACAACACTTACCAAAGATGAAGCAACTCAACAATTGTCTGGTTCATCGATGTATGTATTTAATCGCAAACTGTCGAAGGATGAATTGAATAATTCCAAAACAATTTCAGTATCTGGTAAGTACCATTCATCAGTAGTTGCAAAATATGTTGTAATGGATATTAACGAGTTTAACCGTTACAATCCTGAATTTGATAAAGTCATGTCGAGTGTCAATAACACCTATGAACTCAAATTGCCAGCTGATAAAATGGATTTATTTGCAGCAAACAAATATCAAATTCTTAACGAATCTGTGCAGTTCTTATTAAACGAAGATGCGGCAGATACAGCCCAAAAGAATTTGGGTGAAATTGCAAAAGGTAAATAACAACCATCATAAAAAAGTAGAGAAAAGGAAGTGGTTAACCACTTCCTTTTTTTTATGACTCTTCATTTAGAAGTATGGAGCTGATAATCTTTTGAAGCGACATTCTGCAATACTGTTGTTCCTACACCTCACTATATATCTCCCAAGTCTCTCCATTAGGACTCCAATAAAGCAACATCGACTCAGGCTTAAGTCAAATAGGGCTAGAATAGGGCTATGATAGGAGGATGATAGGGCGATGACTAAACGCTACCGCATATTAGCAGCGGCACAACTCCGGGTCTGCATTATTTGAAAGCAATGTAACGTAAAGATAAATGTAATTAGAATAATTATCGCCACCTATGGAGTCAATACTGTCTTCATCGCTTCAGCCTTCAACAAACACTCAGCAAATTCTTTTTCAGCATCGCTATAAAAAGTGATTCCGGAACCAACCTGGTATGACAGGTATTTGTTCTTCGCGTTGTAAAGTATACTTCGAATCACGACATTGAAATCAAAATCTTTATTTGGTTTTACATATCCTAATGCGCCTGAAAATAATCCTCTTTTTGTTTTCTCGTATTTCTCAATAAGCTGAAGAACTTTTACTTTTGGTGCCCCCGTCATTGAACCCATTGGGAAAGTTGCTTTAATCATTTCTGTCCACGATAAATCATCACGTACTATACCGCTTATTGTCGATACCATCTGATGCACCTGCGGGAATGTATAAATTCCATATAATTCATTCACACGCACGGACCCTTCTTTACAAATTCTCGACAAATCATTTCTGACAAGATCAACAACCATCACGTTTTCCGAACGTTCCTTTGCACTTGAATACAACTGTTCGCGAAATTCATTATCCTGTTGCGCATTCATCCTGTCTCTACCGGAAGTTCCCTTCATCGGTTGTGTCAAAATAACATCACCATTCTTCTTTAAAAATCTTTCGGGACTAGCACAGAGGAGATATTTTTCATTCAGCCTGTAAAAAGACCCAAAAGGTGTTGGAGAAATATTACTTAAATGATCATAAGTTGACAGCGGATCAATTGAAATCTGTTCTGAAAAAAACTCCTGGCAAAAATTTATTTCATAACAATCTCCACGCAAAATATGATTTCTTAATTTTCCAATTACGTCAATATATTCAGACTTTGAAAACCTCGAGTTGATTTGAATTTTATTTCGTTCCTGAGTTGACGGATTGAATTTCCCTTCACGAATTTCCCGGAAAATTTTTTCATGACTCGAATCAAATACGCCAATAGAGAAGTTACTCTTATTTAGTTCAATAATTATTTCGGGAACAAAAAAGAATAAATCCGGAAATTGAATATGATCGGAATGACGCGAAGTCAATAACTCGATTTCATTTTTCAGATCGAAACTAAAATGTCCAAATAACCAGTCATCATTTTCCTGAGCAAATTGTTTTAGATGAGCGAAAGCGCTTCCGGCGTCAACGTCAATGCTTTTTAAATTTCCGGCGCCGACCAGGCACTCGTAAGAATGTTGTTGCGAAGTATATTCGTGATTGTCCAAAAAGCAACAGGTATTGAACCGGTTTGCCCAGCTCAATACCTGTAACTTGGTTTTATAAAAATCGTTTACGGGGAATGAAACGAAAGCTCTTTTCACTATCTTTTGTTAGTCCAACTATCAAAAGTCGTCCTCTTCTTCTTCGAAACCTCTGTCATTAAAAAGATCGAGATTTTTGAATTCATCATCCAGACCTAAATCATCCTCATCAGCTCCCTTGCCGGCCTTCTTCGGACCAGTGGTTCCACCTTTTTTAGATTTAGATCTTGGGATATCAAATTCATCGAAGTCGGGATCCCACTCTTCTTCTTCTTCCACTTTGTCCCATTCATCTACTTCATCAACGCCATCGTCGATGTCATCGTCATCATCCTCATCTTCGTCTTTTTTCTTGGGAGATGCTTTGCCGGATTTTTTTGCTTTAGGAGTATCAAAATCATCATCTTCTTCCTCTTCATCATCATCTTCCTTTTTCTTTGGTTTTGGTGATGCTTTACCAGGAATTTCTTTTGATGATCCAGGTGCGGATTTTTTTGAATCCTTTTTCTCCTTATCAGATTTTGGTGCCATGTTCCAATAAGATTAATATTGTAAAATTTCAGCGAAGTTTTTAATTAGCCAAATTTTTTTAAAATAATTTTTCAGCCTCCGGCCTATAGATTTTCTATTAGTTGATTACGACCCGGACCGTTTGAAATATAGGATACATTCACTTTCAAATAGTCATTGATGAAATGAATGTAATTTGTCATATGATCGGGCAATTCCTGATATTTTTTTGTCGCAGTGATATCAGATTTCCAACCTGCAAATGATTTAAGGACAGGCTCTATTTTCATTCTCGTCATCTGAAAAGGCACTTCTTCCGTTTTTTGTCCGTCAATATTGTAAGCGGTACATACTTTCAGTTCAGAAAACGCATCGAGAACATCAGCTTTTGTCATGACAAGCTGAGTCACTCCATTGATCATACACGCGAATTTCAAAGCGACCAAATCAATCCAGCCACAGCGTCTCGGCCTTCCTGTAGTTGCACCAAATTCATTGCCAATCTTGCGTAGCTCTTCCCCAATTGAATCCGTTAGTTCAGTTGGGAAAGGTCCGCTTCCCACGCGGGTACAATAAGCCTTCGTAACTCCGATGACATCACGGATCTTTTGTGGCGCAATTCCAAGGCCGGTGCAAACTCCGGCGGAGATTGTATTCGATGAAGTAACAAAAGGAAAAGTTCCAAAGTCAACATCTAACATGCTTCCCTGTGCTCCCTCTGCGAGAACCGATTTTCCCTGATTGATTTTATCATTGATAAAATATTCTCCATTCACAATTTTGAACTGCCGCATAAATTCAAGTGCTTCGAAAAATTCTTCTTCCCATGCGGACATATCTTCCTTAAAGTGAAAACCATCCAACAGTTGCTGATGTTTAAGACGCAGCTTTATGTATTCGGTTGTAAAACTTTTATCTAATAGGTCCCCGACACGTAGCCCGTTTCTACCGGTTTTATCCATATAGGCAGGTCCGATTCCTTTCAGGGTCGAACCGATTTTCTCGACGCCTTTAGCCATCTCTGATGCCTTATCCAGCGCACGATGAGTTGGCAGAATTAGATGCGTACGCTGAGATATATAGAGATTCTTTCTATAGTCAATACCAAATGCGGCAACTGACTCACATTCCTTTCTCAACGTTACCGGATCAAGCACAACTCCGTTCCCAATCAGGTTGATTGTAGACTCATGAAAGATACCGGATGGTATTTGATGAAGAACTATTTTTTTATCGTTTACATATAATGTGTGCCCGGCATTTGGGCCGCCCTGGAAACGGGCAATGATATCATATTTTGGAGCGAAATAATCAACAATTTTACCTTTTCCTTCGTCACCCCATTGCATCCCTAAGATTACATCAACCATTAATACTGATTTGCAGGTTTATTATTTTGGAAGCAGCAAAAATAAGTGATTGGAATTGTAAAGCGAAACGATTTTAAAAGCAACAAATACACCCTTAAAAGGTTAGATTCTAGCTATTTTCTGTATCATAACGATCAACGGACTGAATTCCGTTGAGTTGCTTTAATCGTCTCACCGATTCATCAAGTTCTTCTTTGTCGTGCACATAGATTTTTATATTGCCTTCAAAGATTCCTTCTTTGGCTTCAATGGTAAGAGCGTTGATATTTAGGCGCAATTCGCCGGAGATGAGATTTGTGATTTTGTTGATGACACCAACATCATCAAGTCCAACAATCCGAATACCTGTGAGAAAAGAAATTTCTTTATTCTTGGCCCATTTTGTTTTGACTACCCGATGACCATAATTGGATAATAGTTTCGCAGCGTTTGGACAATTAGTGCGATGGATAGTTAAGCCTTTACCCGTAGAGACAAACCCAAATACATCATCACCGGGAATTGGCTTACAACAATTAGCCAGCGTGTAAACAATCCTGTCACTGCTTTCTCCAAAAATCACAAGCTCCGCATCCTTTCGTTGTGTTTGACTCGGAGACTCAAACTTTACATCTATTATGGGTTTTGCAGGCTTCGGTGGCTCAAGTCGATCACCCAACAAATGGAATTCTTTGAGTTCTTTCAGATCGATGCTTTTTACTGCAACCTGGTAAAAGAAATCCAGTGACGAATTGAATTTGTAAAAAGATGTCAGTACATCGATATTGTGTTGGTTATACGCGGCGCCAAAATTTTCCAATTTTCTCTGAATGATATATTTGCCTTCATCAGCAATTTTTCTTTTTTCCTCTTTTAACGCATCTTTCACTTTGCTTTTTGCCTTCGCAGTGACGACAATATTTACCCAATCTTCACTCGGTTTTTGTTTACTCGACGTGATAATTTCTACCTGGTCACCACTTCTTAATTTGTGACTGATCGGTACAAGCTTGTGATTCACTTTCGCTCCTATACACTGAACTCCAATTGCACTGTGAATTGAAAAAGCAAAATCCAATGCGGTCGATCCGACAGGAAGCATTTTGACATCTCCTTTCGGAGTGTAGACATAAATTTCTTCAACGAGAAAACTTGTTTTAAAATCCTGCAGAAAATTTATTGAGTCGTTGTCTTCTGTGCTCAGCACTTCGCGAATCTGCTGAAACCATTTATCGAAGCGGCTTTCATCATTCCCTCCTTCTTTGTACTTCCAATGTGCAGCCAATCCTTTCTCAGCAATTTCATTCATACGTTTTGAACGGATTTGTACTTCGACCCACTTTCCCTGGGGACCCATCACTGTGGTGTGTAGCGCTTCATATCCATTTGACTTCGGATTGCTGAGCCAGTCGCGCAGCCGCTCCGGTGAAGGTGTATATTCGTCAGTGATCATCGAATACACTTTCCAACAGTCTTCCTTTTCTCTTTCCGGTGGCACGTTAATGATGATCCTGATTGCAAATAGATCATACACTTCTTCGAATGCGACGGCCTTCTTTCGCATCTTGTTCCAAATCGAATGAATGCTTTTCGGACGGCCATGTATTTCGAATTCTACCTGCGCCTTTTCAAGTTTTTCTTTGAGCGGTTTAATGAATTCGTTTATATATCTTGATCGCTCGCGTTTTGTTTCAGAAAGTTTTCTCGCTATCTCCTTGTATTCTTCCGGCTCGAGATATTTCATCGCCAAATCTTCCAATTCAGTCTTGATATTATACAAACCCATGCGATGTGCAAGAGGTGCATACACATAGACCGTTTCGGAAGAAATTTTTAATTGCTTTTCTCTCTTCATGCTGTCGAGCGTACGCATATTGTGCACACGATCGGCAAGTTTGATCAGGATAACCCGGGGATCATCCGTGAGCGTCAATAAAATTTTCTTGAAATTTTCGGCCTGCTGGGAAGCATTGACATCAATGACATTTGAGATTTTTGTCAACCCATCCACGATCCTGGCAATCTCGCCTCCAAAATCCCGTTCGATATCTTCAAGTGTAATGTCAGTATCTTCGACCGTATCGTGTAACAATGCGCAAATAGTTGACCGTATGCCAAGCCCGATCTCTTCGACACAAATTCTTGCCACAGCCAGTGGATGCAGAATATAAGGTTCCCCGCTTTTCCTTCGCATGGTCTTATGTGCCTCGGCGGCCATCTCGAATGCGTCCCGCACTAATTCCTTATCCCCCGTCTTCAACTTGGGTTTTAATGAGCGCAGTAGCCCACGGTATTCCCTTAAAATGAGCTTTTTTTCCTGTTCGCCGGTGAGATTATATTTAGGTATCGCCGCAACTGTTTCCATTTCTACGAATTTACGAAATAGCATCCGTACTTCAGAGACGTTAAGCGTTTAACGATCAATGTTTAACGTTTAATGTATTTTAGAAGCAAGATTTTAATGGTGCCGCGTTCATTAGTTTTCTTGATAAAATATGCTACTTTTGCAGCCGTTTTGACAATTAGCAAAACGTTTACCGGCTTTATTAACCATGCGGGTGTGGCGAAATTGGCAGACGCATCAGACTTAGGATCTGACGCCGCGAGGCATGTAGGTTCGAGTCCTATCACCCGCACAAAAAAGAGTTGACAGTTGGCAGTTGGCGGTTTTCAGATTAAGGAGCAAAAGTATCTCCGGACTCTGTCAACTATCAACTGCCTGTTGACTACTTACAAATCGATCAAACTTAAATAACTCAGTTATGGGTACGGTGGTAAGAGAAAACATCGGGCTATTAAATGACAAAATCACAGTCAAGGTAGAAAAAAACGACTATCTCCCTTCATTCGAAAAAGCTCTGAAGGATTACAGCAAAAAAGCCAATATTCCCGGATTTCGCAAAGGAATGGTTCCGGCCGGATTGATTAAAAAGATGTACGGGAATTCTGTGTTTGCCGACGAAGTATTGAAAAGCGTCGAAAAGGAACTCACGGATTACATGACAAAAGAAAATTTGGAAATCTTCGCCCAACCATTGCCACTTCCTGAAAATGATGCCAGGCAAATTAATATGGGAAAGCCTGAAGAATATTCTTTTGCTTTTGAAGTAGGATTAAAACCCGAATTCAATTTACCTGCCCTGGCCGAGTTGCATCCCACGCGAAATAAAATCACAGTTACAGATCAAATGGTCAACGAAGAAATCGAGAGGTTGCAATTACGTAATGGAAAGATGACTGAACCGGAAACTGTTACGAGTGACGATAATGTGCTCAATATCACATTCACTGAATCGGACGAAAATGGAAATCCTGTCGAAGGCGGAAAACAGAAAGATAATTCTGTCCTTGTAAAATATTTTAATGAAGATTTTCGCAAGCAATTGCAAGGAAAAAAGAAAGACGATACAATGGTCTTGCAATTATCAAAGGCATTTGACGAGAAAGAAAGAGATTGGATCACCCATGACCTGGGATTCGAGAAAGATGATGCAACTGCTGATGATAAATATTTCAAAATAATAATTACAAAAGTAGGACTGGTAGAAAAATCCGACTTGAATGAAACATTCTTCAAATCGGTTTATCCTGATAAAGAAATTGCAACCGAAGAAGCATTTCGCACTGCTGTGAAAGATGAGATACAACAGTATTGGGACAATCAAAGCCGAAGTCAACTACAGCATACACTGTATCATGAATTGATTAACCACACCAAAATTGATTTTCCGGAATCATTCCTGAAACGCTGGCTTCTAACTGGTGGAGAGAAACCAAAAACACAGGAAGAAGTAGAACAGGAATTTCCAGTGTTTGCGGATCAGCTAAAATGGACTTTGATACTAGATAAAGTTGCGCGGGAAAATAATATCGAAGTTGTTGCTGACGATATCAAAAATTTCGCAAGGCAACAATTGCTCGGATATATGGGGGCTCAGGCCGTTGATGAATCTCAACCATGGGTAGCAGATTATATCAGCCGTATGATGCAAGACAGACGATTTGTAGAAGATGCCGTGCATCGCATCAGAACTGATAAGATCCTCAGCTGGACTGAATCACAAGTAGCGCCGGTTGAGAAAGAAGTCACCAGTGAAGAATTTTTGAAAATGCAGGACGAGCATCAACATCATCATCACTAATCGTGAAACATAAAACGTGAAACGGCAGGGATAGTGTTATCTCTGCCGTTTTACATTGGTAACACCGAGGGATACTCGTTTCCCAGATCAATGACGAATTTCCTGTTATCCGTAAATCAATTAAGGCGATCCGCTCGCCTGTCGGTATAATCCGCGATTCATGTTCGTCACATTTCTATCTGCAACTCTGTCAGTTTTTTGGAAGTTTAAAAGTTTGGACGGAGATTTGAAAGATATATTCCTACTTCAAATTAAATCACATTCCATTTTTTCGAAAGGAAGAAAAATTGAAAAATACTATGAATCCAGAAGCCGAATTTCAAAAGTATGCTGTAAAACACAGAGGCATTTCCAGCAATACCTTGCATGATTACAACAAATATCTTGTGACAAGCCTCACACCAAATATCATTGAAGAACGTCCCATGAACGTAGCCGTTATGGACGTGTACAGCCGGTTGATGATGGACCGCATTATTTTTCTTGGTTACCCCATCAACGACGAAGTAGCAAATATTATCACTGCACAATTGCTTTTTCTTGACAGTACTGACAGGCATCGTGACATTCAAATGTATATTAACAGTCCCGGGGGAAGTGTTTACTCGGGTTTAGGAGTATACGATACAATGCAATATGTAACGCCAGACGTGGCCACTATATGTATCGGCATGGCTGCATCGATGGGCGCAACGCTGATGTGTGCAGGCACTAAAGGAAAGAGAACCGCATTGAAGCATAGCCGCGTCATGATGCACCAACCGAGTGGCAGCATTGGGGGACAAGCCAGCGACATTGAAATCACTGTGAACGAAATAAAAAAAATAAAGAAGGAGTTGTACGAAATCTATGCTATTCACACGGGAAAAACGGCAAAGCAGGTTGAGAAAGATTGTGATCGCGACTACTGGCTTACAGCTAATGAAGCAAAAGATTATGGCTTAGTTGACGAAGTCCTTCTCATTAATCCAAAAAAAGATAAAAAAGAAAGCTAAATCGCAATATTCTATCAAATCATTTCAATCTAAAATTATATGATGAATTATTCGAAATATTTTTTCAAACCGCTACGGTCGGACGATGAGCCAGACGAACAAGAACCAAAAGAAAAGGAGAATACCGATTTAGGTATGTTGTCAAAGAAATTAGAAAAATATTTTTTTGAAAGCCGCGCAGTTCAGTTGTGGGGACCTGTTGAAGACCGTTCAGCCAAAGATATAGTCAATAAATTTTTACTCCTCGATGCAGACAAGCCAGGAGAAGAAATAAAGTTTTTTATTAATAGTCCCGGAGGCGTAGTAACAAGCGGGATGGCAATTTATGATACGATGAAAATGCTAAAAAGTCCGGTAAGCACAATATGTCTCGGGCTGGCTGCTTCCATGGGTTCGATCTTACTGAGTGGTGGAGTAAAAGGACGACGCTTTATATATCCTCACGCCGAGGTGATGATACATCAGCCCAGTCTGGGTGGATACATCCAGGGAGTTAGCGTTGATTTGGAAATTCAGGCCAAACAAACAAAGCGTGTGAAAGAGATAGGTGCAAGAATACTTGCAGAAAATTGTGGAAAAAAAGTTGATCAGATCATGAAAGATTTTGATCGTGACTATTGGATGGATGCTACCGAATCGGTCGATTATGGTATCGTTGATCACATCATGAACGCCCTTTAATAGCTTCCAAAAAAGAGAATAAAAACTCCCTAAATGTGGGGAGTTTTTATTTTTTTAGTTGGGAATTGGCATATAAGTTGACTAAATTTGTAATAATCCAATAAAAAAAGATGGCTAAAAATACTTTGCATTGTTCATTTTGTGGCCGCAGTCGCGATGAGGTGAAGATTCTCATCGCCGGACAGGAAGGCCACATATGTGAAAATTGTGTGGAACATGCACAGGAAATTATTCAGCAGGAATTAATCATTCGCGAGGATAGTGCGCCTGCTTCTCAATTCAAGCTTACTGTAAAGAAGCCCATCGAAATAAAAAGATTTCTTGATGAATATGTGATTGGGCAGGATGATGCAAAAAAAGTCCTGGCAGTAGCCGTATATAATCACTATAAACGTCTCCAACAAAAAATTGCCGATAACGAGGTTGAAATTGAGAAGAGCAATATCATCATGGTCGGCGAAACCGGAACGGGAAAAACATTGTTAGCAAAGACAATTGCCAAATTGTTGAACGTTCCATTTGCTATTGTTGATGCAACGGTATTTACGGAAGCCGGCTATGTTGGTGAGGATGTCGAAAGTATTTTGACAAGATTGTTACAGGTCTGTAACTATGATGTTGTCGCTGCTGAACGTGGTATTGTATACATTGACGAAATAGACAAAATTGCAAGGAAAGGCGATAATCCATCTATCACACGCGATGTAAGTGGCGAAGGTGTGCAACAAGGCTTGCTCAAATTGTTGGAAGGAACTGATGTATTAGTTCCACCACAAGGCGGAAGAAAACACCCCGAGCAAAAACTCATTAAGATCAACACACAGAATATTCTGTTTATTTGTGGTGGTGCTTTTGATGGGGTTGATAAAATCATTGCGCGTCGCGTCAATACAAACGCCATCGGATTTAATGTGAACAAAGAACAACAGGAATTCACCAAGAAGAATTTGCTGCAATATGTGAATGCTCCAGACTTAAAGCAGTTTGGATTAATTCCGGAATTACTCGGACGTTTACCGGTTGTTACGCATTTAAATCCATTAGATAAGCCAACGTTACGCTCGATCCTGACGGAACCAAAGAATTCTTTGATCCGCCAGTATAAAAAATTGTTCGAGCTTGAGGGGATTCAATTGAGTATAGAGGAGAATGTGCTTGAATTCATGGTTGACAAAGCAGTTGAATACAAATTGGGAGCGCGTGGGTTGCGTAGTATCTGCGAAAGTATTCTGACAGATGCTATGTTTGAATTGCCTTCCTCTAAGGAAAATAAATTCAATTTGACCTTGGAATATGCAAGGAAGAAATTCGACACAAGCAAGATGAGTTTGTTAAAAGTTGCGTGACAATTTCTGTTATCTTTCTTAATAAGATTTTAGGATATTTGAGCCGGATTATTTTATCCGGCTTTTTTTTAATTTAATATATGAAGGAATTGATAGATCGTTTAAAAGGAGAAGGTCTTACAGAACAACAAGCCTATAAAGCTATCGAAATCATTAAGGATTTTGCGAAGGAAAAATTCCCATTGTTCGGGGGCGCTATCGATAAATTATTTGATAAGTATAGTAAGAAGGATGAAGATGATTTTATGCCATAATTGAGGGCAGTTGCAGTCGAAAGTACTGAAGTTAGCAGCAGCGAAAGGCTATCAAGTGCCCGCCGCGTACTGTTACCTTTTTTCAATATCAGCATGAATCCCTCAACTAAGTACTTCCCTAGCAATTACAATTTTCTGGATCTCCGAAGTGCCTTCGCCTATTGTGCAGAGTTTACTATCGCGATAAAATTTTTCAACAGGAAAATCTTTTGTATAGCCGTAGCCTCCGAAAACCTGGACGGCGTCAGTGGCAACTTTTACAGCAACTTCACTTGAATAATATTTTGCCATAGCGGATTCCTTTGTCATCGGCAAGCCCTTATTTTTTCTGTCGCCTGCCTGCATGGTCAGCAACTCGGCAGCCATGATTTCTGTTGCCATATCTGCGAGCTTAAAAGAAATACCCTGGAAATTAGAAATAGGTTGGTCAAATTGATGTCGCTCCTTTGAATATTGCAATGCAGCTTCATAGGCGCCTTTTGCGATTCCCACGCCAAGTGCAGCGATGGATATGCGTCCTCCATCCAGAACGTACAATGATTGTTTAAATCCGGCTCCGACGTCTCCCATTCGATTGGCGTCCGGGATCCTGCAATTATCAAATATCATTTCTGCAGTTTCACTCGCACGCATCCCCAGTTTGTTTTCTTTTTTCCCGCCAGAAAAGCCAGGAGTTCCGCGTTCGACTATAAATGCGGTCGCATTATTTTTTGTTCTCGGCTCCCCGGTTCGTGCAATCACAACTGTTACATCACTGCTGATACCATGCGTGATCCAATTTTTTGTACCGTTTATGATCCAGTCGTTTCCGTCTTTTGTTGCGGTACATCTCATATTCGCTGCGTCACTACCTGTGTTAGCTTCGGTTAACCCCCATGAGCCGATCCACTCAGCCGTAGCTAACTTGGGAAGATATTTTTTCTTTTGCTCTTCATTTGCAAAAGCAAGAATGTGTCCTGTGCAAAGTGAATTATGGGCAGCTACACTGAGCCCGATCGATCCACAAACTTTCGCGATCTCACGTATAACACTGATATATTCGAGATAACCAAGTCCGGCCCCATCGTACTTTTCCGGAACCAGTACTCCCATTAAACCTAATTTGCCCATCTCTTTGAAAACTTTCACTGGGAATTCCTGCGATTCATCCCACTTCATCACGTTGGGCTTAATATGTTGCTGTGCAAAATCACGCGCAGTTTGGGCAACCTGTTCCGTCAATTCGTCTGTCTGGAAATTCATGGGTTAAAATTAATATTCAGATTGATTAAATAAAACAGGCAACAACCATTTAGATTATTGCCTGAAAATGCAAACAATCATTGGAAATAAACTATCCGTGCTAAAGACCAATGCATATGCAAGTTAAAAAGAAAATTTAAAAAAAACTAACAAACGTTAGTTATTTTTCCCAGAGGTCGGAATCACTCAAAAAGGCCATGAAAATAGCTCCCGAAGTGATTTTTCACACTATTGCCTGATTCTGATGTAAGGGGAAACCTTGGAAAACAGTTCACCGGTTATGAGGTTTATTTGCAGCAGGTCCTCCGGTTTTTTGAAGGGTCCATGCTGGTCACGGTATTGTATAATCGCTTTTGCAATTTCCCAACGGATATAAGGATGCTGTTTGAGAGTGCCAACGTTGGCCGTATTGATATCAACTTGATGCAGGGAATCTTTTCCAAGCGTCAGCCATGGCTGGATAGATTTAATTACTGAGTCGGTGAGTCCGTAAACTTCACCAAGTTGACCGACTGCATAGAAGCCACCCAATCTCTCCCTAAAACGAATAATACGCGAAGCAAGTCGACTCCCGATACCAGGCAATGACATCAGCTGAACTGAATCTGCATGGTTGATATCGATGATTCGAAGATTATTTTCTTTTTTAACGAATGAAATATTTCGCCGGTTTGAATCATTATGGTTTTCGGGTTCGTGCGATGAGATATTTTTTATATGAACAAATGGAAACAAACGCTCATAGTCTTTATGTCGCATTCCATAAATTTTATTCAGATCTTCTGCCGCGCGAAACTTCCCTCCCTTTGTAAGATAATTTTGAATGGTATGGATCGTTCGGTCACCGATACCTAATCTCTTCCATTGTTCCGGGGAAGTTGTATTTGGATCAAAATAAAAAAGTGATGATTTTTCTTCTTGATGAGTAGAATAATCTAAAGCATGATGACTATTGTGATTTTCTTCGTGGTCTTCTTTCCTTTCAAACGAGCTATCGTCTGCATGTAATGACTTCAATTGAGTAATCTCATTTTGAAATTGCGCAAGTTTACCAGGATCTATTTTACTTGCAGGAGACGAAAAAAAATATGGCGCAATAAAAACGATAATGATCAACCCGATCAACACAAAAATTCCAACGCGTTCCTTTTTCGTAAACGAAAAATACTCACGCAATTCATTACGAAGCATAGTCCAAAATTATTCTTCAAGATAACTTTGGTATCAAAGGAAAAACAATACCACTTTGTGGCGTATGAAGAAGCCTTTGTGTGAAATTCTGTTTCACACAAAGGCCCCACAAAGACTTCTGTTCAAATCCACATCTATGGTCCGTAATAGTAGTAGTGATGCGCAGGAGGTGGGCGATGGATAATAACCCGGGGTTTTTTCGGTGGTATAATATTTCCAATGCCAAAGATCAGGCCTGCACTAAATCCAAACTGGTAGATATAAGAAGAATAGGTTGAATACGCTGCCGCGGTTCCAAAACTTCCAAAATAATAACCTCCGCCACTCCCTTGAACCGGCGAAAGCATTTGTGCTTTTATCCGGATCCCGACCCGATTGCTGACGTACAAATTCATACCTGCCTGCGCACCCCAGGCAAATTTTGTATTGCTCGAAAAATCCACAGGGCCTGGATTAAAAACGGCCGCACCCAATAAAACCCCGATGAAGGGACGAACAGGTCCGGCAGTAATTGAGGTAACCGGGCCCGCCATGATATAGTTGATTACAACATTTGACTTTTCAAATGGTACGTGACTTACATCTCCGTAGTCGTACAACCCGGATGAAGCATCACTTCTTTGGTACATCAATTCAATTCCAAAATTTCGGCTGGCGTTAAACATCAGCGACCCGCCGTAATGAACCGCGGCTTCTATTCTCCCGTAATGGTCGGCGAAGTTCACCTGGTCTGGGAATGTATATCCAGCGGAAGGGATTAGCTCAAGGCTTGTTTGTGCCATTGAGGTCAATCGCAACGCAATTAGCGCTGACGAAAGCAGTAATAATTTTTTCATAAAAAGTATTTCATGAGCCCGGATAAGACCAGATAAGTGTTAAAAGGTTTAACGTGAAGACACCAAATTTTTTTGGACCGAGTGTTAATGGCTGGTGAATACTAAGTTAACGGCTGGAAAAAGGACGATGATAGATGTTTCCCTACCTCGGACGGCGAGGAAAAAAAATAAAGCAATAACTCAACATGGATATCTAAAGTTGGATACGGCCGCCCGTGAAGACCTGAACCTTCTATTTTGACTTATTGATTATTAATTTATTTCCGTAGATCAGTGCGCCGGCAGCAAAATCAATTTGTCAATGAGAAAAATTTAAACATTTAACTCTAATCCATCATATGCAAGATGAATGCCCTCGGGCAACTTTGCGCTTACGATATCATGCTTTCCCAATTGATGACTGATATGCGTAAAATAAGCTTGCGAAACTCCCAAATCGCGAACCAGGTGTATGGCTTCTTCAAGACTATAATGTGA